>Ga0224527_1000105_pt1 | contig 61150 bp, 65 predicted proteins | sample CBST0metaG_FD_179882 | JGI IMG/M metagenome (GOLD analysis project Ga0224527, IMG submission 179882) | Peat soil microbial communities from Stordalen Mire, Sweden - C.B.S.T0 | ecosystem: Environmental > Terrestrial > Soil > Wetlands > Peat | place: Sweden: Norrbotten County, Stordalen Mire...
GACAAAAGCGCCGCAGGCGTTTTTGCACAGCGCTTCAGCGCTGGCCCGCAGGGCGAGCCTCATTTATGAGGCGAGTCATCGAACGTAGTTCGATGGAGAGTTCGTACGCCGAAAAGCGAAAAACCAGCCCTAAGCTGGTTTAATCAAAAATGGTGCCCGGACTCGGGGTCATTCAGTTTTTATTAAGTTGTATTTCATCATAAATTTTATCCCCGCCGGTTGTCAAGACCCGCAGATTGACCCGCTTTTTTGCTTGTAGATCAGAAGAGTGGGTAGGCAGCACGAAAATAAGTCCGGTTCGTTCCTTCGGTTCGATTCCCCATGCTTTTATTAAATCGTAATGATATCAGCGTTACGCATACTGTATAATTTATCTCCAGAGACAGACTCAGGAGAATGACATCATGCCAGCGACGAAGGGTGTTTTTGTCAAACGCTAGACATTGAATTTACGCATCAAACCCGCCGAGCGCGATCTTATCGATCGTGCGGCGAAGGCTAAAGGGAAAAACCGTAGTGATTTTGTGCTGGAGGCCGCGCACGCCGCCGCAGAGGAAGCGTTAATCGAGCAACGCATCATTATGGCGGATCCGGAGGCCTATCAGGAGTTTCTTGCCCGTCTGGATTAAGTTCCCGCACCCAACGCCGCGCTGTGTAAAACCATGCAAACGCCAGCGCCGTGGGAGCGGAAAAGTTGATCTTAGCCCCTGAGCCTCTTCACGCCGGGCATATTCTCTCCTCATTTTGTTGCGGCGTGAATTCAACGGACAACTGGCTAAAACAGCGGGCGATGAAAAATCAGCTAACCGGCGCATCCCGAACGTTCGTCTGCTGCGACGACTCGAAGGTGATGGCGTATTACTCATTGGCGTCCAGCGCAGTGATGACAACTGCCGCGCCTGGACGCTTTCGCCGCAATATGCCTGATCCGATCCCGATCGTGGTGTTGGGCCGTTTGGCGGTAGATACATTATTGCACGGCCAGGGAGTCGGTCGGGCGCTGGTGCGAGATGCCGGGCTGCGGGTGATTCAGGTGGCGGAAACTATCGGTATTCGCGGAATGTTGGTTCATGCGCTGTTTGATGAGGCGTGGGAATTTTACCTGCGGGTCGGGTTTGAACCTTCGCCGATTGATTCGATGATGTTGATGGCGTCGCCGGGGGATTTAGTAAAGAGTGCCTGATTGTTCACGCCCGAAGAGCGTTAGCAGATTGCTCTTATTTGCTCGTCATCTCCAGCCGATATGCGGTTATAGCTCCAAACGTTGTCGAATATGTCTGGCGCCGCCAGGGTCGCTTCTCCGACTGGGAACGACTTTGTCAGTAACTATCTAATAAATAATTTATTTCCTAGATTGGATTCTGTCAAGACCACCAGAATGACCACATTTAAGTAAGGGTATGTTCTGCTTTCGACTGGTTACTCTATCGCCAAGCTAGTAACGTTTATTTATGAAGTCGGTCCTGCCTAGCCACTTTGCGATGAATGAATATCCCACCAGCCTAGAATTATAATTTATCACGCGCGTGATTTCAAAAGTATTCTATATAAATCAGATGGATAAAGTGTGTCCTATAATGCACTATAAAAACGTGCTTCCAGCAGGGCAACACGTTTAAAATCACCCAACTCTTGAAAATGGGAAAGAGTTCTTGATATTCGCATTGAAGAATTGCCCCTTGGAGGCGGCGCCTGTGAACTGCTCATACAGGTGGGTATTCACATTGTAGTATTGATAGACAGCGCCACCTGTGAATTCTATTTCTAGAGTTTCATTATCGGCGTCATAGCCGGCCGACATGATGTTTGATGAAGATACGAGATCACGATCCATTCTCAGCCCTCCTCAGGGTCGTCTTCAATTGATGAACGAGTAATATTAAGTTCTTGGATGACAGCGGTAGTTTCTTGGCTACGCCAAGAAGCTACTACTCGATCATATCCTTCCGCCACGCGCCGCCTCGACCAGGCTTTCGTTACTTTGGGGTCATTGCTTCGAGGTAGATGCTCACTGCGGGGCAAGGCAACTCTACAGCGAACAGGAAGCCTAGCGGCCTCACCAGTAATGATTGCTTCACCAGTTCGCAGCACCGGTAGAAGATCCATCAGCCCAGCGAGGTTGTCTGGCAAAGTTCCTTTAACGCGTGCGCGATCTGCAGGGTTCGACAACCGTAGCGCGATAATAGTGCCGCACTGGGACAATACTGTCTCGTCTACTTCTGCTGGTCGCTGGGACACGATCATAGCGCCGACACCATACTTTCGTCCTTCCTTGGCGATACGTTTCACGACCTCGGAAGCTACAGTTCCCGCATCAGGGCTTAAATAGCGATGAGCTTCTTCCATTACTACTAGCAGGGGCCGCTCTACGCCACCTTCTGACTTTTCTCGGCTCCAAAAAAGTGCTTCGTAAACAATACGAAGAATGGATCCGATGAGGCGGGTCAGGACTGTACTTGGAACACCTGAAAGGTCCAAGATTGTAATTTGCTTATCGTGCCCAAGCCAGCCTTGTAAGAGTATGTCAAGATCATTATCGACCCTGCCATCTAGGCGTGGCTCCCAATGGCCAGGATGTAACAGGAAGTCATATCGTCGATCAAGTAAACGAGATCGAAGCAAATTTAGGGGCCGCCGGATGCCTTTGGCTCTATTATTTATAAAGGGGGCCGCAGAGCCATTCCCATGTGGCTGATATTTCGGCGGCACGAGTGTCTCAGCATTACCAGCTTCTTCTAATGCAGGCTCATCTCGATTTTTGCCGACATAAGTTGTGGTTTCGAAATCAATTAACTCGTACCAAAGCGTATTCAAACTAAAAGGAATAGGACTATCGACAGTCAGAGTTCTCGCATCAACTCCAGCTTTGGGATATGTTGCGAGACTTTTTTCTTTTAATTCCGCGATTTTATCAGTAAAAGCGATCTCGTTTGCCTCTGAAAGTCCTCCCGCGATAAAGTCGAGAAGTTCTCCTGCCTCCAAAGCCCAATAAGGAACAAATAAAGATTCTTCCCCTGGACCCGGTGTCGCACTGTAAACCTTTGCTACATCCGCCAGCGCCTTAATATATTCCCCATGAATATCTAGCATGAGAATACGAGCGCCAGGCGAACCAGGATTTTCACCTTTCCGAATAATAGATCGTAAGAGGCTTGCAACCGTCGTGGATTTACCCGCTCCCGTCGATCCAAGAATTGCGGAGTGGCGAGTAACAAGAGCATCAAGCGATAGTCGTACTTCAATATTTTCAGCACTTGCTAAATGACCTATGACGATTTGGTCATCGCTTATCGATCCGTAAATTCTCCGCAGATCAGCCTCTGTAACTAAATGTACTGCGTCATTGATATTGGGGTGCTGGCTCAGACCTCGTTCGAATTGGCCACCAACAGTTTCACCTGCCAGCTGGACTTTCATCCATCTTCCAGAGTCGATGCCGGAAACATCTGAAGGAACCGGTGCCGCCGTTGCACCAACATCGGACACAATTCCAAATAAATCCTGGTATCCCTGAGGAATTCGGACAAAGCTGCCTACCTGACCAACGCGGTATGTATGTCCGCTGATTAATGCAAAGCCTGAGTCTAAAGACTCAGCGAGTTTCACCGTGATAGTTGCTCCCGAAACGGCACTAACAATACCTAAATAAGTTGGATCATTACTGTTCATTCCTTAGTTTCCTCAGCTTCAACGCCTTTACTTTCGCTGCCATCGAGTTCATCAGGAGTTGTGTCTGGTTCGTCTCTTTTGAGGGACTGCAGAATTAAATCGTTCGCTTGGGCAAGAGCACAAAAGCGGGCGAAAGCCGTAAAGTCTCCTAAAAGAAACACCGATGGTGTCTTTGGTGATCGCACAGCCCAAAAGCTCTCACGGATACTCCCCCAGTTTTTAGGTAGTTCCCCAGGATGCCAATTTCCTGGAATACCACCAATTACTGCGCCATCAGCTGCATAGACGCTCAGATTTGGACGGTCGCTCGCTAATTTTACAGCGGCATCTTCTTTTTCAAGTATCTGATATTGGAATGCCAAGACTGCAGTATTGGCATTCATCGCCAAACTTTCATCGAGAATTGCACAGATATGCGCATCTCGAAACGAAAATCCAATTGTCAACAAAAGCGAGTCTGGCGTAAGTAAAAAACGCTTTAACCTTTCGAAGAGAGCTGAATATGGCTGCTTTTGAGTTAGATCATACTTCAAATGATCGGGATAAACGAGTTCGGTCGCTTCTCTTCCGTGCCCTCGAACAACAGCACCGTCTTCTAATGCCCAGCCCAGCGAACCATGCATTTTCCACAATTTGGCCCAACGTGCTGGCAAGTCATCTCCTGCTACAGAAACTGGATCAAAGAAGGGCTTACTGCCTCCTGAAAATCCGTCGAAATAAGGACTTCTTACTCTTTCGAATGCTTCTTCGAAAAGGAAATCGTAATTTGTCGTAAATATTTCAACAGAATTCGAACGGACTGTTCCGGTGATCCAGGCAATCAGCTCAGAATAGGGATTGCGCTCCTTTGGCAAATAGACACCAACTATCTCGCCAATTCTTTTACAAATTTCCTTTCCGAGTTCTTCATAGCCATTCGAGTCTAAACCTTGAACTTCTGTATTGCCTAAGGCCTGTTGCAACAAACGAATACGTGAGAGAACGGACTCAATATTTGCTTTTTCGCCCAAGCTTGTTTTAATTGCTTCGACTGCGGCAGCTTGCTTGCCCGTAAGACCAGATATTGCCCGGATGGTCAGTTCCTCAACACCTGGAATTAAAGAATTGCCCTTTGGATCAATTTGGTTTTTCTCATTTACGCGAACAGCAAGCGGCGCTCCTGCACCGATGAGCAAACCGATCCTCTTACGGCCCTGCGATAGAACCTGACGCAGGTCGGACATAAACCGATCTGGATTGTGAGACGTTTCCATCATTCCCCCTATGTAGTCGTAGCCGCTGAGTTGTTGCAACATCAGCCTTCAACTTATCGAGTTCAGGTTAAACAATTGCAATAGCGACCTTTTTTAGTTTAATAGTCAAGAGAATCCCAGCATTCATGAAGCTTTTCCACATATTTCGCTGTTCTTTGTAACTATTTAATTAGTTTGAACTCTTCATCAGAGTTTTGGTGCAAGTAACATAGGAAGTGATAATGTGGAGCATAAAGATTAGCACTAAATTTTAACGAATTGATAACCTCGCAGCGACTTTCACACGAAGCCCTCACCTAGGCTCCATATTACGAAAGTAGACCCCTTTCACCCGCCCTACGGCACAATGAGTAAAACTGATAGGGATGTAGAGGTTGACGGTTCATTTTCAGCCGTGACCTTTGGAGGTTTACTGCGCTATGATAAAATTTTCGTATATCAGCACTCATTTGGGAGGGAAGCAAGGGGCTTCAAGCGATGGTTATTCCTGCTTATGACTAGAGCAGGGTTGGGAGCAGCGTCAAACATAAAGTAAAAGATTACGATGTGGTAGTATCATAATCAGCTGTGATATATGCACTTTTCATCAAAAGCATGACGTGGTTCAACCCAGCATAATTTAGTAACTAGAACTGTTGTTTTTAAATCTCAAAAAGTTAGAATAGCAATGATTAGTGTCTTAAAAGACACACATTTGACCTCCCCCCATATCCTGATCATGGCTAAATTAGAGGATTTGCCGTTTTTGGTGACTTCGGATAAATTCCGCCGGAGTCAGATCATTTAATGAAGAATGTGTCCTGTCATGGTTATATTCCTCCCGCCAGCGATCAAGCTTTTCCTGCACATCTTCCATCGACAGGAACCAGTGGATATTTAGGCATTCATCCCTCAGGCTGCCATTAAACGATTCGATAAACGGGTTATCCGTCGGTGTGCCGGGGCGTGAGAAGTCCATGGTGACCTTATTTTCGTACGCCCATCTATCCAGCATTTTTGAGATAAATTCGCTGCCGTTGTCGGCCTGGATACTTAACGGCACACGATTGTGCATCAACCTCAGATGCTCCAGGATCGCCACCACATCCTCGCCCTCGAGCGACTGGCCGGCATGGATCGCCAGGCATTCCCGACTAAAATTATCGACCATAGTTAACGCCCGAAACCGGCGCCCATTAAACAGATTATCAGCAACGAAATCCATGCTCCAGCATTGATCCGGATTTGACAGTAGCGGCCTCTCAAGCCGGTGGGCCGCCGTCACATGGCGCCGGGGCCGTTTGCACCGCAAATTTAACCCCTCCTGGCAGTATATGCGGTGCGTTTTTTTGTGGTTCACTCGCCAGCCTTCACGCCTGAGCTGTACATGTATTCGCTCGCAGCCATAACGGATCCGGGTTTCAGCGATCTCCCTGATCCGCATGGTCAGCACCAGGTCATCACGGCAAGAACGGTAGTTATAAACCGAGCGACTCATGGGGATGGTCTGGCAGGCGCGACGAATGCCTACCCGGTAAGCGTCAAGCAAAAAATGGACAATTTCACGCTTACGAGCAGGCTTTAAAACTTTCGTTTTAGCACATCCTGCAGCATCTCTTTGTCCAGGCTCAGATCCGCCACCAAGCGTTTTAGCCGCTGATTTTCATCTTCCAGCTGGCGCAAGCGCCGCAGTTCAGCCACGCCCATGCCGCCAAATTTTTTCTTCCAGTTGAAAAAGGTCGCTTCAGAAATGCCCATCTTGCGACACACTTCCGCCACGCGGGTGCCGCCTTCCGCCTGTTTCAAGGCAAAAGCTATCTGTTCCTCGGTAAACTTGGATTTTTTCATGCCCGGATCCCCCCTTGTAGTATGAGAAGTGTGGCAGAAAACTCCAGTTTAGCCTGGTCCTGTTTAATGGGGAAAGATCACATCACCGCCGCTTTTGAAAAACGCATCCAGGAGCTGAAAACTCCGCCGAGGCGAGACATACGTTTTGCAACAAGTCCCGAACAACAACTGGTAAGCATGAAGCAGCCCGCAGCCGAAGATATCGGACAAATAAAGGCGGGGCGTTGGCAAATTTTTGGTAGTGTAGAAAGCGGTTGTAACGGAAAAACAAACTGTCAGCTAAGGGGTCATGATGAGCTTTAACGTTCACGGAAAAATCTACAATACACAGAAAGATGCGCTTGAATACTTCGACACTCTGCGCTGTCAGCTTTTCGCCAGCGGCCAACATTTGAATCCAGGAAGAGGCGGGCTGTTCGAGGGGATCGACGCTGTATTTAAGGAGTATTGCCGGGTTACAGATTACGAACACGGCGCATCTTCTACCAGCTATTATGTTCGTAATGAAGGACGCGGTACTGGTGCCGCCGATGGTTCACACCCAGCATTTATCGCCGAGTATCCGGACGGCGAAGAGATTGCTTTCAGCATGATCAAGGCTATCTGGGCAATCGCCAGCAGCCAAAAGTAAACTCGAGAGTACTTCGATAAGGTTAAAAAAAAGATTTATATTTTACTCCCAACCCCACAAAGACACTTTATTTATGAAAAGAATCTTTTTTAAAGAGTTATATGAGTTTAAATCGGACCTTAATAGGCTCGTTGCAGATAAAGAGAACATCACGCTTTTGGCTGAGATTCAAGAGATGTTGCTAGATTGGCACTATTGGATTGAAAAAAAACATAGGGTAAGGAAGACTAGGTTGCAAAACCTTTCAAAAATAAAAAAACAACCGCAGAACACTAAAGAGACGTCAAAAGAAATTAAAAAATCGATAGAAATATGCAAGTTCCAGCTTAGTGAACTAAAGGAAATAAAGTTGTGGTTGAGAAATCTTGGCAACTCAATACCGCACCTCTACTATGATAAAGGTGATTTGAGGGCATACTCATATTCTGCAAATTCAGATGAGCTCAAGGAACTTTCCGGTGATATACATGGTAAAGATGGCCTTGAGCTTGAACTAAAATGCTTCCGTCACGCCTTAAATAGTGGTTGTAAAGCCCTATTAAATGACTTGACCAGTGTGATGCGTCATGGTGATCTGACTCTTATGGATAAAGAGGTTCCATTTATTATGGAAATAAAGCTGAGCAGCGCCTGCAGTAAAAAAGCTGAAAAGCAATTACAAAGCATGCGTGCAGTTCAGGAATATATTTTTAAGGACATGAGTACCACTCTTAGAGGTGGCAAAGTTATTAGTAAAAGAATTACAATGACTGAGGCCGAAAAAAGCAATAAATCCACACTTAATGAGCATTTCGAAAACTCAAAAAAGAAAGGTTGCCAATTTTCAAAAATTGAAGATGGATTATTTTGTTTGAGCTTCTTTCATGGTGTTGATTATCAGAAACATACTGATATTTTGATGCTTGGAGCCTTAAGTAAACCTGTTTTTTTTTCACTTAATCAGTTTAAAAACAAAGAGGATAATAGTTTATTCTATCCATACTCACTTCTTATTGATGACCCATTAATTTATGCTTCCTTTATGACCGGTTCGTATTCTATATATTTCTTTTTCGATTATGGATTATTAGAATCAGCTGCGAAAATTTTTGATTTGCAGTTTAGAGTTGTGCCTGATACGTATATTGTCGAAATGTGGGGGGGAGGGGTGCAAGTTTACTCTCATACCTTTATCAAAGCACTTGTAGAATTCTCCTCAATCAACTGGGCAATTAAACAAATGTTCTCAAATTACAGTGTATCTTTAGATATGTACAATAATATGATAAGTAAAGATAGGCGGTGACATAAAAATAACCTTTTAAATAATTTCATTCATTACGTTCAATCTGTTTTTATGGTTTCAGTTTATGCCTAGAGTTTGACAGGTCAGATAAGCCGCATCTTCCGCTTATATTATATGTTTAGTTGCGCCATTCGAAATAATATTTTATATCTGCTTGTTTTAAACGATATTACACGAATATTTTATGCCGCCATATATCATTTATTGGCACGTTCTCTCAATCATATAAGCTGTCACACCTTTGACAAGAGACTCTTTCTTTACAAACTTTAAAGTTCCCCCTTTTTGAGTAGGCCACGCAGCTTCTAGGGCCTCATCGATATAAATAATATTTGTTCCACTAGATAATTTAGTCGCCCTGAAAACACATTTACCAAATGCTTTTGGATGAGGTGAGCTTTGCAGGCCAGCTAAAGAAATTATAGCCTGACTCTTTGCTAGCCCTATACCAATGTCCATTGGTTCTAAATTATACCTCTCTTGCAGAGCATCATTTACCAAATGTCGGGTTATGTTAAGGCAGTTTTTTGCTGCATTATGCGCATCATATATCGCTTGTTCTGGCTTCTCCTTATCACACTGAAAAAAAGCCAGCACGCCATCGCCTAGATATTCAGTTACTGAGCCTTTATCGAGATTGATAGTAGCTTCTAAAGCGGGAAGTAATGCCGATGTTTCGTAAAAAACTCTCTGTAACTCAGAAATATTACCCCTGTGTTTGCCAGTTGCACACATCAGATGTTGTGTTGAGTTACGCATGTCAACAACTATTGCTATAAAATCATCAACAACTGTTTCATTCGCTTTTACTATTTCGTAGCCTGGTATTTTTGAAATAGCCTCATCTTGAGCGTAGCTTTTTATAACATCACTTCTTTCTTCATTTGACTTAAGACCTTCTAGCATCAGCTTATAGCCACCATTTTCCCAGTGTCTTTCAGCTAAGTCTAAAGACCTAGATATTAATAAGGAAATTTTATTTTGATTTCCATCTGTCATTGATTTATTCCTATTCCAAAATTATACAATGCCGAAAGAACCATTCCTAAACAAAGCCATATGAGTATCAGATTCATGCATAACTTTGCTTTGCACCCTTTAAATTCTCTTATCAAAGATACTTTTATTTTTTCTGACATGAGTTGCTTGATGATTTCATCATCCGCAACGGGCAATTCTGTTATACATTCATCAATGGAATGAGATGTTCTTAAATCCTTTAAATTCAAAAGATTTTTTATGGTAATCGTGGGGATGCCACCACTATAAAAAACGTTCTTTGGTACTGTTCCTTTAATATGCTTATCAACATTACTCAGAACTTTGACGCAACTAAAAATGGTCAATAAAGAAATCAACCAAGTAACTGCAGTTATGATTATCGCAAACCCATAATGAAAATCAGACGCCCACAATACTTTGGTGCCGCCAACAATCTCTTTTATAGCCGCTAAAGGGAGAAATATGATAACAAATAAAAATCCTATTTTCACATCGATAGCTCTGATCGTGGCTTGCGTATCATTTATTGACTGATACAGGAACTCGATTTTTTTATCTGACATTTTGTTAACTTTTTTAATATACATTAATAAGATTCATCTTATATCTATAATGCTTTTTTTGAAAGCTATTTCCTCATGGGCATAAAAATTATAACGAATTGACCTGCTCCCCTCTGGTTAATCTATCGCCAGGCTAGTAATGTTTATCATTGAACGATGAGGACATTACCCATGAAAAAGCGTTTCTCTGAAGAACAGATCATCGGCATTCTGCGCGAAGCTGAGGCCGGCATGTCTGCTAAGGAGTTGTGCCGTAAGTATAATATCTCCGATGCGACGTTTTATACGTGGCGAAAGAAGTTTGGCGGTCTCGAAGTATCTGAGGTCAAACGTCTCAAGGCGCTTGAAGACGAAAATGCGCGGTTGAAAAAAATGTTGGCTGAAACCATGCTGGACAAGGAGGCCCTGCAGGCAGCGCTTGGGGTAAAGTATTAACGCTGTCCCACAAACGCAAAGCGGTTGCCCAGATGTGCCGGCAATCAGATATTTCAGAGCGTCGTGCCTGCCAACTTACCGGGCTTTCCAGAGCGACTTGTCGTTATCGCTCTCTTCGGGCACAACGAGATGAAGCGCTGTCTATGAATCACACATATCGAGTTCAGGTTAAACAAATGCAAGTGCGACATTTTTTAGTTTAATGGTCAAGAGAATCACAGCATTTATGAAGCTTTTCCACAAATTTCGCTGTTCTTCGTAACTATTTAATCAGTCTGAACTCTTTATCAGAGTTTTGGTGCCAGTAACATAGGAAGTGATAATGCGGATGAAAATGATTAGCACTGAATTTCAACGATTTGATAACCTGCAGCGACATTCAGCCGAAGCCCCCGCTTAGACACCTTATGGCGAAAGTGAGCCCTGGTCATCCGCCTGTTAGGCACAATGAGTAAAACTGATCGGGATGTTAAGGTTGATGGTTCATTTTCAGTCGTGACCTTTGGGGTTTACTTTTCTATGATAAATTTTTTCATATCAGCGCTGATTTTGGATGGGAACAAGAGTTTTCAAATGAATTGTAGTGTATTTTAAGATGCTCATACTCAATAAAACATGCTTTAAAGGAGGTACGTTGTCATCAAATAATGAATTATGTGTGCTTTTGTGTTTAGATAAAAATTTTGAAGGGAATGCTTTACATAAAGTCTATTTATACTGAGATTAGATGTTTTTTTGATCCATAAAAATATACGTTAGCTAGTCTAGATGTTTGTATCAACAAGTTAAATAGGATAAATTAGTGATGATTAAATCAATATCAATAAAAAATATAAGAGGGATTGGCTCCCAATTGTTTGAAGTCGATCTTATGCCTAATAAGCCATCAATATTAATTGCTCCGAATGGATTTGGGAAAAGTTCATTCGCTAGAGCTTTTGCTTCAATGAATCGTGATAGAATTAAACTTGAAGAGATGGACTTTCATAAAAACTCCTCTGCTTCTATTCCAGAAATTATTCTCGTATGGAATGATGGGGGGGCAGTATATAATTTGGCCGCGGATAATACGAAAAATGAAATATCATCGTATTTTGATTGTCATGTGATTTCATCAAATATGCGGGCCAAGGGAGTTAAACGTACTTTCGGTGGGCAGACCCAAGTCTCTGCATCAATTGTGGCTGATTCAATTATTTTATATGATGATGTACCCGAACGTATTGTAATGTCTTATTCTTATGTAAGCGCAAAGAGACAATGCGCCTGGTTATCAACTGCTGTAATAAACCTAAGCGCATATCTGTCTAATAATTTATTTTGTGATAGGTTTATTAAAAATGATATAATTGATGTCTTAAAGAAGACAGCACAAGTTAGACAGATTAATGCAATTGCAGACTTTAGAGCAAGAATAGAGCCAACAATTAAAACATTTTCTAGAGCTAATGCGCTTTCTTATATTGAGAGTAATGAGCTAGACAGCTTATTATCAATAAAATACATTGCCATACTTGCGAATTTTTTTCAAGAATTTGAAGATGATGTTGAGAATTATAAAATATCGCATGCATTTGTTTGCGCGATCCAGTTATCTGAAATATTTCGTGATAATGAAGAGCAATTATATAAATTCTGCAAAAGAAAATCATATGAGTGTGAGAAAAATCGGTTGACCGATCTTTTTGCCTCCTATAATTCTTCCTGGCAATCATTTGTGCCTAAAGAAACAGGGGGTGCCCTTGTAATCGATTTCCCAAAGTTACACCATATCTCTAATGGGCAGCGCGATAGCTTAAATTTTATTGCGTCGCTAGAAAAGGCAAAAAAAAGGCTTCGTAAACAAAATTCTATACTGATTATCGATGAGGTTTTTGATTATATGGATGAAGCTAATATAGTCTCAGCCCAATACTACATAACAAATTTGATCGATGAGTATAAAAGTTCCTCAAAAAACATTTATCCAATCATACTTACACATCTTTCCGCAGAGCTTTTCAGCGGATACGTCTTCTCTAATAAGAAAAAACCTCAAGTCAGATATCTGCAAGACACCGAATGTCTTGTTAATGAGCAATTTAAGAAAATACTTAAGGAGAGGGGAGACAGATTATCCTTGCTCAAGCAGCCCATTGAAAATAAGCTGTTACATTACAATCCTATTGGCATTAATTTAAGAAATGAATTTCGAAGTGCTGGGCTAAAAGAAACATGGGGTGAAGATGGGGTGTTCAGGAGTTATACTATCGCTGAAACTAACAAGTACTTGGACGACCAAAATAAACAACCATACGATTCGGCAGCAGTATGCTGTGAACTGCGAGTGAAAATTGAAGAGTTAGTATATGGTAATATTGATACCCCGGATTGCCAAACAAAGTTTATTAATGAGATGATTGCGGGTACTAATGAGAAACTTGATTATTGTCAATCTATAGGAATTGAAATTCCGGAACATTTTTATCTTTTGGGCTTAATTTATAATGAAGCGCTTCATTGGAAAGATAATGACGGTTTTGAAAGGAAGATTGCAGCAAGATTAAATAATTTATCCATTAGGACAATGATTAAACTGGTATTTTCAATAAAGTAGTTATTTTATCCATATCCCGTTACATGCCACGCATGAAATATGTGTGACATGTTGCAGTTGTTCTAATACTTGATTTAAGTCTTAGAATAAAATTCATTCTGAACAGATGGCCGAAAATTGCTTCTAAGTCATTCACACTCGGATTTGAAAAAATATTTATATTCCTGTAAAAGGTACGGAGATAAATTGTCAAGGTTCAATATGTAGACCCTGTAAATAATTCTGTGTAATTGCCACCCTATTAAATGTGACCGTTTAATCGGTCACCGAACTCAATAATAAATCGACTCATCGCCAGCCGCCAGTTTTGGATCGGCATGTTCCATTTTTTTGACGCCGACTGTATCGCAATGTATATCACTTTGCTTACCGAGTCATCCGCCGGGAACACTTTGCGTTTCTTGATAGCCTGCCGGATCGCGCTATTGAGCGATTCTATCGCGTTAGTGGTGTAGATCGCTTTGCGGATATCGGGTGGATAACCAAAGAAAGTATTGAGATTTTCCTAATGGGCCCGCCAGCTTTTGCTGATCTGGGGATATTTACCGTCCCAGGCGTTTGCGAACGCATCCAGCGCCATCGGGGCGGCTTCTTCCGTCGGCGATTGATAGACGGCTTTCAGCCCGGCAGTAACGCCCTTATAGTTTTTCCACGATACGAATTTCAGGCTGTTGCGTACCATGTGGATATTGCAAAGTTGGATATGTGTTTGCGGGTAGACGCTGTTTATCGCCTCAGGGTAGTCTTTCAAACCATCCACACAGGCGATAAGGATGTCCTGTAGCCCACGATTTTTGAGTTCAGTTAGTACGGCTTTGGTCTGATGTTCAATAAGTTACGTCAGTTCGGACAGTTATGGAATGCAAAACGGGTTTATCGAATATCCCGATTATTAAAGTTAAACCTCAGGCGTAAGGAAAAAAACGATTGCCCAACCGGCATCCCCTGCCTTTGGTTATTCCGCATAAAATGAACCACTGCTGGTCAGTTGATTTTATGAGTGATGCCTTGGTCGATGGGCGAAGGTTCCGCCTGTTCAATGTGGTCGATGATTTTAATCGGGAGGCACTGGCAATCGAAGTTGATTTAAATATACCGGCTCATCGTGTCGTCCGTATCCTGGACCGACTCAGCAGCGAGAGAGGTTATCCGGCTTATATTCGAAGTGACAACGGACCCGAACTTACCACCGTTGCCTTGGCTGAATGGGCAGAGGATAACAGTGTCATGCTGGATTTTATTCAGCCTGGCAGGCCAATGCAAAACGGATTTATCGAGCGGTTCAACAAAACCCTGCGAACAGAAATACTTGATATGTATCTGTTCCGGACGCTATCCGAAGTGCGGTTTTTAATAGAGAGCTGGCGGACAGAATATAACGAGGAACGTCCACACAGCTCACTCAGCGATATGCCGCCAGTTATTTACGTAAGGCAAAAACTGGTCGGAGATCCTCATTGGCAGTGATACTAAAAACCGGAGGGACTACAGACCAACTGCCTATTGATTAACACAGCATGACGTTATTAATGCCTTCTATTTTGAGGTTCAAATGGATAAAAACGCTAATATCTCTGCAGACTTGATAACAGCGCTTTAAAACTCAGACTAAGGTGGAGTGCAGCAATGTGGGCACCGAATAGCTATGGCGTTAAAGCGGAACATAATGTGTTTCAGTTTATTAAATAACCCCTCCAAACCCTACGCCCTTTTTCACCGCCGCGGAGCAAGGGGCGCTACGCCCGGCTATACAGGGGCTGTTTTTTCTCCTGTGTGCTTTCCGTTTCTGTATCCGCTTCCGGTTAATCGTTTCCCCAACACAACCCGTCCTGCAAGGGTAAATAGCACGCATTCTGCGCCCTTGCAGGACTGAACGATGCCGGGAAAGCGAACCATCAGGCGATACGAAGACGAAAATCACACCACTGACGGAGAAAAAATCATGACTATTTCCCAGCATACCCAAACTAGTGCCCCTAACACCGCAACGCCGACCAGCGTATCCCCGCTGGAGCAGTCAGGCTCCTCAAAAACGAAATTTTCCAAAGCCAGAATCGATATTTATCAGGCCGTCACCGACAGCATCATTGCGGCACTGGAAGCCGGGGTTAAGCCATGGTCTTGTCCGTAGCAGCGAGTACCGGGAATGTCCGGATTACCCACTAATCATGCAACTGGCCTTGCATACAGCGGTATGAATATCATGTTGTTGTGGTGCAGTGCTTCAAAACAGGGATTCAGTGATTCTCGCTGGATGACCTACAAACAGTCGAAGGCGGCAGGGGGACAGGTTCGTAAGGGAGAGCGCGGAACGACAGCAATTTTCTATACCACGCTGGAAAAGGAAAACGACGAAGGCGGGATCGAGTATATCCCGATGCTGAAAACGTTCACCGTGTTTAATGTTGAACAGATTGACGGCCTGCCCCTGACGACTGAGCCGGGCAATTCAGTACAGACGTTCGATGCGCTGCCACAGGCTGAAAACCTGTTCCGGAGCAGTGGCGCAAATATCATCGAGAAAGGACAAAACGCCTTTTTCAGGCCGTCAACTGATGAAATCTGGCTGCCGGAGCGCCGCTTTTTTTCTGATGCTGCCAATTTTTACGCCACCGGTTTGCATGAACTTGTCCATTGGAGCGGTGCAAAAAATCGTCTGAACCGCGAAATGAAAGGGAAATTTGGTAGTGAGGACTACGCTCAGGAAGAACTGGTGGCCGAGCTTGGAAGTGCGTTCCTGATGGCGGATTTAGGGATTGCCGGAGAGGTTCAGCATGAGAGCTATATCGCTTCCTGGCTGAAAGCGTTGAAAAACGACAAACGCTATATTTTCAAAGCCGCCAGCGCGGCATCAAAAGCACATCGTTATCTGATGGAGAAGGTTTGAACGGAAATAGAGGAAGCCGCAAAGGAATGCGGCTTTAATCATACATTCACATTCCGGATTATCGGTGCTTACTGTATTTTCTGGTGACGGGAGATATACCGCTCTTTTACTGAAAACCGTTTAATGGCGTTTAAACACCCCAGAACATGAGATTGATAGCATTTTTGATTTCATCGGCACAGTGGCTTATATCCACGATAATTTCACCGATGACCTCAACGGAAACGCTTGATAATTCAGTTGTCATTAGACGATAATTTTTGCCGTTGATGCGGATCAGGGGGAACAAGGTTTTATTCACTTTTTCAGACAGATGATGCGATTCTATCAGCGGGATGACCATTCGCCGTCCTGGCGTATCGACAATATCACTTTGCACATCGACAAACATTTTGTAATGGCTTGCCCGCTTATACTGATAAACAGTAAATTGCATGATCACCAGTTCCTGTTTTCATCGGCGAAAGAGCCATTCTGTGCGATAAATCTGGCGACTTCTTCCATCCCTTCGTGGTTCTCTTTCTTCCATTCCTCAGCCTTTATGCGGCGGGCTTCTTTGCCGATGACTTCATTCACCAGACCAGAAATATTGACTCCGGCAGCATTCAGAACCTGATAATTGTCTTTGTCCACGGTAACGCTGACTCTGTGTTTCATGGTCGTGCTCCTCTTTTGTGCATACTGTGAGTATATACCTTAAGTAATTACTCATCAATCAACCACGCGGCAGGCTTACCGTATGGGTAAACCTACCAGCACAAAAAGTACTGGTTTAAGCGTAGTGATGCAGCTCCAGTTGGTGCAGTTCGGCGAGAGTGTAGACACGGAAAACATGACGGTGGCGCGCTTCCAGCGGGATATGCTGATGGTTAACGATGACGTATTTTATACTGTCGAACAGCAGTTCAATGGCGCGTTTTTTCTGCGGGTCGGGCACGATATAAAAAACGCAAATCCAGTCTTTACGGGTCCGGGCTAGTAAATGGCTGGCAATGATCGATTGGTAACGGGCTTTGGTTTTCAAGTGGCGTTCGGTTTCTACCGCGATGACTTTTCCGTTAGGGAGTGTTACCAGCCCGTCAGGTCTGTGTTTGACCTGATACTGGCTGAGGAAGGTAGTGCGATCGCCGTTTATCCACCCGGAAGCGCCTTTTTTCTCAAGAATGATCCGTGCTGACTGGTTATCAAGATGATGTTCCAACGTCCAGCCGGTAACTTTTGATGGCTCAAACCGCGCCGGAAAAATGGCATCATCCGTGGTTAAAACGACGGCCAGCCCGTCACCGGTTATTCCCCACAATGAAATTTTCATCGTCCGCGATTCAAGCACATGTTTTTGTATTAATCCCATCCCTTCGACTTTTGACAGCAGCGTATACAGTGATTTGTGATCCTTGAAGCCGAAAAGCAGCATCAGCGTTTTAAAATCGCTGTAGGTTTCTTCTTTCAGGAAATTCAGCAGTCTCTTTATTTTCTCGCTATTGCGTGCGGTGCGCTCGTCATGCGTTGCGATAAGCATTTAGCCTCCTAAAAATCGAGAAGGGACAGTTTTTCTTCTGCGTCAGGCGTCGGCTTTGTAGCTTTATTATCTTCATCCGTGAAGAAAAGATCGGGCCGGGTTGCCATAACATTCGGCATTGATGTTGTGGGTACGGGTATTTTTTCTTCCTCGCCGAAATCCAGTGCGATTCTTACCGATGCCGCTGATGCGGCGATGTCAGGGGAAATCGCAAAGATCTCAAACTCACGTTTTCTAACCTTTATGGGGGAAATCAGGGATGCAGATGGGAGTGTTTTCGTCGTAAAGATGAAGCTGACAAAATCAGGCAGGTTCAGGATCATATTGCTGTCAATAAAAAAACGCTCCGCCTGTCTGATTGTGCGTTCATTGTCGATGGTTTCAGTCAGCACCTTATCAGTTTTCGCTTTGCGGACTTCATCATCCACTAATATGGTGCCTGACATTCTTGCCACCCATTCAGCCGTATCCGGGTCCATGACGCGATAAACCAGTTTGAATTTAGCGTTTTCAACGACGGCTCCTACAACGGCATCACCTTTTAAATCCGCCGGGCAGTCTTTTAAATCGGCAACCGACTGGTGCGCCATAATAATATGCACGCCTTTATCCCGCGCTGCCCCCAATCCTTCCAGCGCCGGTTTGGATAAATGATATTTCAGTTCATCAAGAAAAATGGCAATGGGCCGGGGTGTTTCTTTTACCCGGTCGCGCCTTTCCGCTAACTGGTACAGGCGAACCAGCAGCATGCGCTGTGCGGTAATAATTTTGCTGTTTCGCATCGAGCCGATGACATAACAGCAACCGCCTTGATCAAATATTTGTTTAAGTGAAAATCCCTTCGGCGCATTGATGGCATTTAATAATGCCAGCTCTTCGATCTTGCCAAAAAAGGCTTTAATACTTTCAGCAATTCCCTGAACGTAATCACCATTGTAAATGTCGCGGATAGTTGAGGATGGATTACTAATGATGAATTGCGCGGCCATACGTGCCGCCTTTCTATCGTCAATGCGATAAAAGTCAGATTCCTGACCTTTTTCCGCCAGGCTGAACCCGGCGACGAAAAGTTCTTCCAGTTCATCGGGGGTAATATCTTCAATCAGGTTTAACTGGTATGCCGGTTTTCGCAGGTCAATTAAGGCGAAGGGTTTGCCTGCATCCTCGCAGGCTTTCCGGTAAAGGTGCGGTGCCCATTCATCATCTTTGGGGTCCATGACAAAGATGCCTTCACCGGCCAGGATACTTTGATAAAGTAATATCCCGGTAGCCACCCCCTTACCGGCACCGGTTGTGCCGATAATATCCGCGTGTTGTTTTTGCCAGTCTTTTAACGGGAGATACATCGGTTGTTTATCCCGGTCCATCCCGATAAAAATACCTTTGCTCAGGTCGATGTAATTCAGTGGATCATAATGCAACGTTTCCGGCAGCAGCGATTTTACCGTGCGAACGTCAGTGCGTAATTCTCTTTCGAGGGTTGTTTTTTTAACGAGCCGTTTCTTTATTTTGTCCAGCTCGGGTGTTAATACCCGGTGCAGAATGATATGGGAAATACACCCGGCAACGGTGAACGTAATCAGTATCGACCATGCCAGAACGGGAATGCTGGCGACTATCCGACCTTGATAAAGCCACTGAAAAATCCAGATAACAACCGGGGCCATCGTACCGAAAAGAAAACACAGCATGGCAAAAGCGATTATCAGCTTTTGCCACAACGGGGCTTTTTGCCGCTCATCGCTTTTCATCGACGAGAAAAATGGCATGGTCAGCCCTGAGAATAATGCCAGCATCAGTTGATGTTGCTGCGTAATATCAATGAATGTAAGCGCGCCATTCACTATCGGCGACAGTGAAACGGCAAGCTTATTTAAAATCATGGTGCCTCCTTCGTCTGCAACTCGCCCCACAGCATCGCCCCATCAATTCACCCCACGGTGTTGGGCGAAAAGGCGGGGCGAAAGCATGGGGTGCGTGAGGTGGCCGCGTTGCGGCCATGTGCCGGAAAGTACACTTCCCGGCCCGAACGGCGTGCGCCAGTTCATGCGGGCTGGACGCCCTTATGAAATGTCGCATGGGGGTAATGTCGCGGTTGGACGCCGCGCCAAAACCCCCAACGTCAACGGCGGCACACCGTCGCCCGCTACGCGCGACCACCCCCTTTGAGACGCCGTTTTTCGCCTATTTTTTCTTTTGTCCGTTCCGGCCAAGCGAAAAAATGGGAAAACGCCTTCAAAGAGGGTGGTCGCGCCACGCTACCGGCTTTTGGCCGGAGACTTAGCCGCGACGGTGTGCGGGGCTGACGCCCCCCAAATAAACCGCTATCGTGGGCGATAGCTTTTCGCTCGCTGGGGCGGCGAAATTTATTCGGCTCCCCCCGGCCAGCTCGGTTCACCTGGGGGTGAACGCTCGCCGGTGGGTTCGGCGACGCAAATTAGCAATTTCTTCGAAATTGAATTTACTCGCCTCACGCCACTTTTTAATTCCTGCTGGTCGCAGGAATTAAAAGCCCAAAGACCCTGTCTGTGAGTATTGTTATCACTTTTACCAGTCGACGTTTTTAATGCGTTGAAATTAACAATCGTATAGATTGAATTTCAACGCCTGGCATGCTTGTAACGGCATAGTCAATTAACAGTTTTCAAAACCGAGTTGACCACTAAATTCGCTAAAAATTTTAAATGAAAATTATTTTAATCTGATGAGTAAGGGGTATAGTGTTTCTATTATTGTCACAAGAGGAGCATTCGTATGAAAAAGTTACCTTCTGTTGTTTTTGATGTTAACGAAACACTTCTCGATATAGAAAGCTTATCTCCTTTTTTTGTTAAAGTTTTCGGAGCAGAACATTACTTACGAGAATGGTTCTCTCAACTGGTGCTCTACTCTCAATCCCTCACAATAACGAATAACTATGTTCCCTTCGGGATGTTGGGCGCTGAAGTTTTAAAAATGGTAGCGGCTACCTATAATAAAAAAATAAACATACATGACATGGAAGAACTGAAAGAGCTTATATCTATAATGCCAGCGTTGCCTGAGGTGCCAATAGCATTAAAAAAGCTCAAAGATGTAGGATTTAAATTGTACACGCTTTCGAATAATCCTGAAGAAACACTGATGACACAATTGAAAACTGCTGGCATAGTACACTATTTTGAAAGAAATCTTAGTGTGGACGAAGTGGTTAAAAAATTTAAACCGTCACCAGAAGTTTATCAGTATGTCGAAAAAGAATTAAAACTTGCCAGTTCGGATTTATATCTTGTTGCCTGCCATACTTGGGATATCATCGGAGCAAAAACCGCTGGCTGGAAGGGCGCAATGATACTTAGAAAAGGCAACGCGATCCTTAATGTAGGCCCACAGCCTGATATTGTGGATGAAAACTTATTATTGGTTGTAGATAAAATAATAGAGCGTCATATAAGTGAATGACAAATGTGCATGCAACTCATCCCGCTGATCCTGCCATGAATGAGGTATAAATATAAAGTCGGCTTTGTCATCTTCGCCATCCTTCGGGGCATGATCAGCTTTCACGCCCCCAGCTTCTATGAACGCCACGGCTGCAAGCAATGTGGCGAAATCCCCTGTCATCCGCGAGGAACAAGCCGGATATTTATGACTAAACAGTTGTAACAAACGCTGGCATGGCCGGACCCGGTCCGAAAGGGAGTTGTGCGTGTTCAGGAGTATTTCATGTATTAGCATTTTTGCGACAGTGGGGACTTCAAGCTTCCCATGGAGGGATGCGCCAGAGCTCAGCAAGGAAATCACCGAAGGTGCTAATACGCTTAGGGACAGGGTCACGCTTCGGTCGCACGAAGCTGATGGGGCTGGTTTCTTCCTCCCAGCCGGGCAGAATATGGACGAGCCGTCCGGTTCGCAGTTCGTCAGCCACATCCCAGAGTTCTCGCAGCGACACACCAAGCCCGGCGATACACCAGGTCCTCAATGTATCACCACTGTCGGTCGCCAGGTTGCTTGATATCACGACCTCGTGAACCTCACGACCTTTGCGCAGGGTCCAACTGTTCCGGCCTAATCCCGGATAGGAAAACAGCAGGCAGGTATGATCTACCAGATCGCCTGGATGCAGCGGTGGGGCGTGCTGTTCGAGATAGTCGGGCGCTGCAACCAGGATACGGCGATTGTTAGCCAGATGTCGTGCGATCAACCGGGAGTCGGCCAGTTTCGCTACGCGGATGGCCACGTCTATATTGCCTGTGTAGAGGTCCACAATTCGGTCAGTCAGGTGCAGTTCGAAGCCGACTTTTGGGTGCAATTTGCGAAAGGCGGCTGTCGCTGTCGCCACATAGCGACTGCCGAAGGGGACGGGTGCCGTCACGCGGATCGTACCTGTCAGTTCGTCAGATCCGGCCCGCGCGATCTCGGTGGCTTCATCCAGAAGAATAAGCGCGGCGCGCGCCCGCTCGACGATGGCGCGGCCTTCTTCGGTTATCTTCAGCCTGCGCGTATTGCGCTCAAACAAGGTCGTGCCAAGCTGCCTTTCCAGCCGGGCGATCTGCTTGCTGACTGTAGTCGGGGCGAGGTCCATCGCACGAGCGGCGGCTGAAAAACTACCGCATTCGGTCACACGAACAAACACCACGAGATCATCAAGATTGCGAAAGCTCATTTCTTCCAAAATGTCATAAGTATTCTCCTACTATGATACTTTCTGGAGAGTATGGCAAAGCGCAAGATGACAGCCACAACAATTTTGCCTGCCCGGATCTGAGGTATCGTAAGCAGACGGTAGGCTTTACTGAAAAGGGTTGGGCATGCCTGCTGTCATCTACGTCTTCTCGCTGTGCGCCTTTGCTGTAGGCTTTACCGAGTTCATCACCATCGGCCTTGTCTCCGCGATCGCCAATGATCTGCATCTTGACGTCACCCGCATAGGCCTCACCGTCACAATCTATGCGGCTGGCGTCGTCATTGGGGCTCCAATCCTGACCGCGCTTGCCGCCCGCTGGTCACGCAAGCACTTGATCCTCGTTGCCATGCTGGTGTTTAGCGTTGGCAATGTGATCGCGGGCTTTTCCGATAGCTTGCCAACGTTGCTCTTCGCCCGGTTGCTGTCGGGCCTCGCACACGGGGTTTTCTTTGCCGTCGCATCGAGCGTGGCGACAAGGCTGGTCGCACCGGAACGCGCGGGCTCGGCCCTTTCCCTGGTCTTTGGCGGTGTCACGGTGGCTATGTCGCTCGGCGTTCCGGTTGGCGCCTGGCTTGGATACATCCTCCACTGGCAGATGATTTTCCTCGTCATCGCGGCCTGTGGTCTACTCGGTAGCCTCGGTATTGTCGCTTTGATGCCGACCGGATCGGGTGAGGTCGCAACAAAGAGTGCCGGCATGCGCGATCTTGGCGTGCTTCTGGACCGACGGCTGCTCGCCGGGGCAAGCATCCCGATGCTTTCCTATACCGGCTCATTCGCGCTCTATACGTTCGTTTCACCGATGTTGTTACAGGTCACGCAAGTCAGTGTAGAAACCGCGAGCGTGGCGCTTTTTGCCTATGGGGTCGGGGCTGCATTTGGCAACATACTGGGTGGCCGCTTGACGGATAGTCAGGGCATGGACCGCGCATCAGTTATCCAGCTCGTCGGGATCGTGCTGTCGCTGGTAATGATGGCCTTCGCGCTTCACCAACCTGTGGCGATGATCGGACTGGTCGCACTCCTTGGCTTGTCCACCTATGGAGCCATTCCCCCGCTTCAGTCCCGCATCCTGATGCTCGCTGGGCGTTATCAGCCCCAGGCGATGGATGTGGCCTCGGGGATGAACATTGCCGCCTTCAACGCTGGCGTCGTGTTCGGTTCAGGGATCGGCGGCGTGGCTATTAACGCCTGGGGTTTACCAATTCTTGCGCAGGTCGGCGCGATCATTGCCGTGATTGCTGTCATCGCGCTTATTTGGCAAATAACCTTACCGTCGATGAAAGCACCTCGGCCCTGAGGCTGAAGCCGAACTGATAGGCCTCTCATTGTGGTGATGTATTGGGTTTTTACGACACAGTAGAACTGTTGTCGGTGGAGGATAGTCCAAGTTTTAGTCCGCACCTCTGCATGCGAAAACCAACTTTCATATTGAAAAATAGCTACGTTGTAGCTACAATAGAAAAATACTAATGGAGGTTTTATGACTGATTCTGTTGTTCGCGCCCGGGTTTCACCCGAATCCAAAGCGGCTGCCATGGCCAATGCCAAGGCATTAGGTCTGGATCTGTCGACAGTAATACGCATGGTTGTTAATCGTCTAGCTGTCAGCGCCGAGCTGCCGGCTGACCTGCTTCAACCTAATAAGGAGACACTTCAGGCTATTCGTGACCTGGAAACGGGTATCGAGGTGACGCATGTTGATACGGTTGACGACCTGAAACGTGATCTAGGCTGGTAAAATTCTTATGCTGACTATTGTTTATCAGAGCCGGTTTAAGAAAGACGCTAAACGTTACGATAAGAATAAAAAGGCCCAGACCGTCATTTTAACCACTATCGCGTTGTTGCAGACAGGTAAACCCTTACCAAAAAAATATAAGGAGCATGCCCTAATTGGTCATTATATCGGTTATGTAGAGTGCCACGGAGCGCCTGATTTATTATTAATATATCAACGTACAGATACTGAGTTAAAGTTATACCGCGTAGGAAGTCATTCCGATCTTTTTTAGAGGGGAGCCAGGATATATTGTCTTGCTGACTACGCACTCGGCAGATCAATCCGGCATTTAGCCAGGGTAACCCTTACCGATCCGCCCGTCTCGCGGCAGACGTCTTTCACGGTTTTGCCAGCTTCTACAGCTTTGATGATGTCCAGGATCTGGTGCTAGGTAAAACGGGCTTTGCGCATAGTGATCTCCTCTTTGGCATCTTCATTATGCTGGAAGATCTCTAAAAATAACTGGCTCAATTATACGCGATACCTACAGGCAGATATAATTTAATGTCGTCAAAAATTTTTTTCGTTGGTGAAATGAGGATTACGGTAGCGATGTTCTCTATTAAAAATAATTAACCTCAAGGTGATGACATTGACGCTTTTTCCTGTGCTAGAATTAATAATTAATAGAGTGGGTTGATTTTCATACTTTACGCCGTTGCGCGAAGATCTCACCCTCGGTCAAATATCTCTGGCATTGAACGATGTTAGAGCCATTGTGGGAATGTGATTTTTCTTGGAGAGTATTTGGTTTTTGCCACACATGTAATATTGTCCTGACATTCGGTGATGCGAATTTTTTTAGCGCTTTATTTTATGATATCTAGGAAGTTTATATATCGGGTGTTTTTATTACATCTTTTTATTTAGAATGTGCCCTTACTCTTCTATGTTATTAGCATTATATTATCGACAATTGCTCAGGCGTGTTTGTAAGCATGATTGCCGCATTAGTGCGGCTTAATCCGGTGCAAGGGGCAGGGCGGTGCCGGATTTTACTTTGCTCATCACTACCCAGGTAGTAAAACTACGTACGTTCTGTTCGGCCATTATGACCTCTTGCGTAAAACGTTCATAATCCAGAAGATCGCGGCAGACTACCGTCAAAATAAAGTCATACTCTCCGGTGACGTAATAACACTGTTGGACTTGTGCTTGCTTAAGCATCGCTTGTTTGAAAGATTTGATCTGTTCGTTGCGTTCTTCAAGTAAATCGATACCCACCAGGCAAGTCACCGGGTAGCCGAGAGCGTGAGGGTTCAGTGTAGCGGTTTCCTGCTCAATGATGCCATCCGTGCGCATCCGTTTAAGCCGCCGTTGCACCGCAGCAGCCGACAGGCCAACCTCTTCACCGATGCTTTGCGCAATATGGCGGGTATCGCGTTGATAACGCGCCAAGATACGGCGGTCGAACTCGTCGATAGCGGTTATGCCGTGGCTCTGTTGCGGTTTAACCGCGTTTTTATCGTTCATTTATCCGTTAGTCCGCAAGAAAGCGCCTGAATATGACGTCACCAGGCGCTGCAACGCCGTTAAACTACGTTAACACTAACGGCGGAGGGGGAAAAGATGTCCAGAGTGCTCGCCATTATCACCGACGACGCGCCGGGATTGCATGGCATTGCCGGTCCGGTCATTGATTTCGATTCCGAACTGCGGCGAATTATCGGCGATTTGCAGGCCACGCTGGCGGACTTTCGCCAGAAAGCCGGTTTTGGTAGGGCGATGGCCGCGCCGCAGGTTGATATCCCGTTGCGGATTATTGCGTTACAGCTGGGCGCCCGGCCTTTTGCCATGATCAATCCCCGTATTTTATGGCGCAGCGACGCTATGCAGGAAGTTTGGGATGATTGCCTGAGCGTACCGGAGGCGGTCGTCAGGGTGCGGCGTCATCTGAGCATCAGCGTGGCATGGCAAGACGAACAGGGTTTCTCTCATCAATGGGATAAGCTGCCGCCGGATATGTCAGAACTGATCCAACATGAAATCGATCACCTCGACGGCATCTTGATGACCGACCGGGCGATAGGTGCCGATGCCATCCTATCCATAGCTGAACGATCGGCCTTGATCGACGGACAGCGGCCCGCGCACCGGCTTAGTCTTGACCATATTCGCCAGGCGGCCGATGCCATCGACCCGGTATTCCTTGATACGCCGCAGTACGAATGCCCCCAGTTATCGGCTCAGCTCGGGCGCGCCGTATGGCTCAAAGTGGAAACGATTAATCCGCTGCGCTGTTTTAAAGGGCGTGGTGCGGGCCTGGTTATCGCCGGCGCGCTCGCCCGCGGCGAATCGCGTCCGCTGGTCTGCGCCAGTGCGGGCAATTGGGGTCTGGCGCTGGCGTACTATTGCCATAAGGCCAGCCTGCCGCTGACGGTGTTTGCCGCGCAAAATGCCAACCCGCTGAAAATTGAGGCCATTGCAGCCTACGGCGCTGATATCAGGCAGGTCGGCGCCGATTTTGATAGCGCCAAGGAACAGGGCCAGCGATATTGCGGCAGCATCGGCGGCTGGTTTATCGAAGACGGCCTGGAGCCGGAAGTGAGCGAAGGGGCCGGTACTATCGCTCTTGAGCTGTTGTCAGCCTGTGTTCCGTTCCGTGCAATCTATATCCCGGTCGGCAACGGTGCGTTGATTGGCGGTATGGCGCGCTGGATCAAGGCGTCGGCGCCGGATATCCGCATTATCGGCGTGTGTCCGCGCGGCGCTGACGCTATGTACCAAAGCTGGCTGACTCATCGGGTGGTGATCGGCGGGGCGGTAAATACTCAGGCCGACGGCCTGGCGGTGCGCGTGCCGGTGCCGCAGGCGCTGGAAGATATGCGCGATGCGGTAGACGAAATGATCTTGGTTGAGGAGGAGCAGATAACCGTGGTGACACGTTATGCGCTTAAATATGCCGGGCTTATCCTGGAGCCTTCCGGCGCGGTATCCCTGGCTGGCATTTTGTCACATTCGCAAGGGGAATCAACGTTATGCCCCGGCCCGGTCGCTGCTATTCTGACCGGAGCGAATATAGCATGTGACTAAGCGTCATTATCTGACAATATTTTTGTATATCAAATACAATTTCTGCGTCAGTTTTTTTCGAGATTGCATTTGTCGAATGAACTGTCGTTACGGTTGACTGGTTTTAATACAGTATCGTTGACAAGCTCGTGCAGCGTAAGGCGAGACTAAATCAAAATCTCCTCAAGCGCTAGCGAAGCAGGCTGGTAAGAAGCAGGCGGCTCTTATTTAAGAATTTGACCTGCCGATCGATCTGTTCAAGCTGTTCCCTGATCCTGGATTTCAGCGCATGACATAAAGGCTCGGGTGTCACTTCCGACGGCACGCAGCCCAGCAGATCTCTGATGGCCGCCAGCGGGAGACCAGCTCCATTGAGCAAGGCAATACCGTTGATTCTTTCTACGTCTTCGAACCCATAGTAACGATAGCCAGATTCGGAGCGAGGTGGCTTAAGTAAGCCTTCCTGCTCGTAGTAGCGCAGCATCCGGACGCTGACGCCGGTTCGCGATGAAAGTTCCCCGATTTTCATTTTCGTCCTTGACTCTGACAGTACTGTCAGAGTTTACCATTGGCACAATTCAACAACAACGAAAGGAGCGGCAACCATGCTTAAACTGATCATGTGCGTGAAGCGCTTGCCTGAACTCACAAGAGAAGAATTCGATGACCATTGGCGCAACTGCCATGCATCGCTGGTACGCAGGCATGCGGCGGTACTGGGCATCCGTAAATACATCCAGACCTTGCCCCTGGCCAATCCCGCCACCCAAAATGCATTGCAGCAAGGTCGGGGCAGCGAACACGCCGATTTTGATGGATGCGCAGAACTGTGGTGGGATGATCTGGACGCCCACTTGGCAGCTAGAAAAACGGCGGACGGCCTTAAGGCGCTGCAAGATCTCATTGAAGACGAACGCCGCTTCGTGGATTTGTCACGTTCTCAACTGTGGTACGGTGAGGAGCGCACTATCCTTTAACGAGACTGACATACCACTGTCGTACTTTGCGAATTGGTTTCCACAAATGCTCTCGCTGTCGGTTGTGCAATACGAAATTTTCGCAGTCGGAGATACAATTGGCGCTGAGCAGCGCCATGGCTCCTTACGTAAAATTGGATTTTCCCATCAGCAATGATTCAAATTCATCAAGGGTGATGGTATGACGGTGGAGATATTTACCCATCGGAATTTGTCCTTTATCCGTCCAGCGATAAATGCACCGGTAATTAATCAGCCGCGCATACGGCCAAATTTACCGATGATTTGGCTGATAATTTCCGGGTCCGCTGATTCGCATTCAAGCAAAAATGCTTTACGGGCATCGGCGGTGTGATCAGGAAGAAAACCGTGTTTGTTCTTTTTCACAATATTAAAGAAAGAACGTTCAGCAGAGCGGCATTCTTTTCCTCCGCCATTTCCCGTCGCTTTACCGTACATACATAAAACAACTTCACAGGGCTCGGCAGCCATCGCAGGGGATGACAATAAGGAAGCAATAAAGAGAAAAAATGCAGGTAGCATGATTGATTTCATGTTAATCACCTCTGGTGGGAAATGAGCTCTTGGATAATCAGAAGGAGGTATCTGGATAAGCCGGAGTGTAAATGGTGTTACCGACAAAACTCAATTTCGGTTGTATTGCAGGTCAGGCAATTATTCAGTTTTAGCTGGAAGATAATGACGCCTGAGTAACCATTTTTTCGTAGCCAGGCTTTCGCCCTGAAATAACGTTCACCATCCGGTGCGTTAACAATAATCTGACTGGAATGGACAACGGCATACCAGACATCGGGCGGGTAAACCGCATCAGGGTTGAAGGCCATTTTTATTGACCAGTGGTCATCGACTTTGTGAGACGGCAAAATAACCCGGTTCTCTGACCACTGAGGACGTGTCGTATTCATTTCCACGCCGGGTTTATTCCATTCGGGCTGAACGGGCTTCGGCGGTGAGGAACAGCCTGAAAGGATAACCATCACCGCGCTGGTTAAAAACAGGTCAATCGTTCGCATAGTTGAAGGTCTCCTTCATTTTATCCAGGTGAAGATATTTGTAATAGATATCTCCCATCCGGCGGATATCGCCGTGAATATCTATACTGACGATAATATCCACGCTTTTAAGCACCTTGCGTAACAACACCTCAAACGGGATATTCTGGCAATCGGGATTCTCAAAGCAACGGTCAATAATGCCTTCAATACAGTCTTGCGGACTGCCCGCGTGCAGCGAGGTGATAAGTCCTTCATGACCGGAGCCGACGATTTTCAGCGCGTCCCAGGCTTCCCGGCCCCGAATTTCCGCCAGCAGAATGCGATCCGGGTTCATCCGATAATTGGCCCGGATAAGCTTGCCGGGGGTGACGATGGCGTCCTCTCCGGCATCCGCCGGATAAAACAGATGGACATAATTGGCATGGTGGTAAAACCGGATTTCGGGGTTGTCTTCGATGGTGGTGAGTCTGAGATCCTGCGGAATATAATGTAGCAACGTTTTCATATAGGTGGTTTTGCCCGAGCCGGTTTCTCCCACAATAAAAATGGTTCTGCCATACTCAACGGCCTTTTCAATAAAGCGGGGGATATCCCCGCTGGTATAATATCGGGCCAGTTCATCGTCCTTGCTTTCAGCTCGCTCCTTGCCGGTCACCCGGTTATAAAAACCGGCATCAATCCAGGACTGATGCGTTTTCTGCTCAAATGACGGTTTACGCAGCGTGATGGACACCGTATCCCGCTCACAGGCCGGGGGAATAACGGCCTGGATACGCTCGCCGGAACCCAGCGTGGCGGAAAGAATGGGCGACGTATCATCCACGTTGTCCTCATTCCATGAAGCCAGCGCTTTAGCAAAGGCATGACACTGACGCAGCGTGACCGGGGCGTCGTGCCGTTGCCATTTTCCGCGAATTTTGGTGTGGATCTCGCCGGGGCGGTTAATGGCGATTTCCGTCAGGCCGTCCAACGGCAGGAAATCACCGAAAAGCTGATTTTTCATAAAATCAAGAGACAGGTTTTCAGTCGTCATACACCCCTCTCTGTTTCATGCGCAGTCGATAGACGGAGGAAAAATCAATATCGGTGCCGGTCATGATGCTGATAACGTCGCCCTGGTTCAGATACATCGTGGGCGGGATATTGATGCTGTTCTCCAGCGTCGTTTTCGCCATTTCCGACGCGGCGGCGCGGGTGTTTTCGGTATAGTCGGTGTTGCGGTCTTTTCCCGGTGCTGAATCCGCCGCTGACGCAGCCACATCCTGCACTGTACTCAGCATCAGGGCATTACCGAAACGCTCCCAGAAATGGGTATCAATCCAGCCCGAAATACCCGCTTCACCCAGCGGACCGGTGGCCCCGGTATCCGTGAGCGGAATTTGCAGGCTGCCGGGCTCCGGCGTGCGTAACTCCGTCCAGATAACAAACATCCGGTTGCGCCCATGTTGCAACGCCCCTGAGCGGTATATTCCCCTGGCGATGGTGCCCGCCGGGATCAGCTTTACATGGTTGCTGGCGCTGTAGACATCCTCGCTGATAAGGCACGAAATCGTGCCGCCCACATCGGAGACAAACCGCCGCATCATTGAGCAGGGGATATAGCGGTCAACCGGGAGATAGAGATCGGGATCGAGGTTCAGCCGCCTGACGCCGGTGACTTTAGCCACCCCCGGATTTTCATTGTTGCCACGGGTAACGGAGGCGGCTGCCGGACCGCCGCTCGCTCCCGTGTTGTCGCGCGGTTCGTTTCGTGTGGTCCGCGCATTGCCAATTTGCGCTGAACCTGTGGCGTTGCTAAGCCCGTCAGCCAGCGCCGTCGCCTTGTTCAACGTGGGCGGTTCCGGTGGGGATGGCGCGGCGGTTTGCGTCTGGCCTTTGTCCGCCGTCGTTTCCGGCTTGTTTTGTCCGAACAAACCGAACGGATTATTATCCATGCCAAGGTTGGTTCGTGCATGTTGTCCCGCGCCGGTCGAAGGCGGTGGCGCGGTGTCGGCCTTCTTTTCGTCACCCTTTTTCAGCGCCCCAAGCAAGCGATCGCCGCCGAGCGCCAGTGCAATCAGTAAGGCCAGGCTAACCAGACTGACCAGCAGCGTCCGGCGACCGGATGTTTTTCGAAAGCGGGTCACTTCGGGCTGACCGGGCGGTGTTTTTTGTTCCGACTCCGGGCTCGCCATCGCCAGCCGGGCGCGCTCGCGGGCCTCTGACTCCAGCTCTGCCGTGGTTTTTTCCGTTGCTTCCGGGAAGGATGGGTCTGTCATTTGGCCTCCAGGGTGACGGCGGGTGAAACAGTGTCGCCATTGGTGACCGTGGCTTGCCCGTATGCCGCGTTTTCAATCCCTACCACGGCATTGCCGTAGCGCAGTACCAGGCGCGGCGACGCCCGTACCACCATCACGGTGTAATTGCCCTGGCTGACAATTCGGGGCGTGACCGCCTGCTCCTGACCGTTAACGATAAGGAAGGGAGAGGGCAAGATTTTGACGGGTGAAAAGCCGATATAGGTAAAGCGGCCATCATCGTAAGTGAAGTCCGGCGCTATGGACGCCGACCAGGCCGCCACCCGTTTGGTATAGCGCCAGTTGCGTGGTGTGGTGGCTTGTTTGAATGCCGTTGCTATCCACTGTTTTTCCTGCGTTTCGCGCAGCATTTTCAGACGGGTCGTGTTGGCAACGTCTGATTGCCGGCGGACCTCATCCGGATAGCGATAGCGGATGACGAAAGCCTGCGAGGGCGAGTCGTTATCCAGCACGTTCAGCTCTAGGCTGTAATCGCGTTTTGACGTCACGACAAAGAGATTAGTTTTCCAGTCTTTCGCGGTCGGGAGAAACACCTGACTGACGTTATTGCCGCTGGCATCGGTCACTGGCTGTATGATGGGGGTCGGGCTGACGCCCACCCGGTTGTCACTGCGGGTCACCGTCCAGCCTTTGGGAAAGCCCGCCTGCGCATCAATAACCTCCTCATCATCGTCGAACAGCAGCGTAGTGACGTAGCCGGGGCGGGTGTTGACGACGGTGGCGTTCTGGCTGTTGTAAGTAACGTTCTGCATCCGGCTGTCCCAGGTACTTCCACGCGGCATGGCTGCCCCCCAGACCACGCCTGACGCTAGGATAAGGGTAAGGCCCAGACTCTTTTTCAGCATCATTCAGTCCTCAGTTCTTTATCGCGCTGGTAGCTGGTGACGATGAAACCCATCGGGTTCACTTCGCGCTGGCTGTCGGTGAGTTGTTTGCGTGGGAGGTAGCGGTAAGTCAGGCGGATATTCCAGACATCCGTTTTGACTGAGTTATCCGCAATGCGGCGAATGGTGCGTCTGATGCGCAATGTCGCCAGATGGTCGGGCGCTGTAGCGGAGGCGTGGACGTTAGAAATAATGTCAATATAAACGACATATTCCGCTTTATTGAAAATGACATCCGGCGCCTGGTCGCTGTTAAACCCGTCCAGATAATCTTTATTCACGCTGTCGCTGTTAAATAACTGCACATCGTCATAATCGCGCTGGAGCGAAAAATAGTTATACCCTTCGCGGAGTCTGACGTAATGCGCCGCTAACGAATGCGCAAGGGCGTCTTGCGTGGAAATATCTCGCTCTTTAATGCGGGTCATATAGTCATAGCGACCGGTCTGTTTATCCACGGACCATAACTCAATGTCGGTGGTTTTCAGCGGTAGCAGGATAATAACGGCCGCAATGGTCATTGCGGCCAGGATGAATCCGACCGCTGCCATCAACCAGGCGACTTTCCTGGCGCGCTTATCCTTTTCCAGAATGACGGTTTCAAACGTTCGGGACGACGCAAGGACTTTTTCTGCTTCAGACATGTTTTGTCAACTCCTGAATGATGGTCGGGGAATTAACCGGTTGAGGATCGCCGGATACAGGCGGAAGGGTGGCTTTATGCTGTACGCAGCCCATGAGCGCGCACAGCATCAGAAAGACGATGCTGAGTTTCATATCAGGCCCTTTATTTAACGGATGCAGTGGCGTCAGTATTATCGCCACGACGCGATACGAATTCGGATGTGATGAGCGGGGAACGGATTTGGTGTAGTAATGTGATTACCAAGGGATATTGACGGTACAATTACCTAGTTGCGAGCTTAAATCTAATCTGCCAGTCGACACCATGCCAGAAGCGGCCATTTGATATTTATCATTGACCCAGTCTTTGCTATTCGAAATCGCCGTTACGGGGCTGGGCTTGTAACGGAAGGTCTGGCTCAAGGATTTCTGCCATCTCACATATCAATGTACGTACAGCAGTGTGATTGAGTTGTGCGAGCGCGAACTCAATTCGAGAATGTATAAAGGCATGATGACGAAACTCGTTGGCGCTACTTGCTAGACTGGCTGCGGCGCGGGCCCGTAGTTCCAGTGAAGGCGCGCTATCACTGGCCAGCATTGTGCGGAACTGCGCTTTCAACGCAATCGCTGCAATCGGGGTTCCTTCTCTAATTGCAAGGGCGACCAGCCCTTTGACTGCGCTTTCCAGAATTCCCAAACCAGTTTCGTGTCTTCCGCCCCGCTTCGCCCAAGCCATCAAGAGCCGCTTGCAACTTTCATAGAACTCCAGGCAGTCACGCTGTAATCCACCCGAGGCCGCCTCGAAAAGGTTCTCGGTAAGGGAGTAATTTTCGACAAAAGTCACAGATTCCCTGTCGTCAGGAAGCCATGACACTGTCGAAACGAGACCGATGGCATGCTTTCTAAGTTCTTCTTTCGGATGCTGCGTACAAGCGGGTGCATTCGATAGTGCATTAAGCAGCTCTGAGATCCCAACAGCCCATTCGATAGTGTCAAAGGTGAAGGAAGATCGCTTCTGTACGGCAAGCAAGAGAAGTTCCTTCTGCGGAACGTAGATCTGATCCGCCCAAGTCTCAATGTTGTTGATAATCTTGCCAGCACGTGCATTGTCCGCAGGTGCCTCTAGCAATTCGTTGACCAGCGATGTGAGCTTACCCCGGAGCGATGAAACGATTGTGCTTGAAAAATACGGGCCGAGCGTACTGCAGTGCCGGGAGCTGAATGGAGTGTCCGGAGTTTCCAGAAACCGCTTCGCCGCTTCGGTCACGGCCGAACGCAGTTGGCGGATCGGATAATGGATGTCGTGCTTTCCCTTTGCAAGGAGGTGATAGGTGATGTCGGCAAGCTGCTCGAATGCAGTCAGCGTTACGGGTTGATGATTTGCACTTAGTACGCCGACGGTTGATAGGGTGGCGATCTTCCCAGCCATGCCGACGATTTCAGTCGGGTCGGTGTGGTCCAGCGCGAGTCTTGACGCCTTGCCCATTAGCCGGATGCCATCCATCATGAGGTCGGGCATGTTATGCGGAACAATAGACTCGACGGCCGATCCCATGTAGCCAGCCGCAAGTGACGCATGGTGCTTGCTTCGGTCGCGCCCCGGATACTCGATCTTCAGATACACGCCATAGAGACTACCGATGCCACGCAGCGTGCTTCCCGCCAGTCGCTCGTCTCCCTTTGCCAGTGCGCTCTGCATCGTCTGCCGCAACAGCTCTAGCGATGTATTGATAAAGCCATCGGTGGTGTCCGGCACCTCGAAGAAGGGATTGCTTTCGACGAAGGTGCCGTGCTTCGCCGCGCAATAGGTGGCATTGACTAGCATGATGCACTCAAAGGCATATTCAGTGACCTCATAGTCACCTTGTTCCGCAAAGCGCTTTGCGTAGGAAATGGCGTAGTGAATCGCTTGTACCGCAGTTTTGGTCCAGTAGGCGTTGACTTGGAAAAAATAGGCCTTGGCGGCATTGAAGTGGACTTCTGTGCCGTCACCACCGGCGCTGGGATGCGACTCTTCATTCAACAGGATTACGACTTTGTCGGCGCGCCGGTTCCATTTGTGCAAGTCACGCCGAACCGCGCTGGACATGATGGTAAGCTGCTCGATCGGGTTGATGAGCTGGAGGGCGCGTCGGTATGCATAGAGGAACAGCAGCACGATCAGTGCGATTCCCCAGGTCGCCGTAACGATCGCAAGGATCGCCCAGCTTCCATTTGGAATCAGCGACGTGGCGGCGACGACTAACGCTGTCAGGAACGATCCGAGAAACGAGCCAAGTAGTCTTCTGTCCGAACTTAGTTGCCTGAACAAGCCATGCGGCATCCGCTCGACATTGATCTGCATCGCGAAAACCACGAGCGAGAACGCGATAGCCGCTGCTCCGATTAGCGCCGCTCCTATGCCGCCTAGAAGGGATCTTAGCGTAGCCAAGCTCTCGCTGTTACTGAAATAGCCTCCGGCTACCCGCTGTAGTAGCGGCATCGCGAACACACTTGAAACCATCCCCCCCAGCAGGAAAAGTGCGGTAAGCTTCAGTCCGTGGCGCAGACGCCATTGGTCAAATCGGATCCTTGTACGATAAAAACGCAACGTAGTCGTTGCGTAAAACTTCTTGAATCGTGCGTGTAGTGTTTGCATAGTTATCCCGTAAACTTCTCCGTCAAGCCGACGTCTGAAAAGTTGAACCTCAGACGCGTTGACGGCGAAATCCGAGTCACCAGGGTTGCAAGGTGCTGTTTTTCGTCAAAACTGAGGGCAGCATTCAGATAGTGATAAATCTATCTGAATGGAGGCTTCACTGGAAGTAATGACCCAAGTGTAAGCATAATACTTTTAGTCTCATACGCTTTTGATACTTCGGTATTTTTGATCTCCTCCCGGTATCAGGTTATGAACACAACACAATCTCCGCTTCACGCCCTGAGCAGCCTGTCAGGTCTAGTCATGTTCTGCTATTGGAACGTTTCGGGTTGCGTGGTGGTTTAATCCAGATAGGGGTTAGCGGTTACGCTGCTGATTAAAACGTTTCATATTCTCGATGGCGGCGGCGCGTTTTCGCCATGCAGAGATGGCTTTGCCGGTGCCAACGGCAATGAGTCTGCCTGCGGCTGTCGTCGCCATAACACTCCCTTTAGTCGCCAGCAGGGCACCTGCTGCTCCGGCCTTCATGCCGGGTCTGGCCGCATCAGCAGACTTACTGACCAGCCCGCCCAGTCCACTCATCACCGCGCCTTGTAATGTGGCCTGGACAGCTGCGCCACTCAGCGCACTGGCAATCTTCGCGGAGAAATAAACGACAACTCCCGACGCGATCCCGGCCAGCAAACATTGCGCCGCTAGCGTGACCATATTGCTGTCGCCGGAGGTGCTTATCGCGGCATCCAGTATTTTATTCAGATAATTGATGGCGATCCGGATGGATAAGGCAGAGAACATTATCGTCAATATCGCCGTAAAAATAGTTTTTAGCCAGTTATCAAACATGGGCTTCAGGAAACCGTACAGCAGACAGAAAATAAACAGGGGTGCAGTGGTGGTCATTAACAGTAAGGTGATTTCGGCGAGCAGGTTGACAAGCGTTGCGGCGAGTAAAAGCACGATTGCGCCACCCCATACCAGCACTTCGGCGAACCCTCCGCTCAATTGAACATAGGTGGAGGTATCCAGATTAAACAATATCTGCCCCAGCGTCTGCGCCTTCTCCCATACGGTATCGAGCAGGACCCAGACATTATCATCGCCGCTTACGCCATCCTTAAGTCCTTCGATGGCAGCAATCACGGCATCCAGCCAGCTATCGCGATTTAACACAAAGGTGGTAATGAGCAACATTCGGCCCACATCCCAGACGACATCTTCAACCGGGGTCTGTAATTTTCCTCCCAGTGTTTGATACCCCCGATAAACGATGAATAAGGTGAATGAGCTGACAACTATAATGCTTATCATCGAGCCGTAGGTGGAAGACTGACCTTCTAAAACGGCGTTGAGTCCATCCATGATGTTTTTGTCCATGCCAACAAAAATACCACCGGACATAATGCCTCGCTTGATATAATAATAGACAGGGAATAAAAAAACAGGGAAGCGTCCCTGTTTTTACTGGCGGGGGTATTACTCGGTAACGGATTTTATTTTTTTAGCTTCCTGCTGAAACAGTGCTTCGAATTTTTCCTTTTATCCCTGGTTTGCCTATTTGCGCGAACATAATGGCCGCCCTGTGGGCAAATTCGCAATTATCACTCGCCTCGCCGTCTTTGAGGCATTGTGTATAGACTGTATACGTCTCATCCGGATGTTGCTTATACCAGGCTTCGGACTTTGTCTCTTTACAGCCGGATAATGCGATAACGCCTGAGGCGACGAATAAGGTTAAAAAGGATTTAGACATGTTTAAGCTCCCTATATAGTGTTCAGATCAGCAACCGGTGCCGTTAATTGCTGCTGCTCAAAGGCTTTCTGTCTCTGCTGCTCCAGCAGTTTTGTTCGCTGTTCAGACTGCTTGACAGACATTTCCCACTGGCTGGTCAGCGCATTTAATTGTACGCTTTTGGCCGCCACGGCGTTAGCCAGGTCCTGTGACTCTTTCGTGTCCTGCGCGTTCGTTATGCGGTCAGATAAGTCTGATATATCGCTGAGTGTGCTGTTGATCCTGTTTTCCACATCGCTGGTGTTCTCAATGGACACCGCCTGGTTGAGAACGATTTGTTTGCAGCTTGCCAAGTAACTCTGTGACGTGCTGGACTGATTACAGACATCGAAAGATTTATATTTATTATATAGGCCTTGAAGTTCAGAGGAATATGAACCGCTCTGGTTCGTGAGCAGGTTATCCAGTGAAATGCCATTCTTTCGCAGAGCATCAATATCGTTTTTAAGGCTTTTAGCATCGCTAAGAAATCCCTGAATATCCCGGATGCCTGTCGCCGTGGCTAATTGCTGTTTGTAGGCATCAAGTTCGCTTTTATAGTGCGTGACGGTATCCTGCCATTGTTGGAGTTTTTGAACCCACTGGTTGATGGATTCGGTATTCTGGATAGCATCGAAAACAGGTATTCCGGCGCTTATCGCTTGGGTGGAAATAAAAAGTGATAACGCCATAATGGCGTTTCGGATATACATTTTTATGACCTCCTGGCTGAATATTAAATTGCCATTTCAAGGAACTTATCTTTCCATTCGTCAGGTTTCATGCCTTCCTGATAAAGGGAGTCGAATATTTTCAGATTGTCTTCACTCCCACTCAGGATTTTGGTGACTTTCCCCAGGCCCGATAAGTCCATTTTGGCCATCGACACAAACGGTCGGGTTTCGCCGGCACGCAGGGGCGTTTTCAAAATCACCATGTAGTGTTCGCCCGGATCAAGATTGCGCACGATGTCATAAACGCTGTCCGGTACTTTCATTTTTTCTACGTAGTCCGCATGGCTGGCCTTCGGGTTGGCGAGGAAGATTTGTGTGCCGCATTGTTCAATGATCGCCGGAGCGATGGGGTGTTTGACGATTTCATCGGGCGACTGGGTGGCGGGGATGAAGATGCCGTTGAGCTTGCGGATGACTTTAAGCATATTGAGCGAGAATCGGGAGAACTCGACATCAGCCAGCCATAGAGATAGGTAAACCTTTGATATGATCTCTGGTTTTTCCCCCTCTTCACACCGTGCATGCGACTTTCACCGCACACGGCGTTCCATCATGTCAATGAGGATTTGTTCATTTACAGAATTACTGATTACACAGGCTGGTTGCCAGCTTTTTTCCTTAGCTCATTCAGCTTATTTCGCTGTCTGGTTGTAAGGTTAATCTGGCTGAGATAGATAGACAGGGTTTCATCACGGGTGGCGTGGATAACCTGATGAATATCTTTCGATACCCATATCAGGTTGCTATATTCATCATTTCCACCCTTGTCTAAGGGCTTTTTGTGATGGCACTCCATTTCACCGATGATTAACGCCATGCCGATGACAGCGCATTTACCATTTTGCGCAACAAACAATGATATCCTGTTATCATTATATTTGGTGCTTCTGCCAGTATCGGGGTTGGCTACCAAATACTGCAACATCCTGTTGCTCACTGCTTGCTGATCCATATGGATTTTTCGTCTGTCGGTGGGAATATATATACAGAGCTGCGAACTGCACATGGCATTTCTTGTTCTGATAAATCCTATCGGCAATAACTCTTTCCCGCAGACCATTCTTAGTTGCGATGACTTGCTATATCCAAGTTTGATCATGTATTTCGGGATTTTGTCTCTGTCTTTTATATCTCTGGGTCTGAGCCTGTTATGGACAGTGATTCGGGTACGAGCATTAATCCTTGCAAAATCCTTGCAGCAGTGCGTCGCTATTGAATAATAGTTATGCACACCTAATATATAACTATTGGCCTTGCTGATGGCCAGCAGTTTATTTGTTGCCTTTTGGATCTTGCTTATATGCTTCTTGTGTTCATCACATATTTTCTCCAGCGCTTTGTTGCTGATGTGAGAGTTGATGACGAACTTATCCTTTGTACCTGCCTTGCGGCCGTTTTGCTTACCCTTTTTAACCACTTTCAGCTTAAATCCTAAGAATTCACTGTGTTCCTTCCGGAGTCTGGTGATTCTGGATTTTTCGCTACTTATCTTTAACCCTAATCTTTCTTTAAGCCACATTCTGACAGCCGTAAATAATTTACGTGCGCTTTCATAATCTCTGCAAAGTATCTTAAAGTCATCCGCATAACGGACGATGTAGCATTCTTTAAGATTTGTTGAGGTTTTGAAAGCGAGATATTTACTGTCTTGTCGGGAGTATTGGTGTTTTGTCGGCATATTTTCCCATTGGCTGGCTACCCACCAGTCAAGTTCATTTAATACCACATTACTGAGTAATGGTGATATTAAACCACCTTGTGGTGTCCCTTTCGTGGGTTTCCCAATACCTGCGACTTCGGACTTCAGGATTTTAATTATGACTTTGAGTAACGCTTTATCGTGTATACCCATTGTCCATAATTGTCTGATAAGCTTTGAATGATTAACTTCATCAAAGAAGGATTTTATATCCACATCGACCACGTAATGCAGTCCAACCTGATTCACGAGAAACATGAATCTGGCTATAGCATCACTGGCGCTCCTGCCGGGCCGAAAACCGTAGCTATGTTTGTAAAACTTAGCTTCGCATATCGGTTCCAGCACTTGCCTGATCGACTGTTGGATGATCCTGTCTTTGATAGTGGGTATTCCAAGTGGCCGCTTCTGACCGTTCGGTTTTGGTATTTCTACTCTTCTTACCTTATTAGGTTGATAGTTGAGCAGGGAGTTTTTAATACTGGATAAAAAGTCTTCTGTGCTCATCATTTCCAGATCTGCAATGGTCCTTCCATCACAGCCAGCAGTCATTGAGCCCTTATTACTTTTTATATTTCGATAAGCATTGAGGATATTGGGTTCAGACATTATCAACCGCATAAGGTCATTAAACTTTTTCCCTGCTTTGCTTTTCTCATAGAGTTTATCCAGTATTTGCTGGGTATCATAGTATTCATTATTCCTCAAAGCTTGCACTTTGAGGTTTTGAAGACTATTTACCATGCCTTTATTACCAGTTGACAATATCTGCTTACCTCCTGTTTTTAGCAGGATTCTGCACTTTTTGTCATACCCGAACACTGTCATTCATTCTGTAAACTACTTATTATCTCTAACATGACTGGTGGCTGTTGCTCCATACCGATTAAAGTATTTCATCGCTCGTGCCACCACTCTCACTGGAATACGACAGTTTAGTAATCATACCTGATATTTATATCTGCCTGACAACCCGTGCTATCGGTTTCAATGTTGCCTTCCAGCTTTCCAAGTTCCGAATTTTCTATCTGTGCATATACCCTTAGGGCGTGGCTGTGAGCCTGTCTGTTACCATGCGTCTGTAACGCATCAGGGGTTTTCATAGGAAATATTTTTACTCACCCCCACAGACTATCCTTTCGGATAAATACGCATTTCTGCATATCATTCTTCTAGACCCTTTCATTCGCCACTTTGTCAGGGATTACGATCCCATTCTACCCATAGATATTTTATAGACCCCCGACCTATGCGCTCGTAGCCACCTCTGGCTTACTTTTCGTGTGTTTCCACTTACGGAGCGTTTCAGCCGACTTCACCAGGCTTGGCACCGCATTCCCATAGCAGGGTTTGCAGCACCCTGGAGTATCAGGGGAGACCCTTCAAGGCGTTACCCTATCATTTGATCTGCTTGAAAATTCAGTTTCGCCCGTTATGCTGCTTGGGCTAGGTTGTTTCGTGACGTAAAGTTACTTATCAACCAACTTGTCGCACACTTCCAGAATTCGTCCATAAACATCACCAGCCGGCGGCCGTCCAGTAAGCTGGTCACGCGATAAAGCAGGTAGAAGGTAATGGGACCCCGGATATCGTCATCATCCAGAAATTCCGTGCCGTCAATGCCAACGTTATCGATATCGCTGAGGGTGAACGTATCCGCCTCGTTATCGAATACCCAGCCGAACTCACCGCCCTGCGCCCATTGTTTAAGCCGGATGCGCAGCCCGTTGGTCCGGGCGTCTTTGGTCGGCGGCTCCGGAAGCACTTCAAGCAGCCGCGTAATACCATAACGGCGGTATTCCGGCGGGTAGTCCAGCATAATGGTATCCACGGCGGTGCTGATGCGCTCTTCGTCGCGCGGATCGAGCGGCTTACCGTTGCGACGGCACAGCATTCGGATAAGCCGTTTGATAAAGTTGATGTTCCTTCGGGTCGGTGCAAGTGAAAACGGGTTAAAACCGGTGGGAACGCCGGTCCGGATACGAAAGTAACGTCCCCCTATTTGGCGGATCGACATCTCCGCCGCCCGGTCTTTATCAAAATAAACGGTGGTCAGCCGTTTAATCGTGGCCGAGGAGGAGAACGTCGCCGGATTGCGGTATTTCTGCATCAACTGTTTCATTACTGTCATCAGCAGGGTTTTCCCTGACCCGGTTTTACCGATAATCGCCGTATTCCCCGGCGTTTTTTCATTAAAGTCATCCCGCCCGGCTTGACTGTCATGCAAGTTCAGGTAATAGCCGCCGCCGCCAGGGGATTTCAGGATGGCTATGGCTTCGCCCCAAGGATTGCCGTCCCGTTTGTGGGGATGAAAGTTATGCAGGCTGGCCATATCCGCGTAGTTCTGGCTGCTGACGGCAACCAGCCGTGGCCGCAACGTATACACTCCCGGCAGTTGCGCGAGATAGGCGGCCGGTAACGACAGCGTGGACAGGGATGTCATGATGCCGAGGTCGGCAAAGGGCTGCGCCAATGTATTGGTCTCTTTAACCACCTGGTCGGCGCTGGTGGATGACACCAACAGGGAGAAGTGATATTTCCCGCACGAGATATGCCCGGACTGGAGCAGGTCACGCAAAACAATCAGTTCTTCACGCTGTGAAATGGCGTCATCATCCGCTGAATTCAGGCGTTTTTCCGCCAGCCTGATGTAATTTTGGGCCTCATCACGCGCCATGCAGGTGAAGGATTGCGTCAGGACATAATCGCTTTCTGCATAAAGCAGGGCATCCAGCAAACCCGTATAGGTTTCAGGCGAGTAGTCTTTAATTTCCAGATTGCGGAAGAACCGGGAACCCCCGACCGTCTGGCACTCAGCGGTATCGGTGGTAAAAAATACATCCGGGGTGCTGAGCGTTTCGTAAAACGGCGAGTGCGTCACCGCCACTTTTTGCCATTTGCCCGTTATCAGGCGGTGATAGAAAGAAAGTTGCGATGAATAAACGCGCCCGTTTTCTTCATAAACGCCTAATGGCGTCGCCATATAGCGGGATAATGCGGAATTCAATGACTCCCAGTGTTCAAGCATGGCTTTCAGGACTTCATCAAGCGCAGCTTGCCTTTTGCCGACAGGCTGTCTGTTCATGGCCTTTTTCTCAAGCGTTGAGAACGGCGCATAGCAGACGGTAAAAAACAGCCGGTGCCGCCAGAAAGGTTTTTCTTTTATCGGCTGGTAGTAAAGTTCAGCGACCTCATCCGAAAAGGGGATGCCTGAATTGGCCTCAAATGCATCATGGTATTTTTCCCTGATTTGATGAATATAGAATGTCACCGGTAAGCCTTCATACGAACGAATGACGTTATTGAGATGGGTCGCCAGAAACGTAAGATGATGCTCATCCTCACATTCAAAAACGGCCCCCCCCAGTTCCCAGGTGGCCACTAAATCACGGTGACGGTTCCTTATCACGTAAGGGTGAATGTGCGATGAGTAGGGAATATATTTATCCAGCGTGATGCGCTCGTTTAACTTCATCTTTTCAGTAAACTCCGACATATCGACGGCATCATAGTGATTGGCCAGGATGGCATTGGCACCAAAATGTCTGTTGGTGGCTAACCGGCCCCGGGTTTTAAAGGCCAGCCAGAGCAGACTAAAGTAGTGAATATCCTTTCTGGCCTTGGATTTCATTTCAATCCAGGCCGGAATAAGCAGCAACACCAGGTAATAGCTGATATAGACCGACAACAGGACGATGGCCCCGCTGATGGTCACGAACGGCACCAGTGGAATGCCCATTATGGCGGCAGGTCGCGTAAGCGCTTTGTTCAGCGTGGCCATCGTTACCCCCTTTACGCCGCCCAGTAGGCACCGAACCCCGACGCGCCGACAATCAGGATGGCGCCAATAATGACGTTGCGCATGTCTGAAAGACTCTTGCCGTCAAACAGGACTTTGTAGCCAATCCACATGGTGGCCAGCGTGATGGTGACGGCGGCCAGACCCAGCAAGCCGGTAGACGTGTTGCTCAGCGTATCATTGGCTTTATTAAACCCGCTGTCAGCCGCCAGTACCTGGGACGAAATTAATACGGAAGAAATAACAGACAGGTATTTACATTTTCGCATATTCATTTTTCTTCCTTAATAATAGGGATGGGTAAATCGCCGCGAATAATCGCCTTTGGGTATCGCAGGGAGGTCAACGCTGGCGTGGTGTTATCGGTAATCTCCCCTCTCAATAGGGTGGCGGGGTAATGGATGTCCGGCATCGTTTTTTCGGATAAATGGCGCTGTTTATCGTCTTTTGTTGACGGGACGACATAGCCAATACGTTGCACATAGCTGGTATGGTTAAAGGTGGCTTCCGGCTGCTGTCCGGTGTCAAAATTGCCGGAGTAGTAACAACTGAGCGCTCTTCTCAGGGAGCCGCCTCGCTGATAGCAGTCGGTGATGATTTGCTCAAAGACGGAAAGGTTGATGCAGGGGTTGAAAAGGTCACTGGCGGTGACGCCGTAATGGCGGAAATTGGTACTGGTGATTTGCATCAGCCCGACCGAATAGCGGCGACCTTTTGCCTCCAACCGTCTGGCGATGCTGACGGCGTCCTCTTTGTTGGCGGGCAGATGAGAAATGACGCTTTTTCCGCCGAGAGCCCTTGCATTCTCCGGCACAATTTCAGCGAGGGCATAAGGGTTTAAGCCGGACTCCACCCTTGCCACATCGAGTGATGTGGACGGGTGAACGCTGGCGGCGCACTGCATGGTCGCCGCCAGAAAAGCAGTGGTGGAAAGCATAAGGGCCTCTGTACAGTAAGCCGGACAACGAGCATGCCGTCTGGAAAAGCACGATGCCGGGCGAGGAAAGGACCATATCGCGGTTGAGCGTGGGCCCCGACGTTAACCGATCGGGGCAGACTGCGGCGCGTCGTTATCGTCCCTGGGTTCGAGGAGCACCAGCTTGCCGGAGACGGCGATGCCGGGAGCCAGCACAACGTTCAGACCGGGTTTACCGTTATGGGCGAATGCCACGCCGACTTTTGTCCAGAACGTGGTTTTTTCACCCTTAAGGTCGGGCTGGCTTTCCTGCGTGACATACACGTTGTAAGTGGGTTTTCGCATTTTTTTCCTTAATGAAAAAGGGTGACGGATTAACTACCTCGATCACATCCCGATCCTGCATTCCGGTTTTAACGGGTCAGCGAGAACATTCAGCGGCACCCTGAATTGTGGTTATATGACAGCCCGATCCAATTTGTTAAAGAGCATATTTAATTAATACCCGACCCGGACGAATACACGTCCATGGGGCTCGCCAATGAATGATGGCGCGGACAGGGTGCACTATCTGATTCAGGTCGGAAATAATAAAATCAAACTGCAAAGTAAAAGAAAAAAGACAGGAATTTAATGGGTTTTAATTTTGATTAAATTCTTGTGGGAAGGACATGTTTAAAATAATCTGACAGGTTTTTAATTCTGTATTTCAACCAGTGAAAATATACATAGTGATTTATACAGATAATAAAAAACGTGCGGATAAGATAACCTCTCCGCACGTAAGGCGTCGTATTCTCAGCGTTGACGGCGTTCAAATGCTGTCTGGCATTCCGTGCATGTTGTCACACCGGGTAAAGTCTGACGCCGTTTATCGGGAATGGGTTTACCGCACAGGCGACAGTAATACAATGATGGTGTTGCAGCCGGTTTGAGCCGGGTTTTTTCAATCTGGGCTTCCAGGCACTGTTCATTAAATTCCTGGTCGCGATCGATTTCATCCGGCATGCGATGTCCTCCTGTCCGACGCTTCTTTTTCGCAAAGCGTGATACGGTTCCAGATGGCGGTGAGGGAGGGCCCTTCCGCCTGTGAGGACAGCTCTTCGGTGATTTGCATCATCACATCCAGCGTGTCAAGCGACGCGATATTTTCCGGGTGGCGTTTTTGCCATCGTCGCCAGATCTCGGCATCGGTCTCTTCATCTGGTATGGGCGTGCGGCCATGAGGGATAGTGATCCCTAGCAACCGGCGACGGATGCAGACTTCATTGGAGGTGAGGCCAAAATACTGGTTCAGCAGCGCAATCGAACCGCCCAGCGTCATGGCCCGGCTAATCTGTTGCTGGCGCTGAACTTCCTGACGCGACAATGCCAGGATTTGGTGTAAAGCATCATGATGGACAGTAATAGCCATAAACTGCGCTGATGTCCGGCTGATGATAAACAGTTCATCCAGGGACAGCTGATTGAGGGCGTTCATTTCGTCGAAAGTGAAACCCAGTGCTTCGCAGTGGCGAATGTTGCCTTCCTTAAGGGCGTGCAGGGCGTCGGTTAATACAGCGTAATTCAGTGATGGGATCATAATGCCGACCCCTCTATCTGTTTCTCTTGAAGGCGGCGTAACAGACGAACCAAATGGGATGCTCCAGAACATTGGGTTATTTTCGGGGGATGGTCAAACACGCGATTTCTAATAGATGTCCAGATCTCATCATAATAGGGATTACGTATGATTCTGGGCTCGAAAGCAAAGGTCTTGAGCAGGTCCAGAATGACAGGCAAATGCATGCCGTGATTACTTTTCATAATCATTTCCTCTTAAACGCTTTCAGCGGTTGGCTAATTTAAGGTTGATCCATTCGTCAATTTCAGATTCGAGCCAGGCCACACTGACTGGGCCAATCTTAATTGATCGGGGAAAGGTACCGTTGTTCATATACAGGTAGATCTGCGAACGTTTGAGTCCGGTTTTTGTTTCAACCTGCTTAAGACGCAATAACTTATGAGATGTCACGGTTTCCTCCTGTGGCAGAAATGGAATATGCCCGGAGATGACACGACAACACATAGGAGGGGCGGAGAGAAAGTTGATAAGCCCGTATTACGGGTACCATAGTCCTTAATACGGACTTTCAAAAATGCAGATAGTTGTCATCGCAATGCTGAAACAGAATTGGGGGATCCGCGTTCAAGCGCAGTTTTCAGCGTGTCACCACTAAGTCGATCGGTAATGCCCTCATCGGAGGCCCATTGTTCAAAAATGGACAGCAATTTATATGGTTGTCTGATTAACGGGCTGATAGTCTCATTATGTTTGCAGGCAAGCCAGAACAGGCGGGATAGAGGCGTGGATATTCGTGTTGTTGGCGCAGGGCTGACCTTGCCTATAACTGGCATGTTGATTAACTTCTCAAGTTCGGTATACCTTATGACAAAACAGGCATCTGGTGGAAAATCATGGATAGGGAAATACCCGCTGTGAGAATAATTTTTCATTCGTAGAAATGAAGTATTTCTATAAATCTCTAGAGAGATATTTTCCGGTAGTCGCATGATCTGCTGTTTTATTCTTTCCTGCCATGTTACTTTCTCGAACATCTGAAATATTTCCCCTGACAAGGTGACTGAAATACCATAGTTGATATTATTTGCCCCTGTTACGGGTAATGGAATGTTCAATGACTGGGCCAACAAGCGTTGTACCAGGACATATTCGTATCCTACTAATGTTGTATCAATGATCCGCTGAACAGGAAAAATGTATTTCCCCTCGGTACAGACCGTTAAGTTTTTCCCATCAATAAAACATTTTTTTTCAAGTAGGCAGAGACGGTTAATTAGTGAGTTTTCGATCGGCGTAAGTTTTACTTTATGATGTGATGATTGTATTTTTCGTAATATGATAGGGGACTGAAAGTAGATGGAAAGAAAAAAATTGCCATATAAAGCATGACGATAAATGTTACTGTCTTTTATTTTTAAACCCGTTAATTCATTCACTATCTTAACGGCTTCTTGTATAGTTACCCAGTCTGGCTCTCTATTTTTGGTTTTCAAGATGATATTATTTTTTGACATAACCTATCTCCATTCACATAATAAATATTCAGAGCTGTGAGGAAATGATTACTGATGACATTTAACTTAATTAAAAATTTTCGTAGTTAAAATTAAAGTAGATGGCTAATATTTATTAATAATGTAAATCTTTTATCAATTTAATGACATGAGTCTTATTGTGAAGACATACAATTAGTTGAAAATATGTTTCTTCAATGAAGGACAAATGGCCTTTTTATGCTGTTCGGCGAAGCGTGAAAAACAGAAGGTTTTACGCGCCAGACTTTTGATGCGCATGTGCAACATCAGATTATTTCGCTCAGAGCACTGAATAAAAATTTTATGATTAGTTGCTTGTCCTTCTGTACTTCGCTGGCATAGCTACCTCATTCATTACTTTTCATGAATGCGATATTTTCAGGTGTGAGGCATCATCCCCGTAGGAATACTAATTTATTGCAATGAGCCCTAACTTGTTAGTCCGTAATTACTATCCGTAATCCATGGCGCAATGCTGCGTGCCATTGTTTTTAACAAAACTTTAATTCTTAATCATAAATTTAAACATATGAAATATTATGAAATTATTTCTAATAAAGAAAAATTGTATGTTTCCTTGCTATAAGTTACGTTACTCTAAACTGATTTAATTTTAGGTATGGCTATCATGGATAATAAATATTATTCGGTAGATGAGAATATAAGGAAAAACGGAGGTCCTACTCACCTAAGAGAAATAATAGAAAATGAAATGGATGCATGCAGTATCCAAACTTATGCTTATTTGCGGATAAGTAAAAACAGCCATAGTGTCAACTTGATATCGACTTATCCTAAGCAATGGTTGGATATATATCTAAAAAATAAATACTACAATTTTGATCCCGTTGTGAAAAAAGCTAAATATAAGATTGCTCCATTTTTATGGAACAAAGAGGAAAATGAAAGTAATAATATCTTTGAAGAGTCGAGAAAATATGCCATTTCGCATGGGGCGTGCTTTATTGCCCATGGCAACGATGGTGTGTTTTCTGTTTTCAGTATATGTGATAAATATGATAGTAGAGATTTCTTCAAAAAGTTAAGAGAAAAAGAAGCTAAAATTCAAATGATTCTTCTGAAGTGCTTTGAGGAAGATATTGCAGCAGAAGAAGAGGCGAATTGCAATATTACGCTTACGCCTCGGGAACAAGAAGTATTGAGATGGCTGGGTTTAGGTAAAACCTATAATGAGACATCGTTAATATGTGGTATAAGTGAAAGAACTGTCAGATTTCACTTGATAAATATATTAAAAAAATTGAATGCAAATAATACCAAATATGCTTTAACTAAAGCAGCTCTTTATGGTCTTCTTGACAAATAGAAATAAAATTCTTATTAGGATCTAACGAGGCTTTTTCTCTAATGATTCTACAGAGATCAAATGAGATGGGGAGATTAATTAAATAAGCTGGTTTATCTTCTATAAGACATTCTTCAACAATATCATGTGTCCATCCATATTTATCTAGTAATTTGTTCATCCCGCTCCCTACTATTGCCATAATAGATTTGTGACTATTTTTTAAGCAATATTCTATCATTGCTGAGAATAAAATTTGACAAACCGGGTTCTTGTTATAATTTGCCTGTTTCCGAACAAAGAAACGCGTGGCCTCTATAGTCGCATTATTATTACATGAGAAATAATCACTGAACGAACCAATTAGAAGATGGGGATATTTAGTTTCAATCAATCTGACACTAGCAATAATCTCATAATCTTCAGTAACAATTATATATTTAGCATTGCTATTATCATATTGATCATATTCTTTACCGTTATGTATTTTAACATTCCATTTTAGTCTCTTCGAAAAAACTTCGTATCTATATTCGAAAAAAAAATCTCTGTCTGCTATATCATTAATCGTACATAATTCAACATTCATGACTTTGTCCAAGTATTAGCATTAAAATGTATTTTACTCTAAGAAGATAAATAATCAACCTGTCACATTTGACAGGTTGGTTATTTGTCAAATGAATATTATAACCAATTAAAATTCACTACAAGATAAAGGGCATATTAGAACATAATGGAATGGTAAACCAAACGGGACTCCGCACAGCGAAGCATTTCTTGTTCTTGAATTGTCATTTATTAGTAGGAAATATTGCTGATTCTATACTTGATACGTTAAGGACCCTTTAGCAATCTAACTCATTGTCGAGAGAAAAAGGAAGTTGTGATGATAAGCTATGCATATGGGAAAAAAATTTGTTTGGCATCTCCTCATTACAAATCAGCTATTTCTGGGATAACTGGGTATATTCGTTGTAAAAATGGTAAAAACAACTTACATGAAAGTTCTATTATGATGGCTATATCCTTATTTCATAATTTACCCCATCTCTGTGGCCTGGGGGGTGATGCCATCATAATGGAGAAAACTGACGGTAACATAAAAATAATCAATGGTACAGGTAAAACCGGTTTCTTTCAGAATGAACTTGAGTATAAAAGCAAAGGATTATTCAGGATCCCAAGGAGAGGTGTGTATAGTACGATGGTTTATGGCGCTCCGTATGCATTTGACGCATTTGTAAAAGAAAATAATATAGATATTCAAAGAGTGATAAATGAAGTCATAGAAAATGACTATCAGTTTGGTTTTATTAATTTGCCAGAGTTCAAGAAAATTTTCGACAAGGCAAAAAATGAGATGACAAATCAAACATATCTGGATGATTGGGAGCAGGTTATTTATGGACAAAATTCTATAAATACGTCACTTGTTCAATCAATGCAAAGAATTTCAAAACATGGATTTTCTGATCTATACCGAGGTTTATTAGCAGATAAGGTATTTACGCAGATAAATAAATTTGATAAAAGATTGTATACAGAAGAAGATTTCACTAATTTTATACCGAATAAAAGTGAAGTACGAAGTATGAATTTTTTAGATAGTACAATTCATTGCCATGGGTCGAATAGCCCATGGAGACAATTATTTTTAATGTTGAAAGTATATGAAATTCTTGCTTCAAAGAATGAGTTTTTAGAGGATGAGAAAATTTGTCTGCTGGCAGCATATATAGAAGATGAAGCAATAAACTTGAATGGCGATGGGAAAACTATTTCTAAAGAAATAACGGATAAAGCTAATGAATTAATAGATAAGGTAAAAAAAGGAATTTTGAAAAAGAAAGATATACTCAACAAACAAAGTCACACAATCTTTCTAGCCGGTGTAAGTGAAAATGGTGATTTAGTTGGTATAACAAACTCTCTTTTCACGCCATTAGGGGCTTTATTCGAAATTCAAAAGACAGGGATACTGTTGTCAAATCGATGCTATGCCTTTAATGAAACCAAAAAATATCAAAAGTTTCAAGAAAAAACTCCAGTAAGCCACACAAATAATTGTGTAATTGTTGAATCGCCGTTATATAGTTTTATTATTGGAACATCTGGTGGGCCAGTGCAATCGCAAACATTATCATTTTTGATTAACAAAATTTTAGTTGAAGGATATGCACCACATGAGGCCATAACACTGCCAAGATTTGCAAACATGGGAATCAACCCTAAAACAAATGAAGTAACCTATCTGACTGAAAAAAAAGAATATTTAGGATGCTTCATCAGCACTAATGGATTTAGTAATAAATTAGGCGTTGTCCAAATAGCGGGGGTGGATAAAAAAAATAATTTGCTATTCGCCTGCGCAGATCCTAGGGGCGCTGGCGTTGCGTTAGGTTACTGAAATGCTGAAAAATACGAAAGAATATATAGACATATTCATTGTAGCCGGAGCTTTTTTTTTAGAAGTTCTAGATGCGACAATTTTTACACCAGGTTTAAAGATTATAGCAGACGATTTTAATGTTTCGTTGGGATATGCGACTATTACAATAGCGGCTTATGTATGTGCGTTGGCAGTTTTTACACCTTTAAGTTTAAATTTTCTTAATGGTATTAATAATAGAAAAAAATTCCTAGGAGGTGTAGTTGTCGTTATCATTTCTTCATTATTCTGTGCTTTAAGTTCAAATATATATATTTTAGGAGGGAGTAGGATATTACAAGGTATTGGGGCATCTATTATTGTACCTGCCGGAAGGACAATAGCGCTTAAAAATGTTCAAAAAACAGACATTCCCATTGTTATGGCATATCTGGTGTGGCCAGCTTTAATTGCGCCTATATTTGCGCCGATTCTTGGGGGGTATTTAAGTCAATATTATGGGTGGAGGTGTCTGTTTATAGTCATATCAGCTATGGCCACATTTATTTTAATTGCATCTACAATATGGTTATCTAATGATAAACTCGATAAAAATGAAATCAGAAATCTAAATGTAAAAAATACCTTTCTATGGGGGGGGGTTATACTATCTTTATTTATCTTTTTTATGCTTATAAGCATTAAAGAATTGAGGTTGATTTTTATCCCATCGATTACAATGATATTTTTTCTGTTTTATTTCATTAAATCACAAGATGGAATTCTAAATAGTCATGAAATTATATCGAAACCATTATTTAGAGTAAATTTATTTTCGGGAAGCTTTTTTAGAATTGCAATATATTGTTTCCCGGTTTTCCTTACCATTGAGTTAATTACAGTTTTTGGATATACGCCTTTGGACTCAGGTAAGTGTATTGTGTTTATTTTTCTTGGAAATTTGATAGTAAAACCTATTGCCGCAATTTTAATAAGCAATTTAAAAAACATAAGACTTTTTTTTATAACTTCTTCTTTTGTCACATTTTTATCGGTACTGCCATTTTGGGACATAAATCTTTATAAAAACATTAATTATTTATATTTGTTTTGTTTTATACATGGTGTATCTCGCTCTTTTCAGTTTTTGGGATATTCATCAGTGGCATTTTATCAATTAGAAAAAAAACATTTATATGAAGCTAATGTCATTATGAACTCTGCAATGCAGCTTAATGCGTTGTTAGGACAAGCAATACCAGCCGTAATATTAACTTTTGCTGAAATGGCAATATTGTCTAAAGAATATTTTTTTAATTTAACACATATTTCTGTTTTTGTAGTTGGCTTTTTTTTATTCATACCACTCATATTGGCATTTTCTATAGATTTTAAAAATGGGAGTTGTGATTGAAAGAAATTAATAATTATTTTATGGGGTTAGCACTTGATGAATCAAGAAAGGCCTTACCTGCGTGCTTACCTAATCCCCCTGTTGGCGCAGTAATTGTTTACAATGGTCATGTTGTAGGAATTGGCCATACACAAAAATTTGGAGGAAAACATGCTGAAATAATGGCGATCGAAAGTGCGAATAATATTGTATTCAGTGAGTGCGAAATGTATGTAACACTCGAACCTTGTTCCTTTTATGGTAAAACGCCTCCTTGCGTTGATAGGTTAGTTTACTCAAAATTTAAAAAAATTTATATAGGAATTCTTGACCCACATATCAAAAATAATGGTAGAGGAGCTGAAATTCTCAGAGGTAATGGGATTCAAACAGAAATCGGGCTGCTTAAGAATGAAATTTCTTTATTCATTGAAAAGTATTTATGGAGTAAATGATGGAAAATATCGGAATAAGAAAAAAAGTTATTATCCCTATAGATAATACAAAAAGGCTCACTCAGTTTATCACGTTTACTGGTTTAACAGTTGAGCACTTTGCAATTACTATCGGCGATATTGATTGTAAGAAATCAGTTTTAGTCCGTATCCATTCAGAATGTTTAACAGGTGATGTATTTGGTTCACATCGTTGTGATTGTGGACATCAATTAAAAGAAGCTATAAAGAAAATCGATGCAAGAGGCAGTGGAGTAATTATTTATCTCCGACAAGAAGGTCGAGGCATTGGCTTGTATTCAAAACTTGATGCATATGATCTGCAAAGCAGAGGCATAGATACCTTCAAAGCGAATGAAGTATTGGGTTTTAAGGATGATTTACGCGATTATAATGATGCCGTTTTGATGCTTAACGCATTAAATATCAACAAAGTTGAACTTCTGACTAATAATCCTGACAAAGTTCATTGTTTAAAATCAAAAGATATAATTGTCACTAAAATTATACCGACAGGTGTTTTTTTGACAGAATGTAACAAAAAATATTTGCAGAGCAAAGTTGATAAAAAACATCATACTATAGATCTTATACAGAGAACCTATCATGAATGATTTCATATTAAACTTCACTCCTACCGGAATGATCCCAACGAAAAAAATTAATTTCAACGCCCCTATTTCTGTAAGCGAGATCGTTGATGATGTGCTTTCAGCCGCTGAATATGGTGCTTCAATGGCCCACCTTCATGCCCGAGATGAAAAAACTGGTGAGCCAACTGTATCTGAGGAGGTATATGGTAAAATAATTACTGGAATAAGAAAATATAATAAGAAAATTATTCTCTGTGTATCTTTAAGCGGTAGGAATATCTCAGATCCTAACAAAAGAGCAATGCCTTTGATACTTGACGGTGAAGCAAAGCCAGATATGGGCAGTCTGACATTATCATCATTAAACTTCATTAATCAAGCCAGTTTAAATGCACCTGATACTATAAATTTTTTAGCCAAAACAATGCAGGAAAAATCTATTTCTCCTGAAATGGAAGTATTTGATCTAGGTATGGCTAATTATATTTTAATTCTTCAAAAAAAAGGTCTTCTGCCGCCAAAACCATATGTAAATATAATTTTAGGGAATGTTTTTGGGGCTCAAACTACATTTTCTAATATGTCGTCTATTTTAGATAACATACCCAGAGATATGATTTTCTCGTTTGGTGGAATTGGTAAATATCAGACTAAAGCTACACTTATGGGTCTTATTAATGGGGCAGGGGTACGGATCGGACTTGAGGATAACGTTTGGTATGATTCAAATAGAACGGTACTTGCCTCTAATAAATCTTTGATCCAACGATTAGTAAAGTTTGCACAGGAATTAGAGCTAATTCCGGCTAGTCCAGTAGCTGTTCGTGAGAAGCTGGGTTTAGCGGAAGGCAATGGGAAATACGGTCTGAAATTTCATTAATTTCGTCCAATATTTAAACTTAGATCTACTTTTCATATTGAGGCTAATATGCAAAATATTTGGTTTAAACCTGAAGGCTACCAGCGCACATCAAAGAAACTTCAATTCAAATGCCTCGAAACATTATTGGGATTTTCTGATATAAAAGGTGATGTTCTTGATGTTGGTTGCGGAACAGGCAATGCGCTAGCCATAATAGATAAAAAAGGGCTGAAAAATTATCTTGGTATTGATATTTCGCAAGATATGATTTCTTTTTCCGAAACTAAACATCAAGGTGAAAATATTAGATTTATTTTATCCGATTTTCTTAAAGAAAATACTCTTGAAGCTCATGAATTCGACAATGTTATTTGTGCTGCATGTTTACATTGGTTTATACCACATGAAAAACAAGTAATTGAAAAAATTTATAATTTGTTGCGGCCCGGCGGAAAGCTATTTCTGTCATGCGCCTTCAATTTCGACTTTCTACCTGGTGAGAAAGATATACAAGCTACAGTCTTAAATATCATTAGAAATAAATATAAGCCAATATCACCTTTTGTTGTTTTTGATAATTACAGGTTCAGTAACGAGAAGTTCGTGACGTATGTTAATGGGTTTGATATAATTAAATCTCATCGTATAGAGGAAGTCGTCGAGTTTTCATCATATGAAGATTTCTGCGATTGGCATCTAGGAAGTGGTTCCGTTCTTTATCAACAATTTAGTATAAAAGAACAGAATGATGCCGTAAACGAATTTTATCATATTCTTTATGAGCGATATAAATCTGGTGAACACAAGGTTTCGTATTCTACGGGTCTATTCCTCCTGGAAAAAAGGTGATTATTATGTATACTGGTATTGTTCAAGGTACTGAGAGAATTATAAATATTCTTGCCAAGAATGGATATAAAACGGCTTGTGTCAGTAACGACCATCATTTCTTTGATGATGTTTTTATTGGGGCAAGTGTTTCTCTGAATGGTACCTGCTTAACATCAACTGGTTTTGAAAAAAATATAGCTACCTTTGATATCTCAGATGCAACTTCTGAAGTTACCACACTAAAAAATCTCAAAATCGGCTATTTAGTTAATATTGAAAGGTCTCATATAACTGGCAAAGAAAACGGTGGTCATAGTTTATATGGCCATGTTGCAGGTGTCGCTAGAGTAAAAAATTTCTCAGAAAAAGGAGAAACAATTCATATTGAAATCGAAATTTCCTCTGGGGATATAAAATATTTTTCCCCTAAAGGTTTCATCGGATTACACGGATGCAGTTTAACTGTCAATGGTGTTAATCCAAATAATAACACAATAGAGTTAGACCTAATACCTGAGACTATACGCTTAACTAATTTCGATAAAATAAAAGTTGGAACCCTTTTAAATTATGAAATCGATCAGATGACAAGGACAATTGTGGATACTATTTCAAATACTATTAAATCTATCAATCTTTAGTCTTTTGAGGGAATATATTTTAGTTTCTCGTGTATATTCCCTTTATCATACTTCATTCAGTGATTATGACACATTTTTCTAACTGTTTTAAACTTGTTAATTCTATATTTTTTTATAAGATTATAAAAAATGAGTCCCACTTCCAGTGGGGTGTACTTTTTATCAGTTAGTTATTCAGCTGGCACTTGTCGTGCCGTGCATAAATATACGGTGCAACATAACTCTCACGGTTTACGTCCAGATAATCAGACCACCACTGCATCATTCCCATTCGGGCTTCCAGATGCTCCGCTTTGTGCACATAGGCCGCCCTTACGCCATTGCGCTCCTTATGGCTCATCTGTCGCTCGATGGCATCCTTTGACCACAGCCCTGACTCATTCAAGGCGCTACAGGCCAATGTCCGGAAACCATGTCCGCAGATTTCGGTTTTCGTATCATAACCGATGGTGCGTAGTGCCTTGTTGATGGTGTTTTCGCTCATAGGCTTTTCTGGGGTATAAGTCCCCGGGAAAACGAATACCGACTCGCCGGTAAGCGCATTGATCTGTTTTAGCAGGGCAACTGCCTGATTGGATAGTGGCACCAGATGCTCGTCTTTCATCTTTGCGCCACGCTCCGAAAATCTCACGCCCTTTACGGCTTCGCGCTGCGCGGGCACCGTCCAGATATGTGCTTTCAAGTCCAACTCTTCCCAACGGGCGAAGCGCAACTCGCTTGAGCGCAGAAAGACGTGCAGATTGAGATTGAGCGCCAAACGAGTCAGCACCCGGCCTTTGTAGTTTTCTATGTTCACTAGCAGTTCAGGCAAGTGTCGCAGCGGCAAAGCGGGAAGATGTTGTGTCACAATCAGCGTCACGACGCCACCCAGATCGAACGCGGGATTGTATTTGATGATGCCCTGTTGCACGGCGTGCCGCATGATTTTGGTCAGGTACTGGCGCATTCTTCCGGCGACATCATGGACGCCCTTGTCATCAATGGCTTTGATTAACTGCGCCAGATGCCGGGTTTCGACCTCCGCGATATCCATTTCGCCAATGTCAGGGAACGCGTAGCGCTTTAGGCAGGTAAGAATTTTATCCGCGTGGCTTTCAGACCAGAGCCTGAGGCTGCTGGCGTGCCACGAGGTTGCGATGTGTTTAAAGGTGCGGGTTTCGTCTACAGCGTTTTTTTCGGATTCACGGGACAGGGAAGGGCAGATGCCGGATGCCAGCAGCTTGCGCGCAGCGTCGCGTTTTTCGCGAGCCTCCGCCAGCGTCACCTGCGGATAAGCGCCAAAGGCAAGGCGGGATTCTTTGCCGCCGAAGCGGTAGCGGAAATACCACAGACGCGAGCCGCTGGTTGATAGGGGTTCAGAATTTGCCCCAGCACGAAAGTGTGCAAACTTCCATCTGGTCTCAAATCGCAATGAAATCAGTAAAGCAACCGTAACAGGAGAAAAGCAAGATGAGTACTTTTGAACAAACTGTACCTGCATTCTCCCACCTGAATACAGACTGGCATTCCATTAACTGGAATCAATGTCATCAACAGGTGCGGGGGTTACAGGTCAGAATTGCGAAGGCTACGAAAGATCGACAGTGGCGTAAAGTGAAATATCTGCAACGCATGTTGGTCCGCTCATTTTCGGCGAAATTGATCGCGGTAAAACGAGTGACTGAGAACACCGGAAAGAAAACACCGGGAGTTGATGGTAAAACATGGAACACTCCAGCGGAAAAACAAGCAGCAGTTCCTCAATTAAAACGCACAGGTTACAAACCGAAACCACTCAAACGGGTTAACATTCCCAAAGCGAACGGTAAGACTCGTCCGTTAGGGATCCCAACGATGTTGGATCGGGCTATGCAGGCACTATACCTGCTGGCACTGGAGCCTGTATCAGAGACAACTGCTGACCATCACAGCTATGGGTTTCGTCCTATGCGCTCAACCGCAGATGCTATCCGGCAGACACATATCGTTCTGTTGTCGTCATGATACTGCGCAATGGGTGCTTGAAGGCGACATCAAAGGTTGTTTTGACAATATAAGCCACGACTGGTTATTAGCGCACATCCCGATGGATAAGCTCATTCTCAGAAAATGGTTGAATGCCGGATATATGGAAAAAGGACGGTTTAACCCAACTAATGCGGGCACCCCACAAGGTGGGATCATTTCACCAGTGTTGGCTAATATGGCGCTTGACGGGTTGAATAACGAGTTGGAATCTTATTTTGGAATGAAAAGCTCCCGACAGGGCAAAGAAAACAAGGTCAATTACGTGCGTTATGCTGATGATTTTGTGATCACTGGCAGCTCCAGAGAGTTGCTAGAAATGCAAGTCAAACCTGTGGTGGAAGCTTTCATGGCCAGACGAGGATTAACACTCTCACCCGAAAAAACGCTGGTGACGCACATAGCGGAAGGGTTCGATTTTCTGGGGCAAAATGTCAGACGATTTGGTGATAAAGTTCTCGTTAAACCATCAAAGAAAAATCTGAACGCATTTTTGTCCAAAATCAGAGACACAATTAAAGAGAATAAAGCACTCCCAGCGTGGCAGATGATAAATATTCTTAATCCACAAATTCGTGGTTGGGTAAATTATCACCGGCATGTTGCAGCCAAGAGCATCTTTAATTCTGTGGATCATTATATCTGGCAGGCGCTTTGGAAGTGGTGTAAACGCAGGCACCCGCATCATGGGGCAAGATGGGTAAAACAGAAATATTTCAGGCATATGGGAAATCGTGACTGGGTATTTTCCGATCTTAATCCTGAGGGGAAAATCGTTGTATTACGACGAGCGGTTGAAACCCCTATAAAGCGCCATGTCAAAATCCGTGGGGATGCTAATCCATTTGACCCTGCTGATGAATGTTACTTCGAAGAGCGCTTAGAGCGGGTCTGGAGAAACACACATCAGGGGAAAGAAAAGATGCGTATTATCTGGAAAAGACAGCAGATGTGTTGCCCGATGTGTAAACAGCACATCACGCATGAAACTGGGTGGCATATCCATCACATTCTTGAGCGCCATAAGGGTGGTGATGACAGGCTGTCAAATCTGGTGATGTTGCATCCAAACTGCCATCGACAGTTACACAGTATCGTATCCGGCTCCCAAACCGGGGGCTTATATGAGGCTTGAGCGGTGTACCGGGAAACTGGTACGCACCGTTCTGAGGGGGCGGTGCTACAGCAATGTAGTGCTGCTACCCGACAACCTCACGCGACTCTATACTCTGAAAGCCCGCGAAAAAGGGTACGACGATGTGCTGTCGGTGGGCCGGGTGCAGACACCCACGTTAGCACTGGTGGTTAATCGTGACCGCGAAATTGCCGCGTTCGTGCCCAAACCTTACTGGCAAGTTAAGGCGCTAATGCAAGCAAACGGCGTGACGTTTGCGGCCCAGTGGGTACCGGCCAAAATGTACACGGATGGGGAAAAGCGATGCGTTCATCAGGCAATCGCGCAGCAGGTGGCTCAGTTATGCCGCCAGGCCGCGAAGGCCACGGTGATTGATCAAGAGAAAAAGCGGGAGAAAGAAGCGGCGCCGCTGGCTTTCTCTTTGGGCGCGTTGCAGCAAGCCTGCCATGTAAGCCTTTATATTCGAAATATAACTCTTTATCTCTAAACTGTAAGGCAATTATTGTTGATTTTGAGTAATAAAATGTGACGGTCTGCTCAGGGCGTGAAGCAGACGTTTTTGATCTCTACGTGAGTTAGTTGAAGAGAATCAAGTGACAGTATGGCATTACAATTCTTAATCTTAGGAAAATATAAAAGGAATAGTATGTCTTCTTGGGCTAAATTAAGCCATCAACCACTTGACCATAAAAGAAAAATAATATGGAGTGTCTATATCTTAACCCATACTTTTAAAACTTAAAAAAGATGCAGTTTGCATTTTTTCATACAAATACTTTATATGGCTCATGTTCTTATGCATAAAAACACATATGAAACATTTCTGGAGGCGCCAGGCCCGCAAGGCTCTCTCAAAGGCACTTTGCTTAGCCCATATCTGAATCCTAAAAATGTCATTCTGATTATTCCGGGGTCAGGACCAACTGACCGGGACGGTAATAATCCACTTGGCGTTAATGCTTCAACTTATCGACTTCTTGCGGAAGATCTGGCGTTAAAAGGCATTGCAACGTTGCGAGTTGACAAGCGTGGAATGTTTGCCAGTTCAGCTGCGGTAACGGACGCAAACGCTGTGACAATAAATGATTATGTTGAAGATGTGCGTTCCTGGATAACTGTATTGAAACATCATTTGGAAAGCCCGTGTATCTGGCTTCTCGGGCACAGTGAGGGGGGGATCGTTGCATTGGCCGCAGCTCAGGAAAGTGATGTATATGGTTTAATAGTGGTTGCAACACCATCGCGCCCTCTGGGGGAAATGTTAAGAGATCAACTTAAAACCAATCCGGAAAATGCAATCCTGCTGGACGATGCGCTCTTCGTTATCAATGAGTTGGAGCAGAGTAGACGTACCAATGTTCAGGACATGCACCCCGCACTCCAAAGATTATTTCATCCAGCGGTTCAGGGATTTCTTATAGACATTTTTTCTTATAACCCAAGTCATCTAATAGCTGATATTACTAAACCAGTACTTGTATTACAGGGGCAACGCGATCTCCAGGTAACGGAAAATGATGCCCGAAAGCTTAAGTCAGCGAATCCGAAATCAACCTTGGTCCTTTTTCCGGATGTAAACCACGTTCTTAAAAAGGTTAATTCGGACGACAGGTGTGAGAATAATTCAGCTTATACAAACGCATCGCTTCCCCTGGCTCCTGGGGTAGTCGAAGCCATTATGCAATTTCTGACTCATAACTCATTAAGTCACTAACTTTCTTTAACCAGACTGTTCCCTGCCCTCTGAGCACGGACACGAACGGATAGAATGAGCTTCCGCTTCTCGCTCATAGCTGTCCCTTGGGTCTTACCTACGGCAACTTAGGGCGTGAAGTGGACATCGTTTTATCTCTCTATTGTGATCTGATTAGTAGCATTGTATGGTTTAATTGCTTCCAGAAGATAAGAATTGCGACAATGACAAAAACACTAGCTGAGATAGGCTTACTTATGATGATAAATCCGGAAATAAAA
>Ga0224527_1000107_pt1 | contig 60617 bp, 55 predicted proteins | sample CBST0metaG_FD_179882 | JGI IMG/M metagenome (GOLD analysis project Ga0224527, IMG submission 179882) | Peat soil microbial communities from Stordalen Mire, Sweden - C.B.S.T0 | ecosystem: Environmental > Terrestrial > Soil > Wetlands > Peat | place: Sweden: Norrbotten County, Stordalen Mire...
GGTCCGGGCGGGCTGGTGGCTGCCATCGTGGTCACGTCCGTTCTTTTTGATCCGATCAAGAACTGGACGCAGGAACGGATCGACAAGTTTTTCTATCGCAAGCGGTATGACTATCGCAAAACGCTGATCGAGTTTGGCCGCGAACTGAATTCGGAGCGCGATTTGGGAAAGATGCTCGAAGCGATTCTGGAGCGCATTCAACGCACGCTGCTGGTGGATCGGATGGCGATTTTTCTGGCGGACGCGGACGGCCCGGGATTTGTGCTTGGAAAATCCAGCGGCATTGCGCAGACGAACTGGCTGGACTTGAGCTTCCTGAGCAATGCGCGACCTGAGTTCGCGGAAGGACATTTGTTTTTTGACAACACACATCAGGCGGTACGCGAGGATCCGCTAGCCCAGGAGACGATTGCTAGTCTGGACCTGAATTACTACATTCCCTGCACGGTTATGAATCGGACGATAGCCATGCTGGGGCTCGGCAAGACAAGCGATGGCGATTTTCTTTCCAGCGAGGATGTGGAGTTGCTGGAGACGCTCGCAGGCTACATTGGAATCGCGCTCCAAAACGCCCGGCTGTACGCTTCGCTGGAACAGAAGGCGCAGGAATACGAACGGCTGAAGGAGTTCAATGAGAACATCGTTGAATCCATCAATGTGGGCGTGTTTGCCGTAGATCTGCAGGACAAGATCGAATCCTGGAACTCGCAGATGGAAGTGATGTATGCGCTTCCGAGAGCGAGTGCGATTGGGAAATCTATTCTGAACGTTTTGCCTCCTGCGTTTGGCGAGGAGTTCAATCGCGTACGAGATAATCCGGGCATTCACAATTTATATAAATTCCGCTTGGGTACGACTGCGGGAGACACGAGGGTTGTGAACGTTGCGATTGCTCCGCTGATTAGCAAGGACTACAGCGTGGTTGGGCGACTGGTGATTGTGGACGACATCACGGAACGCATCGACCTGGAAGCGCAACTTTCACAGGCCGATAAGATGTCTTCGATTGGACTGCTGGCGGCTGGAGTGGCGCACGAAGTGAATACTCCGCTGGCGGTTATTAGTTCTTACGCGCAATTGCTGGCCAAGCAGTTACAAGGGGATGAGAAGCGTTCGGCGTTGTTGGATAAGATTACGAAGCAGACATTTCGGGCTTCGGAAATTGTGAACAATCTGCTGAACTTCTCGCGCACGAGCGGGACCGAGTTTGGAAGCGTCGATCTGAATCGCATTATTCATGACACGCTGGCGCTGCTGGAGCATCAGTTCAAGACTGCACGCATTCGCGTTGTTGGCGAGTTGCAACCTACGCTGCCGCAGATTCACGGGAACCAGGGAAAGCTGCAACAGGTGTTTCTGAATCTGTTCTTAAACGCCAAGGACGCAATGCCCCTTGGCGGAACACTGACCGTACGCACCAGCCACGACCACGGCGTGCGCGTACATGTTATCGACACAGGAACCGGGATCGCTCCGGAGCATATTCATCGCATTTACGATCCGTTCTTCACAACCAAGACGCGCCCCAAGCAGGGAGGCAGCGGTGGTACAGGGCTTGGATTGGCAGTAACCTACGGGATTATTCAAGAACATGCTGGAAAGATTCGCGTTGAAAGCAATCCTGGCGAAGGTACTAGTTTCTTTATGGAGTTCCCGATGTCTAGAAAGGCTATCCATGTCTGACCTTGCAGGAGTGAAGCGCACTTCGGCGCCGCCGGAACAGTCGAACGCGGGCCGAGTGCTGATCATTGATGACGAGGCGGCGATCCGCGAATCGCTCCAGATATTGATGGAAGAAGAAGGCTACGAAGTCGTCAACGCGCAGGATGGCGAAGAGGGCTTGAGTCTGCTCGACGTGGAGGCGTTCGACCTCGTACTGCTGGATTTTCAACTTCCGGACCGCAACGGGTTGGAGATTCTGAAGGACATTCGTGAGCGCGATCCGGAGCTGGCGGTGATTATGATTACTGCCTATGGGACTCCTGAAAACGCGGTGGCCGCGATTCAGGGCGGGGCTGCGAACTTTATCGCCAAACCGTGGACGAATGAAAAGTTGCAGGCCGATGTGCGCGCCGCCATTGGGCGCAAACGCGTACAAGAAGAGAATATCCTGCTTAAGCGCCAGCTAAAGCAGCGCTACAACTTCGAGAATATTATCGGCAAGAGCGACCTGATGCTGCGCACCTTCGACCTTGTGGCACAGGTTGCGCCGTCACGGTCGACGATTCTGCTACAGGGAGAGAGCGGCACGGGCAAGGAATTGATTGCCAAGGCGATTCATGCCAACTCTCCGCGGAAGGATAGGCCGTTTGTGCCCGTCAATACGGGGTCGATGCCCAGTGACTTGCTGGAATCCACGCTGTTTGGGCACGTGAAGGGCGCGTTTACATCGGCGATCAGCAGCAAAAAAGGGCTGTTCGAAATGGCCGACCGGGGAACAATTTTCCTCGACGAAATCGGCAACATGTCGATGGAAACGCAGGCCAAGCTTCTTCGAGTGTTGCAGGACAAGCGCTTTATGCACTTGGGCGGAGTGCAGGAGATTCAGGTGGATGTGCGGGTGATCGCCGCCACCAATAGCGAATTGCGGCAGGCGGTGAAGGACGGGAAGTTTCGCGAAGATCTTTACTATCGGCTGAACGTCATCACGATTGAGCTGCCTCCGCTGCGGAACCGCAAGGAAGACATTCCGATACTGGCGCAGCATTTCCTTCTGAAGTATTGCGAGGAGAACGAAAAGACTGCTCGCTCGCTCGGCCCGGACGCGCTGCGCGCCTTGCTGGACTACTCATGGCCGGGGAATGTGCGTGAGTTGGAAAACGCCATCGAGCGGGCTGTGGTGCTTTCGGCGCATCCGGTGATTACGGCCGATCTGTTTCCGGAAGACATTGTTAGCCGCGAAGACGCGCTGCCACTTATTTCGAGCAAGCCTGATGCTTCGCTGTTTGAGATTGTTGAGGACTGCGAGCGGCGCGTAATTACGGCGATGCTGGAGCGCTGCGGATGGAATCAGACGGAGGCAGCCGAACGTTTCCATGTGCCGCTCTCCACGCTGAACCAGAAGATTAAGCGACTCAACATCGAAATCAAACGGCGCGGACAAAGAGACTAGTTTTCCGGCATCATAGTAGGTGTCTAGGTGTTTAGATTGCAGTTTGATATAGTCGCTTAGAGCGGCGCGATTCGCGTTTGACCTGATTCGCGGCGTTCCGTACTGGACCGAATGGCATTCTCTCTTACTGAATTCGCAAAGGGCAATGTGCTGGCGGTGCAGGAGTATTCCATTCTCTCCTGGCGTGGTCTCGCCAATCTTTTCAGCCAGCCTCGTTATCTGGGCGACATCCTGCAGCAGATGGATACCATCGGCGTGGGATCGCTACAGATTGTAATTTTCACAGGATTTTTTACGGGCGCGGTGCTGGCCCTTCAAAGCGCAAATTCGCTTGCACGATTCGGCGCGCTTTCGTTCACCGGACAACTGGTTTCAATGTCGATGGTGCGCGAATTGGGACCGGTGCTGACGAGTTTGATGGTAGCCGGACGCAATGCCAGCGGTATGGCCAGCGAACTGGGCTCCATGCAGGTGACCGAGCAGATTGACGCCATGCGCGCTCTGGGGACGGACCCGACGCGCAAGTTGGTGACTCCGCGACTGACGGCTACGATGTTTATGCTGTTTTTTCTTACGATTCTCTCCGATTTAGTGGGTCTCGCGGGCGGTTCGGTCATCGCGCTGTTGCTACTGCGCTTGGACTTGAACGAATACTGGACCTCGGCGTGGCAGACGCTGCGGTATGCCGATATTTTCATGGGGCTGCTGAAACCGGTTCTCTTTGGTTTCATTATTGCCACGGTTGGGTGCTATTACGGGCTGAGCGCCAAGGGCGGCACGCAAGGCGTGGGACGCGCAACGACCCAGGCCGTGGTGGCTGCAAGCGTACTGATTCTTGCCGTCGATCTGTTTGTCACCCGCCTGCTGATGGTGCTGCTGGGACCTCTATAACGATGAGCGAGGCCGGAGAGAATTCCGCGAGCGAGGCTGTCGTATTTGAGCATGTGAGCCTTGCGTTCGACGAACAGGTTGTTCTGGATGACCTGTCATTTGAGTTGGATCACGGGGCCACGAAGGTTCTGCTGGGAGTAGCGGGTTCCGGTAAGACGACCATCCTAAAGCTTTCACTCGGACTATTGCGTCCGGATAGCGGGCGCATCTTTGTGTTGGGGCAGGAAGTGTCGGCGATGCGCGAAAAGGATCTGTTCGAACTGCGCCGCCGCATCGGAATGGTGTTTCAAGAGTCGGCACTCTTTGACTCGCAATCTGTTGAAAGCAATGTCGCGTTTCGTTTGCTTGAGGAGAAGGCTCCGGCGGAAGAGATTGAACGGCGCGTTACCGAAGCGCTGCGCTTTGTCGAAATGGAGCACACGCTGAAGCTGTTTCCGGCTGAACTCTCGGGAGGTATGAGGCGGCGAGTGGCAATTGCGCGCGCGATTATCTCTGATCCCGAAGTGCTGCTCTATGATTCTCCGACGGCGGGACTCGATCCGGTGACCTCGACTACGATTGTTGAATTATTGGTGAAGCAACGCGATGTTTACAAGACCAGCGCCCTGCTGGTTACGCATCGGTTGCAGGATGCATTCACCATGGCAACTCATGTCTTTGACCACGATCAGAACAAGATGGTTCTGGTGCCGCCCGGCTCCGACTGGGATTCGAAGACCAGTTTCCTCGTGTTGAAAGACGGCAAGAAGCTCTTTGAAGGTAACGCCGCTGAAATTGCGAACTCGGACAGCGACTACATTCGAGAGTACCTGACGCTATAACTACTGCTTGATTGTTCGGAGAGCCATGGTCGCGATGTGCGCGGCTGCGTCCGGATGGGCGAGGGTACGTGCTTTGCTACCCATGGCCGCGAGTCGCGTGTGATCCGCGAGCAGCGAGGTCACTTCGTTGACGAATCTTTCCGCACTCAAGTCGCTCTCCGGGATTAGGAGCGCGGCGTCTTCTTGAGCGAGTAACTCGGCGTTGCGAAGCTGATGATCGTCTGCGGCTCCGGGAAACGGCACGAACAAGGCGCACTTCCCTGCTGCAGCGATTTCGGCGACGGTGGAAGCGCCGGAGCGGCATACGATCAGATCGGCATCCGCAAAACGCTGCGGCATGTCGTCGATAAAGGCGCAGGCTTCTACGTTGATCTGGTGCTCGGTATAGAACTTTTGAACCTCGTCGAACTCGCGGGTGCCGGTCTGGTGCACGATTCGCAGACCCGGTATACGCGTCAACAACTCTGCGGCACAATCGCGGACGATGCGGTTCAATGCGCGTGCGCCCTGGCTTCCTCCGAAGACGAAGAGCGTGGGTTGTTGGTTTCGGCGTGGGGGTAGGGCGAAGAATGCGGGACGGACTGGGACTCCGGTGACCTCGAACTTACGGAACCAGCGTCCGGTTTGCGCGAAATGCACTGCGGCATCGGAGGCGAAGCGGGCTACCGCTCGGTTAGCGTAACCGGGGACCACGTTGGGCTCAAAAAGGACAACTGGAATTCGCAGCAATACGGCGGCAATCGTCGCGGGTCCGGCGGCGTATCCGCCGACACCGATCACGACCTGAGCCTGAAAGCGGCGCAGGATTTTCATGGCCGCAAAGATCGAAAGAGGAAGGTCTATCAGGGTGCGCAGGCGGGTGGTGAAGCTTACGCGGTTGAGAGCACCCACCTTGACGAGGAATAACGGGAACCCTGCTTGGGGAACCAGGCGCGTCTCGATGCCACGGGCTGTACCGACGAAACCGGCGTCGTGTCCTGCGTTGCGGAGTTCTTCGGCGATGGCAAGGGCCGGGATTACGTGGCCTCCGGTGCCGCCACCCGCGAGAATGATCTTCATGTTAGTCCGTTTGTTGCGTGATGTTTAAGAGCACTCCCACGCAGGCCAGAGTGACAATGAGCGACGAACCGCCGTAGGAGATGAACGGAAGCGGGATTCCCTTGGTGGGCAAGAGTCCGAGCACGACGCTGATGTTGAAGAAAGCCTGGATGCCCACCATTGCGGTGATTCCGATCGCAAGGAGGCGGGCAAAGGTGTCACGCGTGTTCCACGCGGCGAGCAATCCGCGATAGCAGAAGAAAGTAAATGCCGCGACGAAGCAGACTGCTCCGACCAAGCCCAGTTCTTCGGAAACGACTGCGAAGATGAAATCGGTTTGTGGCTCGGGTAAGTAGAAGAGCTTTTGCTTGCCTTCCATCAGGCCCAAGCCTGTTGGGCCTCCGGTGCCCACGGCGATGAGGGATTGGATGATGTGAAAGCCCGCGCCTTGGGGGTCCTGAAAAGGGTCGATGAACGCAACCATGCGGCGGGCGCGCCAAGCGGTACGGAAGAGCAGGAAATAGAGGGGAACTGCGGAAATCAACGCTGCCCATCCATAGTATTTCCACTCCATTCCGGAGATGTACAGGACGGCTGCGGTGATGAGGGCGCAGGTCATAGCGGTTCCGAGATCGGGTTGCAGGACGATCAGCACGCAAAAGACGGCGGTCGGCGCGACGGCTGGAAGGATGGTGTGGCGCAGGTCTGTAATGGAGCGCAGACGGCTCTGCAAGAAATGGGCCATGAAGAGGATGATTGCTGGCTTGGCAAGTTCCGACGGCTGGAATGAGAGGATGCCGAGTTTGATCCAGCGATGCGTGTTATGGGAGCGGTCGAGAAGGAAAACCGCTGCCAGGAAAAGCGACGTAACTCCAAGAGTGGTGAAGACCAGCGCTGGCTTATTGAGCTTGCGATAGTCCATGTTCATGAAGGCGAACATTGCTCCCAGACCGATGAGCGCGAAAATACCCTGCTTCACGAGGAATGCAGTTTCGGAGCCGTAGCGCTCCTTGGCGACGATGGCGGACGCGCTGAAGACCATGACCAGTCCGGCAAAGACCATCAGCAATGTCACGCCAAAGAGCCATCGATCTACACTGACCCGCTTGGCCACTACCGTCCCCCGGTGGGCGAAGCGGATTGCAAGGCTGCCAAGGACTGGACGAGTTCCTTGAAGATTCGGCCTCGGTGTTCGTAGCTGGGAAACTGGTCAAAGCTGGCGCAGGCTGGTGCAAGCAAGACAACGTCGCCTTCGGAGGCGAGGTCGGCAGCTTTGCGAACGGCTGACTCTAAGGTGAGTGCGCTGATCACCGGAACAGCGTTGCCGATCTGAGATTCGATCTTGGCTGCGGCTGCTCCGATGGTGTACACGCGCTTTACGCGCTCGGCGATCAATGCGCCGAGTTCGGTGTAGTCGCTGCCTTTGTCCTTGCCTCCGAGGATGAGGTGGATGTTTGCGGGGAAGGATTGCAGCGCCTTGATGGTGGCATCCACGTTGGTAGCCTTGGAATCGTTGTAGTACTGCACGCCCCGGAGGGTCGCCACGTACTCAAGACGGTGCTCGACGGCACGGAAATCCTTGACGGCGCGACGGATTGCGGCAGGTTCGATTCCGGCGGCCATTCCGATGGCCACGGCGGCGAGTACGTTCTCGACGTTATGTGAACCCTTGAGAGCGATCTCGGAAACGGGCATGATTTCGACTTCTTCGCCGTTGCGATAGAAGATGGCGCCACCCTGCACGTAGGCACCGCGTTCGACTGGATGTTGGCGGCTGAACCAGAGCACTTGCGGCTTTAGTGCGGTGCCCAACCGATGGCAGATTGCGTCATCCGCGTTGAGAACCGCGTAGTCATCGGAGGTCTGATTCTCGAAGATACGGGTCTTGGCCGCGATGTAGTTCTCCATGGAACCGTGACGGTCAAGGTGATCGGGTGTGACGTTGAGGATCGCTGAAATGTGCGGGCGGAAAGTCTCAATCGACTCAAGCTGGAAGCTGGAAATCTCTAAGACCACCCACGTGTCAGTGGAGGATTGCTCGACAAAGGTAATTGCCGGAGTGCCGATGTTTCCGCCGACCAGAGTTTTGCGTCCACCGGATGCGATGATTTCGCCGGTGAGCGTCGTGGTGGTGGTTTTGCCATTGGAGCCTGTGATGGCCACGATGTTTCCCCGGAGGAAGCGCGCGGTCAACTCGATTTCGCCAATTACAGGGATGCCCAAGCGTCGGGCGTGCTGCAAAGGATCGACGTTTGCGGGAACACCAGGGCTCACGACGATCAGGTCTTGATCGCGGAAGGTACGCTCGCCGTGCTTGCCGGTTTCGACGGTTATGCCGCGATCGAGCAGAGCCGGAATCTCGTTCCGGAGTTGATCCTCACTTTTGGCATCGCTGACGGTAACACGCGCGCCACGCGACTCCAGGAAAAGCGCAGAGGCTACGCCTGATTTACCTAATCCAACTACTAGAACCCGCTTGCCTTTGACGTCCATAGATTCTTTCCTGCTTTCAAGAGCAGTTTGCCTTCTAAATTATCGCAATTTGAGCGTGGTGAGCGCGAACAAAGCAAAGATCAACGAAGTGATCCAGAATCGCACAATGACCTTTGACTCTGACCAGCCTAGCTGCTCAAAGTGGTGATGCAGCGGAGCCATCAGGAATATTCGCTTGCCGCGCAGCTTGAACGAGCCTACCTGCAGTATGACGGAGAGTGCTTCTATCACAAAGATTCCACCAATGAACGGGAGTAGAAGCTCCTGCTTAATGATGACAGCAACCGTGCCGATTGCGCCTCCGAGTGCCAGCGAACCCACGTCACCCATGAATACTTCGGCTGGATGGGTGTTGTACCAGAGAAATCCGATGGACGCACCGACCATAGCTCCGCAGAATACCGTCAACTCTCCGACCAAAGGCATCTTCTGGAGCTCCAGATAATCAGAGAACACGGCGTGGCCGCTCACGTAGGTCAAAACCGTTAGGGCTCCGGCTGCAATCAGGGTACATCCAATTGCGAGGCCGTCGAGGCCATCTGTCAGGTTCACCGCGTTGGTTGAGCCTACAAGCACGAAGATGACGAAAATGATGAAGGGCAGAAAGGCTATTGGCCACAGATGCCCGTTCGGGACAAGCGAACTCACGACCAGATCAGGGCGGAATCGCTTGAAGAACGGCACCATGAGGTGCGTGGAATATTGCCCCTCCGCTTGCAAGATGATTAGCACCACGGCAATTCCAAGAGCAACCACGGTTTGCAGAATCAGTTTGCTGCGGCCGTTCAGTCCCAAATTCTGCTTGCGGACCACCTTCAGGTAATCGTCGGCAAAACCGATGGCCCCGAAGGACAAGGTGGAGAACACGACGAGCCAGACGAATTTGTTCGACAGATCTGCCCAGAGTAGAGTGGGCAAGACAATAGAGACGACGATGAGAAGGCCTCCCATGGTCGGCGTGCCCGCTTTTTTCTGGTGCGAACGCGGGCCCTCTTCACGGATGTATTGGCCGATCTGGAATTCGCGCAGGCGGCGGATGACCGAAGGCCCGATGATAAGCGCCATAAACAACGCGGTGAGGCTCGCGAACGCCGTCCGGAAAGTCAGGTAGCGAAAGATCCTGAACGGTCCCACGTTGAAGTGGCGAAAGATGTATTCGTACAGAAACCAATAGAGCAATGGGTCCTCAATCTATGCGCGGGCTAGCCGCCGTTGAACTAAACTTTTCGTTGCGCTTCAAACACAGCCAGCGCACGTTCCAGGCCCACGCCCCGCGAACCTTTCAACAATACTGCATCTCCGTCACGCAGGTTGTGGGCCAGCCACTCACCCGCCTGCTCGGGAGTTTCTACGAACTCTGAGGCTACGCCGGAGGAAGCTGCTCCTTCGGCGATGTACTCACCGTTTCCGCGAACTCCGACCACGTAGTCAGCACGGTGGATGGCCATTTGGCGACCGCACTCACGATGCAACTCCGGCGAGGTTGGGCCAAGTTCCAGCATCTCACCGGCGATTACAACTCGCCGCTTGGCTGGAGTTTGCTCCAGAGCGGCGACCATGCTGTTTAATGCCTGAGGATTCGAATTGTAGCAATCATTGATCAGGGTTGCGCCGCCAACTTTGCGCACCTCGCCGCGTTTGTCTCCCGCGCTAAGGGTGGCTAGTCGGGCAACTGCGTCTGAGGGTGTCACGCCGTGCTCAGTGGCTACGGCTACGGCTACCAATGCGTTCAGCACGTTGTGGCGCCCAATGAGCGGAACAGCAGCGCGCTCGCGGAATCCGGGACCGGCGATGTCGAACTCCGAACCTAAAACGCCCATCAATGTGAGCATCTCGGCTCGGAAGTCTGCTGGATGCTCGATACCGTAGAGAGTGACTTTGCCGTGGAAGTCGCGGCCAAACTGCGAGACGTAGGGGTCGTCGGCATTGAGGAACGCGTGGCCTCCGGCGGGAAGCGACTCGATCAACTCGTACTTGGCGCGGGCAATTCCGGCCTGAGTGCCGAAGTGCTCCAGATGGGCGAGACCGATGTTGGTCACGACGCCTTCGTCGGGCGCTGCGATTTGCGCTAGCGTGGTGATTTCGCCTGCGTGCGACATGCCCATCTCGATTACTGCGATATCGTGCTGGTGCTCCAGGCGTAGTAGCTGCATGGGGAGCCCGAAATGGTTGTTCAGGTTGCCGAGGGACTTGAGTACCTGAAAGCGCGCTCCGAGTACGTGCGCAATGCATTCCTTAGTAGTGGTTTTACCTGCCGAACCGGTCACTCCGATCAGCTTCTTGCCCCAGAGTCTTCGAACGGCTGCGCCGAGGTGTTGGAGCGCGAGGGTCACGTTCTCTACAACGATGAGTTTGGAGCGGTCGGTAAAACGGGAGAGCTCGCTGGCTTCGACTATGGCGGCGACCGCGCCGGATCGCAGGGCGGCGTCCACGTAGTCGTGTCCGTCGAGTCGCTCACCTTTGATGGCGAAGAATAGGTCTCCAGGGCGGAGCGTCCGAGTGTCGATGGAGTAGCCTTCGGCGATGGCGGCATGATCGAAGATGCCGTGGGCTTGAGTGAATTCTGCAACCCTGTCTAAAGAGAGCTTCATGCGTGTGCGCCTCCTCGCTTGTAGCCGATGCGATTGAGTTCCTCACTGGCTACCTGATGATCGTCAAACGGGAACACACCTTCTCGGGTGGTTTGCGTGCGCTCGTGGCCTTTTCCAGCAATCAGGACAATGTCTCCTGAGTGTGCTTCGGTTAGAGCCAGGGCGATGGCCTTGCGGCGGTCTGGTTCGGTGACAAAGCGCGTTTTGGTTTCGGTGAGTCCGGGCAAGGATTCCTCGATGATCTCCATGGGATCTTCGCTGCGAGGATTGTCGGAGGTGACGATTACAAAGTCACTGCCTGCTCCGGCTGCGCGCCCCATCTTCGGACGCTTGGTACGGTCACGGTCTCCGCCGCAACCAAAGACGGTAATCACGCGCCCGTTGCTTCTGGTGGCAAAATCGCGGGCGAGGCGAGTCAGGTTTTTCAGCGCGTCGTCGGTATGGGCGTAGTCCACCACGACGGCGAAAGGTTGCGCCTCATCGACTCGCTCGAAACGTCCGGGGACACGGCTCATTCCGGCAATTCCGGCGGCGATTTGCTCGGGCTTGCAACCGCGCGCGTAGGCTGCGGCACAGGCAGCAAGCACGTTGTAGACATTTACGAGACTGATCAGGGGGGAACGCAATTCGATGGGGCCATCGGGAGTAGTCATCGTGAAATTGTTTCCCTGGGGCGTCATCTCAAGGTGCTCGGCATGGAAGTCGCCCTGCTCGATTCCGTAGGTGAACACCTGCGAACGGCGACGGGAGAAGTCGGCCAGCTTGCGTCCGTATTCGTCATCTATGTTCACGATTGCGCAGCGTGGAGGTTCGGTGCCGCAGCCCTCGAAGAGAATGCGTTTGGCAGCGAAGTACTCTTCCATGGTGCCGTGGTAGTCGAGGTGGTCCTGCGTGAGATTGCTGAAGATCGCGACGTCGAAGGGGATGCCGAAAACACGTGCCTGCTGCAAGGCGTGTGAGGAGACTTCCATTACGGCTTCGGTGGCGCCGTGAGCAAGTGAACGGGCAAACATCTGGTTCAATTCCAGAGACTCTGGCGTGGTGTGGGGCGCGGGAAGAACCTCTCCGGGCAAGTGGTACTCGACGGTACCGATCAGAGCATTCTTGCGCCCGGCAGCCTGGAGAATTGCTTCGACGATAAAGGTTGTGGTGGTCTTGCCGTTGGTGCCAGTGATTCCGGTGACTCGCAGACGCTCTGCTGGGCGCTTGTAGAAGTTCGCACTCAGGCGCGCCAGTGCTCGACGTCCGTGAGGCACTACGGCCCAGGCGACGGAGTCACGAGGCGCTTGGGAAGGCGAGTCCGTAACAACGGCTATGGCTCCGGCGGCGATGGCTGTATCGATGTAGCGATTTCCGTCCGTGCTCTCGCCGCGCATGGCGACGAATACCCAACCAGACTGCACTCGGCGCGAGTCATAGTCGAGGCCTTTGATTTTGCAATCATCACCGCTCTGCGAAAGCACTTCGACGCCATCGAGAATTTCAAGAAAAGTTATCACGCTAATTTGTCCAAACCCTGCAACGGCAGGCGATTATTTTTAACGCGAAAAGCGTACAACGATTTTAGATCCCGGGGGGAGATACGCGCCCGGTGGAGGCTGCTGTTCGCGTGCAGTTCCACTACCAAGAACCTGCAACTCAAATCCAGCTTTGTGTGCCGACTGGATTGCTGAACGCATGGAGAGTCCCCGCAGTGATGGTACAGTGGAACCGCCTCCAACATCGAGTACTACGGTTCCTCCGCGAGCATCAACTTTCGACGCGGGCATCACTGGCAGAGGCTGAGTTGTTGGCGGTGCATTCGCAGGTCTTGAGGAATCCGGAGTAGCTGCAGAAACTAAATTGTCAGCGAGGAGTCCGTCTCCGGGAACATGCTGAGCGTCTTCCGTATCTCCTTCGGAGGCTCTGGCGACCAACTGCCTGCGAACTGAGTTGCTCTTTGGCTCTACGTCGTGTGGCACTCCGTAGTAGGCGAGTACCTGCTCAGCAACTCGCTTAAACACTGGAGCTGAGACCTGGCCACCTTGGTGCAGTCCGCGAGGGGAATCCAGAATCACTGCAATCGTTAGTGCAGGGGTGTTGACGGGCGCGAATCCTACGAAGCTCGCTACGTAATCTGTCTTCGAATAGGCGTGGGTGTGCGGATCAATCTTTTGCGCAGTACCTGTTTTTCCCGCCGAAGTGTAACCATCCAGAATGGCTCGCCGCGCTGTTCCCTCCAAGACCACCTCTTCTGTGAGGCGTCGCATGACGGCAGACGTGTAGGAGGAGATGACGCGTCGCTGAGCCTGAGGATGAAACTCGATGCGTTGGTATCCCTGATTAGGCGGAGTAACTCCTGCGACGATTCGCGGCAGAGAGTAGATGCCATCGTTGGCTATTGCCGACATCATTGAGACAATCTGAAGCGGAGTGACACCAACCTCTTGACCAATAGACATGGAGCCAATCGACGAAGCAGCCCAACGGCTGGGGATGCGCACGAGTCCACGTGTCTCACCGGGAAGTTCAACGTTTGTAAGCTGTCCAAAGCCGTAATCCTGAATGTGTTTATAGAAACGCTCAGGGCCGAGTCGCAGGGCCATCTTCACGGCACCGACATCGCTCGATTCCGCGTAGGCCTTCTCCAACGTTACGGTGCCAATGTGGTGTGAGTCGCGGATTTTGATTCCGCCCACCATGATGTAGCCAGGATCACAGTTAATGATCTCTTCTGGACGCGCCAACTTCTCTTCAAATGCCGAGGAAAAGGCCACTGTTTTGAAAACCGATCCCGGCTCGTAGACATCGCTGACGGCGTGGTTCTTTAGCTTCTCTGGTGTAATGTCATGCGCGAGATTTGGGTTGAAAGAAGGCGCATTGGCCAAGGCGAGGATTTCGCCCGTGCGAGGATTCTGCACGACTACCGTGCCGCTGAGGGCTTGCGTCTCCTGCATCGCCTGCGCCAGTTCCTTTTCGGCAATGTACTGGATTTGTTCGTCGATGGTGAGCACGACGTTTGCCCCTGGCTCAGGCGGATGCTCAAGGTGTCCGAACCACTTGCGGCGCGCGTCCATGGTGATGACGACGCGGCCCTTCACTCCGTTTAACTGGCTCTGATACAGATGCTCGATTCCTGCAAGTCCAGAGTCTTCCATACCCACATAGCCGAGCACCTGGGCGGCCAGCGATCGCTTGGGGTAGAAGCGCTTTAGTTCCTTTTGAAAATAGATGCCGCGAAGATTGAGTGACTTGATACGCGCTGCCGTCTCACCATCCACTTTACGGGCGACCCACGCGAAGTTGCGCTGCGACTCCATGCGCTCCAACACGCTGTCGGCATCTTCCCCGGTCAACGTCGCGAGCATGGTGGCAGTGGTCTTCTGATCAGGGATTTCGCTAGGGACGGCGAAGACGGAATCGACCTGCACGGTCATGGCAAGTTCCTGCCCGTTGCGGTCGTAGATAATTCCACGCTGCGGAGAGATTTCTACGGTGCGCTGTTGCTGACGGTGTGCCCGTTGCACCCATTCGCCATAGTGCAGCACCTGAAGGAAGGTGAGACGCACGACGATGATCACCGCCCAAAGACAGAGAAACGCTCCAAAACAAAGGACGCGAGACTTCACGTTGATTGGAGCCCTGCCTGGGGCCATCGCTTACACCCGCACCGCAGGGGAGCATGAAACGTCCCCAACGCTAGAACTGAAAATGCCGGCTGAACCGGAACAACGGAGAGAACTCCAGATAGCTGGAGCAAAGCGCTCGAAGCGCCAGAACATTGGATTTAAGCTGGAAAACCGCACCTTCCAAAGGTAATACAGCGATGACGGCTCGTACAGGTATTCGTGTGCAAAACCTGCACGAGGACCGTCATTCGCCTGAACCCAGGTTCGAGTTCGTACTTAGTTTGGAACCGAAACAACTGAAATATTGTTCGCGCGTGCCATGACTGGTGCACCGCTGTCTGGCGTGCTTGGATCATCCAGTCGCTGCACCTGCCCAACCGCAGGTAAACCCATACCCATTTCGCGTGCCAAGGCGTCGATGCGACCCGGTTCCTTCAGCGTCGCTTCTTCAAGCTTCAGCGTACGATTCACATCTGCCATCTGGTCCCGCTTGGCGCGCAGGTCTTCGATCTTGTAACCGTACTCGATCGAGTTGCAGTGCTGGCATAGATAGACCAGCGACATAAGGAAACAGATCACTACCGTCGCGGTAAACATGCGCATTTCACGATTGCGTACAGGGTCGACGGCACGCAACAGACGGGAGTTATCAATCGCCTTGTGAAAGTAAATCTCGGGCGCCCCCGGCATATAGCGGCGAGGGGTGGCCGAAGCCGTGTTCAGTGATGTCGTGCTCATTTTTTGCGGCCATGCCGCAGCCCAGATCGCCATATGGTTTCCACCCTCTACTTTTCCTAACTTCTCCACACCGTGCACAGCTTATCCACACAAAATCCAGAGCTGATGCGTAAAAAACTACTTCTTCCTACCACGTCCTCGAACTTCTAATCGAGTCGCCGCACGCAATTTTGCTGATCGCGCCCGCGAATTCTCTGCCGTCTCTTCGTCCGTAGCAATGACCGGCTTCTTGGTTAACGGCTGCCATACTTCGTCGCGGACTCCGTCACGCATGGCATCCTTCACCATTCGATCTTCCAACGAGTGGAAACTGATAACTACCAGTCTTCCACCCGGTTTGACGACCGTGGGCGCGGCTTTAAGCAACGCCCGTAAGTCCTCCAGTTCGCGATTTACATAAATCCGGATCGCTTGAAAAGTCAGGGTCGCGGGATGAATGCCTTTACCTCTCGGTTGATTCATTGGCCGGGCAGCGGCCGATACAACTTGTGCTAGATGAGCGGTCGATTTTATCGGCCGCGCCCGAACAATGGCTCTGGCAATTCTCCGTGACCTCCTTTCCTCACCGAATTCGTAAATCAGATCAGCGAGATTGCTCTCGTCGAACTGGTTTACCACTTGATCGGCGGATAGCTCAGCATGCGGGTTCATGCGCATATCGAGCGGACCTTCCGCCTGAAAACTGAATCCTCGGCTGGCATCGTCAAACTGCATGGAGCTAACTCCAAGATCGGCGAGTACGCCATCCGCACTGCCGGGGGCCACGAGTTCCGCCATTTCGGCGTAAGACGCGTGATGCAGTGTGATCTCGGGCCAGTCCTGCTGACGCCCCTCAGGGGCCGTCAAACGTTTGCGTGCCATCTCCAGCGCGTTGGTATCCTTGTCGAAACCGATCAACCTACCCTCGGGGCCTAGCAGTGTTGCAATGGCCGAACTGTGTCCGCCCAATCCGAGAGTGGCATCGACGTAGGTTCCTCCGCGCTTGATCGCCAGGAAGTCGATCGCTTCGTTTAAAAGAACTGGTGCATGACTGAATCGTTTCCCGCCAGGCGCGCCCGTCAGAGCGCCTTCATTGCCTTCGGACTCCTTACCTGGGTCCGTCAATTAAATCCCCACCCGCGCCAATTCATCCATGTCTTCGGGGGTAAGCGGACTACCTTCGACTACCCTGCCGAATTCTTCCATGACGCGAATCTCGATGTGCTTCAGCTTGCCGATGACAGCAACTTCACCTTTGAGCCCGAATTTGTTGCGGAGCCACTCCGCAATGGTTAAACGCCCTTGGCTGTCCATCGTTACGACCTGTCCGTAATAGCTCGTGGTATCCAGAAATTTCTGTACCGTCTTGTTGGAAATAGGCTGACTCGCGGCCCGCTCTTCAATCGCTTCCCACTCCTTGAGGGGATACAGTTGAATAACGGTTCCATCGATACTGGTGATGTAAAATTGACCGTCGTAGCTCCTGTCAATCTCACGCTTGAAATCGGCGGGCATCTTGAGCCGGCCCTTCTCATCCAGTCGTGTTGGACAGTTGCCGCGAAACATGTAAAAGCCCTCTCGTGGGCCTGATTTCTATGCTGGTCGTTCCAGCGAAAAGAAGTGGAGGGTGGCACCGGAGCGAGGTTCGTAGTGATTACTCCACTGCGGTCCCTTTTGCTCCACTGGTGTCCATCCTATCCGCAATCCTTTGTCTGTCAAGAGCGAAATGGACATTTCGGTGTATTTCCCTATTTATTTTTGCTAAACACCTCACCTTTTGAGCTATTTTTGCCGAGACGCTGTATTCCTTGTCCAAATCTGGTGTAAAGGGGCGGGCAATGGCGCGCTTTGAGGCGACCCAATGGTTACCAATAGAAGTTTCTAAGGTGTTCGCTTTCTTTTCCTGCCCCGCGAATCTGCCGCGAATTATGCCTTCAGAGGTACATGTACGTGTGGTGTGGGCCGCACTCATTCCTCCCGCTTCCTATGTTCCCGATTTGGATATGAATGATGCAGCAGGCGCCGGGTCGGAGTTCATCTTCTCCTTTTGCCCGCTGCCGCCTTTACCTATAAGGATGAAATGGCGTGCGAGGATCGAGGAGTACGAACCGGGACGGTACTTTCGTGATACACAACTTTCGGGCCCCATGCATCGGTGGAATCATCGCCACGAATTTGAGGCTGAGAGCCGCAATGGAACGAAGGGCACGCTGATCCGCGACAGGGTGGAGTTTGAGATTGGCTATGGCTGGCCGGGAAGGATTCTTGAGCGATATCTCGTACTGCCGGCTATGCGGAAAAGCTTTGAGCAGCGACAGGAGCTGATAGAGAAGATGTTGCGTCCGTGAAAATGGGAAAGGCAGCGCCGAATCCTGATACAAGGACGGCACTGCCCCCGGGACTCTGTAGCCGTCCCTCACCTTTTTAGGGGCCGTAGCGCCCCAATCTGTTTGTTCAATGCACCCAGTTACAAATGCATTTTCTCTTTGCTGCGGATTAAGCTGTCGATGGTTCGCGGTTGGTGCGGCATTCTCTCAGGAGCGCGAGGCTGTCGCCTTCTCGCTGGCACGGCCATCGGCTGAAAGCGCTCGGCAGGAGGGACAGCGGCGGCTTTGACCGGAATGATCCATGCGGTGCCTTTGTCGGATCGGAAGCGGTCAAGCCAGCAGCAGAACAATGCGAATGTAACGCCTATCGATGCCAGCGACAGCAGAAGAGAACGGGTCAAGAAATGCAACATCTGACATGTATGCACAAACGTCAGTTGCCAAGCCGCCCCAGTCCGCGAAAATAGAGCCTTTGAGTTCACAAGCTTCCTTCCATCCCTGCGCTCTTCGGCGCACCAACCAAAATCTCTTAATGAATGCCAGCCGCTAGCATACTGGCTGTATATCTCTTGTCGGCATCGTTGATGTGTTTCTGGAGCCACTGACGCAAGAAATCCAACAATTTCATGCTGAGTGGAATTTTGCCGGCTTCAAAATCGTGAACCATCTGCACGACGTCTGCGGTGAGTTTGTCGTGCTCGGCCTTGTGGCGAGCAAACTCAGGATAGTTGGCGCGCAACATCATGCGCTCCTCATCAGCAAAATGTTGACGAGTGTATTGCACGAGACTCTTCAGGACGATGGGAGCAACCTGGCCGCCTTTGCCCAACTTCATGGCGTCGTGCAACTCGTTCAGCATGTCGAATAGCTTTTGATGCTGCTTGTCGATGGAATCAACACCGACCGAATATTCGCTTGTCCAGTTTAGAAGTGCCATCAGTCTCCTCCTTCAAGAGTCCAGTTGGGCTCGTAATGGGAGTATCGGCCGAATCAGAACAAGACTTTATCGAGCGGTGTGTTCCTCTAAAGATTCCAGTGGCATTGGCCGCTGATCTTGAATGTCGCTGTAACCCTTTTGATCGAAAGCTGAGGTGTAGTAGCGATGAGCTCGCTCCCAAGCTTGATCGTCGGGCGGCGCGCCGAAGGTCTGGATGTAGAGAGGCGAACCGGGGAAGGGATACATGGGAACGGGTTCGCTGACCCAAACCCCTTCGAGTTTCATCTGCTGCTGCCAACGACGGATCTCGTCGCGATTGTCGTGCTCGGTGAGGATGAGATTGGCCTGCACCCAGGGGATGCGTTTCCGAGCGTAGATCAACAGTTCGCTGATTCGCGCGGTACTCATGCGACAGTTCTTGTTTAACTCGTCGCGGCCGGCGTCTGTGATTGACTCGATTCCACACTCGATGGAGATGGTGTTGGCTCGACCTAGAAGATCAAGTTTCTGTTCGTCCCACAGGTCTATGCGGGTTTGGAAGCCAATGCGAACGTTGCGATGGGAAATCTCCTCGAGCAGGTGCAACACATTCTTGCCGACACCAAAAATCTCGTCGATGAAATAGATGTAGTCGACGCCGCGTGCGATCAGGCGGTCGATCTCCAGCAAGACCTCATCGACATTGCGTTCGCGGAATTTGTTACGGAACAACTGCTTGTTGCAGAAGGTGCAATTCCATGGGCAGCCGCGGGCAAACTCCACCTCCGCTCCGCGTCCGCCGCCTTGGTTGAAGACGTGGTGGCGGTGGCTATGTTTCTCCACACTGTAGTCGGAGTAATCGAGGGCGGAGAGGGTTGACATGTCAACTGTGGCTAGGCTTGCGCTCAGGTGCTCGAGTCCGGAGCTGTCGCGGAAGCAGAGGCCATCGATGAGGTCCCAAGGGTCGCTGGCCAATGCGGCTAGGGCGTCCTCGCTCTCACCTTTGATAACGAGGTCCGCGCCGCTCTTGTGCATGGCCGCACGCGGCGTGGCAGAGGCGTGGGGGCCGATTAGAACTTTTGCCGCACGACCGCCGATTCCAGAGAACCACTCCTGAGGCACACGGAGCTCGGGTGGAGGACAGCGCCAGAAGAGATACGACGGGGCGGACGGAATGACGAGAAAATCGGGGTCGAAAGTTTCCACGCGCTGGCGAGTCTCTGCCAGGGTGAGGTCATCGGTCTGGGCGTCGACGACGAGAGCCTCGTTGCCCTTGGCGCGAATCTTCTGCGCAGCGAAGAGCAACTCCAGTGGCGTGTGAGGGTCGCGGCAGCCGAAGTAGGTGGAGCCGGTGAAATCCCAGTTGGGATTGACCAGCGCGTAACGGCGAGCCACTAGGCCGTCCTCCGCATGGGGGTGAGTAGCTCAGCGAGTGCAATGCGCTCGGCACGCGTGGGGGCAAAGAGTTCGCGATTACTGCGGTACCACTTATTGATTCCCGCGAGGATTCCGTCCAACTTTACCTTTGGTTCCCATCCGGTATGGTTGGAAAACTTGCCGTGGTCGGTGACATACACAAGCTGATCGCCTGCGCGCTGTTCTCTGAAGTTGTAGGCCGTTCGAGCGCCGGTAAGTTTCTCGATGTGCTCCATTAGCTCCAGCAGAGAGACGGTATTCTGCTGTCCGCCGCCGATGTTATAGATCTGGCCCGCGGTGAGTTCGCGCCTGGCGTAGGCCAACTCAAAGGCATTCAGTAGATCTTCCACGTAAAGGACGTCTCGTACCTGGCGTCCGTCTCCGTAGACGGTCAAGGGTTTGCCTTCTAGCGCAGAATAAAGGAAGTGCGCGACCCAACCCTGGTCTTCGCTGCCAAACTGGCGAGGACCGGCAATGCACGACATTCTGAAGACGACCGACTGCAATCCATAGATGCGGGCGTAGTCACGCACATATTGGTCGGCAGCGCCCTTGGAACATCCGTAGGGGGAGTGGAAGTCGAGGGGTTGAGACTCATCCGTAGCAGTACGTCCATCCGGAACATAACGCAGGCCTTCCGCATGGACGGCGCCGTCGCCAGAGTTGCCGTAAACCTTGTTGGTGGAGGTGAAGAGCATGTACGGACGTTGCTCGTGTTTGCGAGCTGCTTCGAGGATATTGAACGTGCCACCCAGGTTTACGTCGAAATCCAGCTTGGGATCGACCAGCGAAGTTGTAACCGCGACTTGGGCTGCAAAGTTGTAAATTTCTGTAGCGTATTTCACCACCCGGCCTACCATGGCGGCGTCACGGACGTCTCCAACCGTGATCTGCAGCTTTCCGGTACGACCAGCTACTTTCTGCAGGAACTCCAAATTGTGCCGAGATCCTTGACGCGATAGGTTGTCAAAGACGTGCACCTTGGCTTCGGTGGTTTTCAGCAGCCTCTCGGTCCAGTTAGAGCCAATAAATCCAGCTCCTCCAAATATTAAGATGGACCGGAAATCTGACTTCGTCGTTCCCATTCGTAATCCCCCGTCGCGCCCAGCAGCTCCGTTCCGCAGCTCTCCTGGGGCACTCGTTTTTTAAAATAGCCTATGGTAAGTAGATGCGGATGAACCTATATACGTTGACCCATGGCTGTATTTCGCCCAGCTCAGCTAAATTCGCTTATACTTAATGCATCCCCCGCGAGCTTCTTAACCCTTTTGGACTAAGCCGCATCGCATTCAGGAATAAGCCCATGTCCGCAAGTGCGGCAACAACGATGGTGACAGTTGATGATGTGAGAAGGGCTTACGCGAGAATTCGCGAGTCGCTTTTCCTTTCCCCGTGTTCGCTTTCTGAGACCTTCTCTCAACTCTCCGGCAATCAGGTTTATCTGAAAATGGAGAATTTGCAGATGACCGGGGCGTACAAAGAACGCGGTGCTCTCAATAAGATTCTGGAACTGACGCAGCAGGAGCGAGATCGAGGGTTGATTGCGGCTTCGGCTGGAAATCACGCGCAGGCTGTCTCCTACCACGCCACGAAGCGGGGCATTGCGGCCCAGATCGTCATGCCGATGGCCACTCCATTGAATAAGGTCATGGCAACGCGGCGGTTTGGCGGCGAAGTCGTGCTGCATGGAGCCAACTATGACGAGGCGTGCGACGAAGCGAAGCGCCGCGCCGAGGAATCCGGGCTCACCTTTATTCATGCTTTTGACGATGACGCGGTGATTGCAGGACAGGGTACGCTTGGACTCGAACTGCTGGGCCAGAATCCTGATATTGATGTAGTCGTAACCGCGATTGGCGGCGGAGGCCTCATTAGCGGGATGGCCTGCGCTCTTAAGGAGATCAATCCACGCATCAAAGTGATCGGGGTACAGACCTCGCGGCTGCCTTCGATGAAAGCGGCAATCGAGGCGGGACACCTAGTTACCCTGCCCGTCGCCTCCACCCTGGCGGACGGCATTGCAGTGCGGCGAGCAGGCGAACGCACGATGCCGATGGTTCGCAAGTACGTGGATGAGATCGTCACCGTTGAAGAGGAAGAGATTGCTAGCGCGATTCTACTGCTACTGGAGCGAGAGAAGACCGTTGCTGAAGGCGCCGGAGCTGCAGCCGTAGCAGCGATCCTGCATCGCAAGATCGACTGCACGGGAAAGCGCATCGCTGCGGTCATCAGCGGCGGCAATATCGACGTGGGCATTCTCTCGCGCATCATCGAGCGCGGTCTCGCGAAGGATGGACGCCTGATCCGGTTGCGCATCCATTTGCCGGACTATCCCGGCGCTCTGCACACCTTGACGGGAGTCTTGGCCGAGCACCGTGCCAACATCGTGGAGACGGCTTACGACCGCAAGTTCGGCGTCGATCTTGGCTATTCTGCGATCGATTTGACGATGGAAACTCGGGGCAATGAGCATGTTGCAAACCTGCTCAATGCGCTCGCAAAGTCGGGGTACCAGTTCGACCGCATTCAGTAATCAGCACTCAAGATACTTCCCCGCCCCGGCTCATGTCGGGGCGTTCTGTTTTGTCCTATGGAAACCTTACGAGCTTTTCCAGCGCGCTTCGCGGTAACATTCAGTTATGGCTCTAGTCTGGCTGGTTGAATGCAAAATCTGCGCACAGCGCTTTCCGCTGGTTCCGCGTGAACTTGTAAAAGGAAAAAGCACCGACGGGTTGGTACGCGGTAAAGAAGTCGGACGCTTTGAATGTCCTCATTGTCACGAGTTTCAGGATTACTCGACCGATGACTTTATCCCCGGCGAAGGCGAGATCGTGCCTTCGCGCGATTCCGAATAGCACGCAGAGGAACGCATGCCTGACTTGCGGTATCCAATCGGACCTTTTGAGGCTTCGAACTCGCCAAGCACCAACATGCGTTCCGCCCTGCTGTACCAATTGTCGGAGTCGGCTAGACACTTACGTATAGCCGTCGCAGGTCTATCCGAAGATCAGATCAACACGCCGTATCGACCGGGAGGTTGGACGGTAAGGCAAGTAGTTCATCATCTCGCAGATGCGCAGATGAATTGGTACGTTCGGACAAAGCTGGCGATCACGGAACATTCCCCAATTGTTAAGTCCTATGATGAAGCGCGCTGGGCCGAACTGCAAGATGCCCGGACGGGACCGCTTGAACCATCTCTTATATTGCTGGACGGAATCTCTGAGCGATGGGTCTGCCTGTACCGCTCCCTGACCGAAGAACAATGGAAACGCACGATCATTCATCCAGATCGTGGTGTCTTCACTTTGGACACCACGCTTCCAATGCATGTGTGGCACTGCCGTCACCACACTGCGCACATTACCGAATTGCGAAAACAAATGGGTTGGAATGGGAATGGGCTTTAGAACCGATAGGTGCCGTGTTCACCACCTATCGGTTTGCGTTCTGCTACCTCTGCAACAGGTCCACGGCCATGGCAGTCATGGCAGTCACTCCGGTACGAATGGTAGGTTCGTAAACCGGTGCGAACAGTGCCGAGTGAAGGCTGGGCAATGGAGCTTTCGTCTTCTCGGACAAGGCGAGTTTGTCGGCGTCCGCTGCGCCTAGCCAGAAGATCACGAAGGGAATTTTTCCGTCGAGATTGAAGTAGCCCACGTCTTCGCTGCCCATGACTGGCTGCGCCACGTCTACGCGCGATGCTCCGAGAGCACTGACGGCGGCTTTGCGCATGCGATCGGCAAGGGCCGCATCGTTGATCGTGGGCACGGTCGATTCTAGAATCTTCACTTCCGGCATACGATCTGGGGCTACTCCGTAAGCGGTGGCAACGCCGTTTGCCGTACGCTTCACGCCGTCCATTAATTTCTGGCGAACTTCCTCGGAGTAGGCACGCATGGAGATTCCGAGTACGGCATCGTCGGGGATGATGTTGTTCTTGGTACCGGCGTGAAACGTGCCAATGGTGAGCACGGCGGGGTCCTGCGCGGGTATTTGGCGGCTCACAATGGCCTGGGAAAGCATGACGAATTCCGCGCCCATCACGACAGGGTCTTTGCCGCTCGCAGGTTTCGATCCGTGGGCACTGATGCCATGGAACACTACGCTGAGACTTGTGGCTCCGGCCAACATCGGTCCGGGTCCAAGGGCGATGTGTCCAGCGGCGTAATCGTTGGTATCGTGGGTGTCGAGGATGTAGTCGGGCTTGGGGAAACGGGTGTAGAAGCTGTCGGCAAGCATCGCCTTCGCGCCTTCGATGGTTTCTTCGGCGGGCTGACCGACCAGCATGGCGGTGCCGTGCCATTTGTCCTTGTTCGCCACTAGCTCACGCGCTACACCGAGCATCACGGTCATGTGTATGTCGTGACCGCAGGCATGCATTACTCCGACATCTTGCTTTTGCGGATTCTGAGAGCGCTCATGGCTCGCGAACTCAAGGCCGGTGGCTTCTGTGACGGGAAGCGCGTCCATGTCTGTGCGGATGAGAACGGTGGGACCTGCGCCATTTTTCAGAATGCCTACGACACCCCATGCTTGCGAACCGTCGGCATACTTGCCGACCTTCTCGGTAACTTCGTATCCAGCTTTGCGTAGTTCTCCGGCGAGGAACGCGGATGTCTTCTCCTCAAAGTGGGAGAGTTCGGGGCGCTGGTGAAGTTGTTTGTAGGTGGAAGTGAGTTCCGGCATCTGGCGTTCGACTTGAGCCTTCAAGGCATCGGAGGAAATGCCTGTTTGCGCGGCAATCGTTTGGGAGGTACAGAGGAACGTCAGGACGAAGCAAGAGGCAGCGAAACGCATAGTCTTCCTTTCGGTAGCCGCAACAGGTGCGGAAGGGCTGCGAAAGCGAGTATAGCAAGTTGCACCTGCTTCGCAGCCCACCGAAACTTAATGCTTGAGAACCGTACAGACGGAGGCACAGAGCGCGCCACCAACGTTGAACGTTGCTGCTGCCTTCGGATTTTTCACTTGCAGTCCAGCCGGAGCGTTCCCGGTGAGTTGCCAGAAGCAGGAGCCCAGCATGGCTATCCCTGTGGCTCCAATGGGATGGCCTTTGGCGATCAGGCCTCCTGAAAGGTTGATGCCGCACTCGCCATCTACACGAGCCTTCCCATCCACCCAGTATTTCGCGCCTTCGCCGACCTTTGCTTTGCCGATGACTTCAGCGCCAATTGCGCCCATCACGGAGAAGCAGTCATGGACTTCGGCGACGTTCACGTCTTCGGGCTTGAGGCCTGCCATCTCGTAGGCGCGGGCCATTGCTCGATTGGCTCCGGCGGGACGCAGGACGTCGCGTCCTTCTTTTAGCAGGGGGTCAGTTGCTTGCGCGAATCCGGCGATCTCTACGGCATCGGCCCGGGAGACTCCCAGCTTTGCCAAGCCCTCCTCGGTCGCAAGGATGAGTGCTGCGTAGCCATCGGAAATCTGCGAACAATCGTAGGTTTTCAGCGGGAGGCCGTCGACGATGTATCGGTTTCGGTCTCCGATGGTGATGGCATCGTCGAGCGTGACCTTCACTTTGTTCATCTGCGCCAGAGGGTTCTTGTTGGCGTTCGCGTACTCTTCGACGGCAATCGTTGCCAGGTCTGACTCCGTCACCTTGTGGTGCTTGATGTAGCACTCCATGATCTCGGCGAAAAGGTTGGGAAATATGTAGGTTTTGCCGGGACGCTCATCTGGATGCGAGTAGTAGCCGAGGGCCTTACCGATGAGCTTTCCATCCATCTTGCCTTCGGCGTCGCGCATCTTTTCGTATCCCATGGCGAAGCCGGTTTCTCCCCATCCTGCCTGCAATTTCAAGATGGTTGAGAGCACGGCTTGACCACCCGAGGCACATGCGTTTTCGACGGACTCGATGGACTTGCCCGCAAGACCTGGGACTGAGGCGGCCAGTCCGGAGACCAGACCCTGCTCGTTGAGCGACATGTTGCAGGCAGCGGCTACCGATCCGACGTCGAGCAAGGACGGATCGGCTTTGATTTCCTTGCAGACTTCCTCGATGGAGGTTCTTGCGATCTCGGGAACCGTCATTCCGAGAAGTTTGCCAAACTTGGATTGGTGGTAGGCAGCTATGTAGACGCGTTTCATCTTGATCTCCGTGAGAGAAGATGCGTTTCACTGCTTGTGAGATTCCAAATTCTGCAACTCTCCGCGAGATTAGCGTGGACTAGTGGTGTAGGTCGGCGTTCAAGCTGAGCAGGTTCACGAGCAGGCGTAACGCGCCTGGCACCCCGGCCGGAAGTTGGCGAGAAAACGAGAGGCCGGTGTAGATCACGTATCCGCGACCGTAACGTGCTCGAATCAACGAACCTTCCTGCACCGGTTGGGCCTGATCGTTCATGCGAAGTAATGGCTCGAAATGCGCATCCCAACTTTGCGCGAAGTTATGGCCACGCTCCTCTGTCCAACCTCGGAAATCCTCGCTGCTCATCTCGTTTGGGTCTGAGAATGCGTCATCGTGTGGCTCAAGTATTTCTACTGCAGAAGCCTCGTTGCTCACCCGTGACGTTCCGAGTTCAACCGGGTATGGCAGCGGAGCTACGCTGGCAAAACGCGCGGCGTCCGACTGCGATAGGATCAGCACCACGCCACCGTCTTCGACATACTTCAGTAGACGGGGTCGCGCCTGAGCAAGTTCTTCGCGGGAGTTTACGACCTGCGGTCCCAAGACGATAGCCCAGTATTTTCCGAGCCGCCCGTTCGTCAATTCCTCGCGATCAACGTCTGTCACGCTCAGGTTGATATCGCGCAACGTGTCGGGGATCGGGTCGCCAGCACCTCCGACGTAGCCGAGTTGAATATTCTCCGGAACGTCCACATCCGCGGACGCGAGCAATCCATCGGAGGGACGATAATCGAAAGCTATCTGGTCGTCAGCACCACGAACAATTGTGTATCCCTGATCGAATACGGCCGAGCCCCAGCGCACTACGGCACGCACCGGAAAAGCTCCTTCGCCGCCACGTTCCTGGACGAGGAAGAATCGATAGGAATGCTCTTCGCCGCGCCCATCGATATCCAGGACTTCATGCTCTGGTTCGGCTCGCCATCCGGCAGGAGGGTGAACGGAAAGCAAGGCATTTTGCAGCTTTCCAAGATTGCTGCGGACTCGCACTTCGATCTCTCCATAGGAGAGATTCGTGCGCCGGTTCCAGTGCGTATGCGGCTCTACTATTACAGATACTGGTGGGGCTACGACCACGGTCCGCATCTTGGCGATTGGCGTTTGCAGGTTCGGATTTTGCGATGCGTCCTGAGCGGCGTTGTCGGCGGTGGGGATGATTGCTTCCGGGGCTTCTACCGGCACGCTCACGCGCACAACTTCTCCGGCTATCTCCACCTCGGCGATGGCTTGTAGCGATGGCGGAGGTAGAGCATTCGTGACGATGCGCTCGTCGAGGATTCTGTATGCGCCATCTTCGTCGCTATCTAGCAAGAACTGCGGGCGTGTGAATGGCGCGTCCGAAGGGACCCTCCCGCGAAACGTTGCACGCATGTCACCGGGATTCCACTCGCGCCGAGGCAGCCAGCGACCACCCTCAGGCTTTAACTCCACACCTGCAACACGAACGCTATTGCTCGCACCGGGCAGCACATCCACCTGCACAGCAAAAGACGCTCCTGGGACCAGCACGTATGCAGCCCCTGCGATGCCATCGCTCATCAATCGCGCTTGGACGTGCACATCTGCAGCCAACAGCAATGCCTGTTCCGCCTGTTTACGCTTTTCTTCCACCTCGGCACGCAGAGAGGCTGGTGTGTGTGCCGCTAAAGTTCGGTCTTCAACGCCGCGCAGGTTGCGCAGGTACTCGGCAAGTTGGGAGACGACGTTCGCTCGATCCGCGCCGCTCTCCATTGCTGCCGCAGCCGCGTCGTGCATGGCTCGTAATCGTGAGCGCATCTGCAACGCATCTTCTGCAGCCAGTCCCGGTGCGGAGGCAATCTGCTCAAGGGAAGTGTTCAATCCTTCTGCGAAGCCCTTCGCGCCCTCGCTCATTTGAAAGCCGCGTGCGGAGGCAATCAGGCGATAACGACGTACGACCTCGGTTGGAGCATGGGAGAGTCCTTCTTGAGAATGCTGCTCGGCGAGTGCGTGCTCGCCTTGCTGCTGCCAGCTCTCGCGTTCTCCTGCGCCGGTTTCGGCTGCATTGAAAGCAACTGAGTATCCACCGGAATGCACGAGCGCGAATAGCCGCTTCGCCTGCCAAGGTTCCACACCGCCGGTCAGTTGTTCCGGAAACTTCTTCGCGTCGGCAGCCGCGCTGAAAGCCTCGCGCACCAGGATGGCAGTGGCCGCGTGCTGGCCGTCTTCTTCGGAAGAACCGAACGGTGTAACGATAATCTCTGGACGAGTCTCGCGGATCACTCGCACCATGTCCGCAAGTGCGGCGTTGTGACCTCCCCAGCGATCGAAAACCTCGTCGGCGGTTCGCGCAAATCCGAAGTCCACCATGCGCGTAAATCGCTGCTCGACTCCGTAGTGGGCGTCGCTTGCAAACTGCTCCATTGTGCGCAGCAGACCCTGTTCGGTGGGCTCAAGAATGCCCTGACGATTGTCTCCGCGCTCTCCGCGTGTCAGCGTAAGCAGCGTAACCTTGGCGCCTTGTCCGTGAGTTTGAGATAGGAGGAGCGCGCCGTCTTCATCGCCGGGATGTGCAGTAATGTGCAGCACGCGGAGAGTTGTATCTAGCGCGCGAATCTGGCCCCGGAGTTGAGTATCCGAGGCAGACGGCTGCGCGTGGGCGCAGGAGGCCAGCAGTAGTGCGAGGCAGAAGCCGAATATCTTGTGAAGAGTCACCGCTTCCCTTGTATCTGTTCAACCCTGCACAGCGCAACCCACAAACGCAAAAAGGCCGAGGAGCATAACTCCCCGGCCTCACTTATGTCTCACTTTCAGGCAGAAACCAGTTCACCCGATTTCACTGCGGCCAGCTTCTCTTCCAGCCACTTCATCCACTCGTCCACTCCGTCACCCTTGCTTGATGTCTCGATGATCTCGATTCCCGGATGCACCGTGCGGGCATTGCTCTTGGCAAGTTCGGCACTGAATGGAACGTAGGGTAGCAGGTCGACCTTGCTTAGAATCATCAGCTCGGATTTCACGAAGATGGAGGGGTACTTCAGCGGCTTGTCTTCGCCTTCAGTCACGCTCAAAATTACGATTTTAAAGTGCTCGCCTAGATCGTAGCTTGTGGGACAAACGAGGTTTCCCACGTTCTCGATGATCAGCACATCGAAGCTGTCCAGCGGCCAGTCTGCCAAGTGCTTCTCGATCATTTTCGCATCGAGGTGGCAGGTCCCGCCGGTGATAATCTGCTTTACGCGGAATCCCCATTGTGACAAACGTGTCGCGTCGTTTTCCGTTTGCAGATCGCCAGTCAGCAACACCACGCGCTTGCTCTTATCCATCCGCTCGAGCGTTCGCTCCAGCAGCGTGGTCTTGCCTGATCCTGGAGAGCTAATGATGTTGACGACCAGAATCTTATGCTCGCGAAACTTCTCGCGCAATTCGGCGGCAAGCTTCTGGTTTTCGTTTAGAACTTTCTTCTCAACCACGATCTGGCTCATTCTTCCACCTCAACGTATGCGATCTGGAGCTCTTCTCCAGCGATGATGATCGTTGCAGCCTCGCCACATTCCGGACAGGCAGTGGCCCAGTTCTCTGCTCTGAATTCAGCGTTGCACTTGGGGCATCGTTGCCGCCGCTGAACCTGCTCTATCTCCAGCGCCAACTGCTCCCAGTCCGTATCCTTCACAACACACTCAAAACCGAAACGCAGGCAATCCACATCGATGCCTGCCAGTTCTCCCACGCGCAATCCCACTTTGGAGAAGCGTGTGCCCACAGGTTGCTGCTTTTTCAATTCGCCAAGCTGGTCCAGCACGGAAGAAACAATCGATAGCTCGTGCATCAAGACCCCTGAGTGAGCGCCGGAACATATCACCGGGCACTTTGTTGATTCTCATCTTCTCATAAACACCTTGGCTGTGATGAGCCTCACAGTTTTGCCGGATGTTTCCGCTACGATTAAAATTCACCATTCTGGAGAGTTCATGTCAAACCTTCATCTGCAGGTATCTAACCTTCCTAACCCCAACGATCCTGAATCATGGGAGCAGTACGTCGAAGATTTTCGCAAATCGGGGCATAGCAGCGTTGAATGGATTGCCGAGTATCTCTCGGGTATTCGTGAATGCCCCGTTCACCCGACTATGAAGCCCGGCGAACTCGTCGATTCTCTACCCGCCCACGCGCCTGAACAAGGCGAGAGCTTTGACGCAATTCTCGGGGACTTCCGCGAGAAGATTCTTCCGGCCGTTACGCAGTGGAACCATCCCGGTTTCATGGCCTACTTTGGAACCTCGGCCTCGACTCCCGGAATTATCGCCGAACTGTTGATTGCGGCCATGAACACCAACGGCCTGCACTGGAGCACCTCTCCGGCGGTGGTTGAACTTGAGCAGGTTGCAATGGGATGGTTGCGCGAATGGCTGGGCTTGCCGCCGGAGTTCTTTGGCATCATCTATGACACGGCCTCGACAAGCACTATGCACGCGCTCATCTGCGCCCGCGAATTTGCTCAACCTGAAAGCCGCGAAGAAGGATACCGAGGCAACCTCGTCGTATATACCTCGGAGCAGGCACACTCGTCGGTTGAGAAAGGTGCCATGGCTGTCGGCATTGGGCAGAAGAATGTTCGCAAGGTTCCGACCGACTCGCGGTTCCGCATGAAGGTCGACTCATTGCGAACGCTCATTGAAGCCGATCTCCGCGCGGGACTTCAACCTTGCTGCATCGTTGCAACCATTGGAACAACGTCTTCCACCTCTGTCGATCCGGTTGCAGAATGTGCACAACTGGCAGAAGAGTTCGGACTTTGGCTACATGTCGATTGCGCCTACGCTGGGCCCTGTGCGTTGCTGCCCGAGTGCGCTGAACACTTTGCCGGGATTGAGCGCGCCCACTCTGTTGTTACCAATCCGCACAAGTGGCTAATGACGCAGATGGACCTAAGCGCGTTTTTCACCCGGAAACCGGAAGTTCTGCGACAGGCGTTATCTCTGGTTCCTGAATATCTCCGCGCCTCAGACGATCCTCGTGCTGTACATCTGATGGATTACGGTGTGCCACTAGGACATCGCTTCCGTGGACTCAAACTGTGGTTCATCCTGCGCTACTTCGGGCGCACTGGCGTGATGGAATTCCTTCGCCGCCACAACCAACTCGCGCAAGAGTTCGCAAAGTGGGTGGATGCCGATGATCGCTTCGAGCGAGTCGCGCCTGTTCCCTTCTCCGTGGTCTGCTTTAGGCTTCGGGGCAGTGACGAAGCGAACAAGGCTCTGCTCGACGCGGTAAACGCCAGTGGAAAGATCTACCTATCACACACCGCACTCAATGGCCGCTATGTGGTCAGAATCGCTATCGGTAATATTGCTACCAGCTTCGCGGACGTCGAATTGGCATGGAAACTCATTCTCGTTGCAGCGAAAGAGGCCAGTTCTTAATTTAGCGGCATTGGGCAAGAACAAAAGATTCTGAGTCGGCAGGTGTTGACTCCGAGAGCAGAACGGGCTATAACCAAGCACATCATGATCCTTTGTTGCCAGATGTGTCGCATCTCTTCCTGCTGTTGTTGCGGGAAGCGACGCTCTGGCGAAAATGAGATCGTGGAATAGAAGCTTATTCAAGAGAATTTCACGAACCCACCGCCAGTAGCCCAGGCCGGTGGGTTTTTTGTTGCTCCGAAAGTAGTCGCATGGCATCGGAACAGATGGGGCTCTCGTAATGGCTGCAGAGCGGCATCGTCCGCCTTCGGCTGGAGTGAAATTTTTGCGGCGGTTCGTCGAAATGCGGACCCGATGGAGATGAAATGGCAATTGCAAACAGCATCACGGAACTGATTGGAAAAACGCCACTACTCTACCTGAATAAAATCACCAAGGGAGCGGCAGCACGAGTCGCCGTAAAGCTGGAAAGCCAGAATCCGCTGGCCAGCGTCAAGGATCGCATCGGAGTTGCTCTGATTGAGGCTGCCGAACGCGATGGAAAGATTCATCCGGGCAAGACTGTACTGATCGAACCGACCAGCGGCAACACAGGGATTGCACTTGCATTCGTTGCAGCAGTCAAAGGGTATGAACTGATTTTGACGATGCCGGAGACAATGAGCCTGGAGCGCCGCGTGCTTCTGCTTGCTTTTGGCGCAAAGATCGTGCTGACGCCGGGTCCCGCCGGAATGAAGGGCGCAGTGGCGAAAGCCGAAGAGATTTTAGCTGCGACTCCAAACGGCTACGTCCTGCAACAGTTCAATAATCCTGCAAATCCGGACATTCACTTTGCGACCACTGGACCTGAAATCTGGAATGACACTGAGGGTAAGGTTGACATTCTGATTTCTGGCGTGGGTACGGGCGGCACGCTGACCGGAATCACTCGATTCATCAAGTCGAAGAAACCCGAGTTTAAGGCCATTGCAGTGGAACCGGCTGAGAGCCCCGTACTCTCTGGTGGAAAGCCAGGACCTCACAAGATTCAAGGGATCGGCGCAGGCTTTATCCCCGGCGTGTTGGATACCAAGTTGATCGATGAAGTGATCCAGGTCTCCAACGACGAGGCACTCGACTTTGCGCGTCGCCTTCCTAAAGAGGAAGGTTTGCTAGTCGGCATCTCTGCCGGAGCAGCGGTGTTTGCGGCTCTGAAGGTTGCGCAGCGTCCTGAGAATGCAGGCAAACTGATCGTTGCGATTATTCCGAGCTTTGGAGAACGCTACCTGAGCACGATCCTGTTTGAGCAACTTCGCAAAGAGGCTCAGGCATTGCCTACGGTACCGATCGGCGAGCCGGTCGCGTCCAAAGCATAGTTGTCACAACGCGAACCAGACAGAAATTCCCAAGGGATAAATGCCTTGGGAATTTCTGTTTCTAAGCAAAAGCTACTTGCTGTTTCCGTCGCTATCCCGGTCCACGCTGCTGAGGGTGACTTTGTCCTCGACCGTGTGGGGAGCAGGTTTGGGCGGCGGAGGTGCCTGCGTGTTTTCAGTTGGTGCCTGAAGCTGAGTAAACGAGCTGACGGGATTGATCAAGTTTGACAGGCTCCTTGCTCTGTAAAGAACGTAACGGCTGTCCTTAGTCAGAGCATGAGCCTTGCGGATGAATCAATCGCGCGAGATGCGCATGCCACCCCATGCCAGTCCGGAACCAACTACGGCCATGCTGATTACGCAGTTGCGCAGCTCATCCCAGTTCTGGGAGAGGACGCTGGGAGCTCCGGCGGCGCCGCAATTTCCAAAGTACGAAACGTTCGCGTAGTGATCCTTGCAAGCAATCCCCGTGCGTTTGCATACACTTTCAAGCATTCGCAGATTCGCCTGATGACCTATAAAGACCTGACGACGGGTCTCCGTGGGAGGCATTGAGCTTTGCAGTTCCTTTACTACATTGGTAGTGGTGCGAATGGCAAAGACCTGCACGGCGTGCCCCTCCTGCGCGAAATGGCCGCCGGTAGGGATAGTGATCTGGTGCTGGCCTGCGGGATCGCTTTGAAAACTGGTATCGGAGATGACTGCGGGGGCGGGTACGCGTGACGAAACAATGGCGGCCGTAGCTGCATCCCCAAACAAGACAGCCTGACGACGGTCACTGTAATCAATGCTGCGAGTGAACGTTTCGCTGTTGACCACCAAAACGTAGTCGGGGAGCACTTCCGGTCTCATCTGATTCAGAAAATGAATTTGCGAAGCAAAGCTTGAACATGCAGACTGCAGATCGAAGCAGGTGGCGGGAATGCCGAGCGAATTCGCAACGCGGCTGGAATCGGCCGGAATCTGCATTTCAGGTGAACATCCACCCGAAACAACCATGCCCAGTTGAGAGGCCGTAAGTCCTGCGCGCTGGAGAGCCAGTTCCGTGGCGCGAACCGACATTTGAGTAGGCGTGGTGTGAGCCGCTTCAGCGGCTGCGCGCGGATCCTGGTTGCGAGTTTCGCGAAGATAGTCTAGCGGTAACGTGGTGCGCCGCTCGATAATGCCGACGCGGTCTTCGATCCACTTCACGTCTACCCCAATGTCAAGGGATGACAAAAAGTGATTGTCGAGAATCGTCTCAGGATGAAAGTGTCCAAGAGCGTGGAGGTACAGCAAAAAGCATCTCCTGTGTGTTCTCCGCGAAAATTCCAGCCTTAATTCCGGCGAGCATGCAAACCGCCATTCTTACTTCCGGGCACCATCGCGCGAGGAGTTGGAGAGGCTCTGATGCCACGATCCGGCAGGTAGCAGCGGGTCAATATCTTGAAGTTTAAACGTTGCAGTGCATCGGGAGCAATCCTTGAGCATGTTGCGTTCGGATGTGACAGAACTATTACCCACCGCCCCTCACGCCGGGTTCGATAACCGCCATTTTGCTTCGTTGTCAAGACGGGAAAGCTCCGGTTTTGGGAGCGTTTTCAACATGAATGTGGAAATGCTGGTGCAAAAGGACTATGAAGCTCTCGCAACCCTTGTTATTACAGGCCCTTCTCCATCTTGCACAAGAATCGGTGCGATGTACCCTGAAGGTGGAAAGTTGCAATTAAAATGGGGCGGAATGAGCAGTCACTTTTTCGAATTCGGTCGACGAGACTTCGATTGACGAGACTATGTGAGCGGTAGAACTTGCGCTTCTCGGCAAATCACTGGCGTGGTAGCGGGATGGATGCTAGCATGGGTTGTGGTCTTCCGGGAAGTTAGCGAAGACCTTCTTCTTCAGCAAGTGCATCAACTTGGAGGCAATAATTATTGCCTCCAAGCGACCTAAAGATTAACCAAATCGGAATCTCTCAATAAAACGTCAACAAATTCAATCAGTTAGCATCATAAAAAAGAATGTTGACCTTAGCTCTACAAAGTTTTAATGTACAACAGTCGACGGTACAGAAGAGAGTGTTGTCAGTACAATCGTCCATCCAGCCCCGGAACTACACGGGCTTTGGCAGGGTCCTCCAAGTAAAAAGTTACCGCTGGGGAGGTTAAAGCCTTGTTGCGTCTTAAAGCCGACGCGATTGGACGGGAGTCGACCGAGTTTTGAACTCTGGTGGAAGACATTGTTCCACCCAAGATTGAGCGACGAGCCCCATTTGCTTCGCATCTATAAAGAAAGTAAAGCGCGAAGCCGTTAAGTAAATGAAGGCTGCAAGATGTTGGCTCAGTCAGGCGGAGTCTGCAAAGAATTACAGCCAGCCACATCGGTCTTGCAAGGGTTTTGTTGGCAAGATTGATGCACAAGGAGATGTCATGCGTTCCGATAAAGTTTTTGAAGCTTTACACACATTGCAGAATCGTTATATGCTCTGCCAGATTGCTTCCAAGGCAACTCGTAAGTTCCACAAACCGAATACCCGCATTCAGGACACAACGAATGATGTTCTGAACCGCATCTCCGATAACGAACGCGCCAATGTGATGGCCGATCCGGTGAATGCAAAAGACGCTCAGCGTCGTGCGGCTTAGCGGCTGAAGTTTTAGATTTTCACCTTGCGGCCTGCCGTAAAAGCGGCAGCTGCAAGGGATCAGCCTCAACTCAACGCAGGTAAACAGGCAGTTCGCAACATCAGCCGTGAATCACCCATCCGGTCGTTATAGAGATTCAGGCCGGTTTCCCATCCAAATGGTTGCTTGTTAGCCGAGCCAGGATTAACGGTAACCCAATTCCCGGCGCTTCGCGGCGCACCTGATTCCTTCCTCTCGAAAAAACTCCGTAGGTGGACATGACGATCGCTGAACTCAAAGAAAAGAACATTACCGAGCTGACCAAGATCGCTCGAGAACTCGACCTCCCCGGTGCGAGTGGCCTGCGTAAGCAGGACCTTATCTTCAAAATCCTGCAGGCGCAGAGCGAAAAAGAAGGACACATTTTCGCCGAAGGCGTTCTGGAAATTCTTCCCGATGGCTATGGCTTCCTACGTTCCCCGGATTACAACTATCTGCCCGGCCCAGATGACATCTATGTTTCGCCGTCACAGATCCGCAAATTCGATCTGAAGACCGGCGACACCGTTAGCGGTCAGGTTCGTCCTCCTCATGAGGGAGAAAAGTATTTTGCACTCGTCAAGATTGAGGCCGTTAACTTCGAGTCTCCTGACGAAGCGCGCAACAAGATTCTGTTTGATAACCTGACGCCGCTCTATCCGCAGGAACGCCTCAAGTTGGAAACTGTGCGCGACAACATGAGCGCTCGCGTGATGGACATGCTGATTCCGATCGGCAAAGGTCAACGCGGTCTCATCGTCGCTCCGCCCCGTACTGGTAAAACGATGCTGCTCCAGAACATTGCCAACTCCATTACGGCGAACCATCCGGAAGTGGTGTTGATCGTTCTGCTCATCGATGAGCGTCCGGAAGAAGTAACGGACATGCAGCGTTCGGTGAAGGGCGAGGTTATCAGCTCGACATTTGACGAACCAGCCGCACGCCATGTACAGGTTGCGGAGATGGTGATCGAAAAGGCCAAGCGTCTGGTCGAACACAAGCGTGATGTGGTCATCCTGTTGGATTCGATCACGCGTCTTGCACGCGCCTACAACACGATCGTTCCTCCTTCGGGCAAGGTTCTCTCCGGCGGTGTGGATTCCAATGCGCTGCAGCGGCCTAAGCGCTTCTTCGGCGCGGCCCGCAACATTGAAGAGGGTGGATCGCTCACCATCATCGCCACGGCTTTGATCGAAACCGGCAGCCGCATGGACGATGTGATCTTCGAAGAGTTCAAGGGTACCGGCAACATGGAAGTCATTCTCGACCGCAAACTCAGCGACAAGCGAGTCTTTCCGGCGATTGACATTCAGCGTTCTGGTACTCGTAAGGAAGAACTGCTTCAGGCTAAGGAAGACTTGCAGCGTATCTGGGTACTGCGCCGCGTACTCAATCCGCTCTCACCTGTCGAGGCGATGGAGTTGCTCATCGACAAGCTGAGCAAGACACGCGCTAATAGCGACTTCTTGTCTAATATGAGCAGTCTGTAGACGTTTTGTATTTCACTATGCGCCCGGCTTCGGCTGGGCGCTTGGTATTGGGCTAAAGGTCATGGCCAATTCTGCGTGCACGCCGCAACACTCGTTTAGAGATAGTCGGCGAGGCATTCTGGGCGGCCAATCCTATCCAAAGTCTCGCAACCGGACGAGTGCCCAGACAGTCGGCTGCGAGGCGCAGTGCTTTCGGCGCACCTGTGGCTACTGGAATCAGGAATCCCGGAGCTGCTGAAGAAGCGATAAGTACCGCCTTTCGCTGTAGCCGTTTGAAACGCGGCTTGGGAGCCCATTGTCCCCACGGCCAATATGTAGATCCGAGCAACCGTTCCAAGAAGGTGCGGAAGACAGCCGTGGCGTTGTAGAAGTTTACCGGCGAGCCAAGCACCACCGCATCCGCGCGGTGAACTTCCGTGAGCACCGCCTCTAAATCATCCTGAATGACGCAGGAGCCACGGACCGGGCTTTCAGGCTGGGTGCAGGAGCGGCAATTGCGACAGTATTCAATCTTCTGATCGATCAGAAAAATCTTCTTCGTCTCTGCTCCGCGTTCGCGTGCACCAGCCAGCACAGCATCTACGGCAGAGTCCACCGTTCCTCCTCTACGATAGCTGCCGACAATCGCGACTACTCGTCTTGCCATGGTCTTTCCTTTCGGTGCGCATTTTACCTCAGAACGATAGGTTTCTCGGTGACGCGCAGCTTTGGAGCTTCCCGGTATAATCGGAAGTTACAAACATCACGGTTCGTAAGGACGATTTCCTTGCACATGCATGCACAATCAGGCGGTCCGCAACAACCCGAAGGACCGCAATCGATTCCAGGTATCAGCTCTATCATCGCGGTCGGTTCCGGCAAGGGGGGAGTCGGCAAGACCACGCTCTCCGTTAATCTTGCGCTGGCACTGGCGCGCCTCGGTTTCAAGGTTGGTCTGCTCGATGCCGACATCTACGGACCAAACGTTCCGCTGATGTTGGGGGCGAGCGGCGAGCCTGAACTAACTCCTGACAACCGCATTATTCCTGCCGAGCGATTTGGCGTTCGTGTCATCTCGGTCGGGTACTTGAACCCCGGAGACAAGCCGCTGGTGTGGCGCGGTCCCATGTTGCACTCGGTCATCAAGCAATTTCTGGGGCAGGTCGCCTGGGGAGAGCTCGACTATCTTGTGATCGATCTGCCTCCAGGGACCGGCGACGTCGTCATTTCTCTGACGCAGACGGTTCCACTTACCGGGGCGGTTGTGGTCACCACGCCGTCCGATGTTTCGTTGCAGGATGCGCGCAAGGCCATCGAAATGTTCAATCAGGTGAGGGTTGAGATCCTTGGCATTGCGGAGAACATGAGTTACTTCGTGTGTCCGCACTGCAATCACGAGATCGACATCTTCTCGACAGGCGGAGGCGAGCGTACGGCCAAACAGTTCAACGTACCGTTCCTTGGACGCATCGAGCTTGATCCCACCATTCGTGAAGGCGGAGACTCAGGGCATCCAGTGGTGCTGGCTGGCGAGCAGGCGAACAATGCCAAGAGCCTCTTCGCATTTGCGCGGAAGGTACTGGAGCGAGTGGACGAACTCAAGAGCAGCGGCGGCGGTAGCGGCATTCTCAGCATCGACTAATTCCGGCTCACCGAGCCAAGGAGAAGCATGGAGAGCACGACGCCCAGTACCGCGTTAAACGAAATGATGCCGGCCGAGAACCTTCGTCCGATTCCCTACTGGCACACTGCGTTGTTGGTGCTGGTTCTCGTCGTGTTCAGCGTGCTTAACTCCAAGAGCGGTCATGGAGCGAGCACGGGACACCCGCCTACTCGCATCTATCTGGCGACCATGGTCTATGAATGGCTCCTCACCGGATATGTCTGGTGGGGATTGTGGCGCGCCGGAATCGGAATGCGCGAACTGATCGGTGGCCGATGGAAGAGTGTAGAAGATTTTCTTCTCGACATCGCGATTGCCACCGGTGCATGGTTCGGGGCGCTGATGGTGATTGCCGTCTTCGCCTATGCCATGGGTATGAACCACGTGGGCAATATCGATGACGCGAGAAAGCAGATAGGATTTCTTGCTCCACAGAGTTCGCTGCAGGTTGTTCTGTGGATTTGCCTGAGTGCTACGGCCGGCTTCTGCGAGGAAGTGCTCTTCCGTGGATATTTTCAGAAGCAATTCACCAGACTGCTGGGCAACAAATGGACAGCCTTGGTGGTCGTGAGCATTCTCTTCGGTCTTGGACACGGATACGAAGGAGCGAAGCGCATGGTGTTGATTGCCTTGCTCGGCCTCTCCTTCGGCATCATGAGCCTGCTCCGAAAAAGTCTAAGACCGGCGATGATGGCACACACTCTGCAGGACACAATCTCTGGATTGCTATTGCGCGCTCTTCGTTAGAAACAGCAAACACGCAAGTTTTTTGGACGCGAGCATGGAAAGATATGCTCGCGTCTTTCTTTTTTTCTTGACATGCATTTCTAGACAACATATACAACTATGCAATTACAACTTTTGCGTTGTAATTACATCCAAGATTGTTCAAAGGGAGAATAGTCATGGCAACGAAGAAAGCTGCGAAGAAGGCTGTTAAGAAGGCTGCCAAGAAAGTCGCAAAGAAAAAGTAGTAACTTTCCGCATAAAAGGCTACACGAGAGGGGAGCGCGAAAGCGTTCCCCTTAGTGTTTCTGCGGGTAAAACGCTGGTCTCACGAATTTCATGTTCAATCCAGAATCGCAGCTATGGCAGCGAGGGCGGCAATCGCGGCGGTCTCGGCGCGAAGGATTGTCGATCCCAAGGTTACGCTGCGCCAGCCTGCGGCATCGAAGAGCGCAAGTTCCTCTTCCGCCCATCCGCCCTCTGGTCCAACGGCCAAAGCGATAGGCGCCGCGGCTTCGGTCAGCGATTCCCGAATATTTTCGCTTCGCTCATTCTCATTCAGCAACAGTCGAGTTGGAGCTTCCAGAGTAAGCGCCGGTTTCAGCTTTACGGCTTCATCGATCTGCGGAGGACTCAGACGTCGCGATTGCTGTGCTGCTTCATGAGCGATCCGGCGCCAACGCTCCACACGCTTGGCTGCCGCCGTCGCGAGGTGGGAGTCCGTGCGGCGGGCGATCACAGGAATGATGCGCGTCGCGCCCAACTCTGTGCATTTCTCAACAGCCCAATCCATCCGGTCGAACTTATAGATGGCCATCAGCAGAATGATCTCCCGCTCAATACCTTCGGCAACTGCATCGCCGAGGATGAACTCTACGCGTTGATCGGAGACCGATGCGATCGTTCCCAGCCGTACTGTTTCGCCGCAGACAATATCGAACTCCTGCCCGACGCGAGCCCGCAACACTCGCGCCAAGTGCGCAGCGTTCGGTCCTAGTAGTTCAGCTTGGTGATCAGAGAATTCGTCGGCAATCCAGCGGCGGCGTGTCATGCTTCCAGCGTAAAGCAAAGCAGCAGTGTAGATCAAAACATCAAAGCAATGGGCGCGGAGGAAAGCCCGCGCCCATTGCTTTGACACTTTAAGTTATTAGTTGAACATGTCCTTCACTTTGTTAAGCAGGCTGCGTTTCTCGGGAGCGTTTTCGTGTCCGAGAGTCTCGGCTAACTGCTCGAGCAGTTCGCGCTGGTGCTTCGTGAGTTTGCTAGGGGTAGTGACCTTCACTTCTACGAACAGGTCGCCGCGCCCGCTGGAGTTTAGCATCGGCATGCCACGCTTGCGCACGCGGAAGCTGGTTCCTGTGGCGGTTCCTTCCGGAATGTCCAGCGTTGCCTCGCCCTCCAGAGTCGGAATCTTCACGGTCGCTCCGAGAGCGGCCTGGGTGATGGAGATGGGGATCGCGCAATGCAGGTCTTTGCCGTTGCGTTCAAAGAACGGATGTTCGGCGACGTGAAGCACAACATAGATATCACCGGCAGTCCCGCCATCGAGTCCTGCGTCGCCATGGCCGGTGTAAAGGATGCGGGTTCCGTCTTCCACACCCGGAGGTACCTTCACCTGAAGGGTGTGTTGGCGGGTCAATACTCGTTGCCCCTTACACTTGGCGCACGGATGTTCAATCATCGTGCCCGTACCCTGGCAGACTGGGCAGGTGCGAGCTACGCTGAAGAATCCTTGCTGATAGCGGACCTGTCCGTGACCATCGCACTGTCTGCACTGGCTGGGAGCCTTGCCGTTCACCGCTCCGGTTCCCTTGCAGTCTTCGCATAACTCGCGACGGCGAACCGAAATTTCCTTCTCCACCCCGAAGGCTGCGTTTTCGAAGGCAATGGTAAGGTCTTCGCGGATGTCTCCGCCACGCTGTGCACGCGAACGCCTACCACCGCGCCCTCCGCCAGCGTTGCCAAACAAGTCGCTGAAGCCGAACATCTCGCCGAACAGGTCACTAATGTCCACCTGCTGGAAGCCGCTCTGTCCTTGGCCTCCGCCACCTCCGTTTGTGAAGGCGTCATGGCCATAGCGGTCGTAGGCAGCCCGCTTTTGCTGATCGCTCAGCACCGAGTAAGCTTCGCTGCACTCCTTGAATCGCTCTTCTGATTCGTCATCCCCGGGATTGCGATCCGGGTGATACTGTAAGGCGAGTTTGCGATAGGCGCTCTTGATTTCGCCGTCCGCCGCAGTGCGCGTGACGCCGAGTACTTCGTAATAATCGCGTTTAACGTTAGTAGCCAGTGTCCCAAAAGACCGCCAAAGCGGTCGTCCTCCGTGGCGCGGTGATGCGCCGGTCCAGTTTTACTTCTGCGGGTTCTGAGCTACGCGAACCATTGCGGCACGAAGCACGCGGTCGCGCAGTCGATAGCCGCGCTGCAATTCATCAATGACGTGATGGTCGGGAACGTCAGAGGTCTCTACCATCTGAATGGCCTGGTGCTGACTGGGATCGAAAGGCTGTCCCTGAGCCGCAATCGGTTCCACACCAAGGCGCGTGAGCACATCGTGGAACTGGCGATCGATCAACTCCACGCCGGAGCGGAAGTCTACGGTGGAAACGCCTTCGGCTTTCAGCGCGAGATCGAGGCTGTCAAGAATCGGAAGCAATTGCTTCAGGAAATCGGTGAGTGCGTAGTCGCGGAACTCCTGCTGCTCCCGAAGGTTACGTTTGCGGAAATTTTCAAACTCCGCCTGCAAGCGAGCCAAGCGGTCGAGATACAACGCGTTCTCCGACTTCAGTTTTTCCAGCTCAGACGGCTGCGCGCTCATGGAATCGTCGCGTGCATCGCTCTGAGGAAGCTCATGCTCCACATCTATCGGAGTGTTTTGAGTGTCTTCGTTTGTCATTTTATATATTTTATTCCGAGTCATTTAAAAGCTTGTCGAAAAGCCGTGCGATGTAGGACACGGCAGTTATAGTGTTCTGGTAATCCATGCGGGTCGGGCCAATTACAGCAAGCCGTCCCAGTATTTCCTGCCCACTGCGAGCCGGAGCACCGATCAGGACAAAGCTCCTCAAATCGGGCATTGTCTCGTCGAGACCAATAATTACGCGCACCGCTTCCTGGCGCGTGTCTACGTAGGAAGAGAGCAACTCGACGATGCGGGTTTTCTCCTCCAGCGTTTTTAATAGCTGACGCAAGCGTTCGCTGTCGTTTTCGCTTTGCACCAGGTTGGCAGTGCCTTCTACATAGACGGCCGCCGCCTCGTCCTTTGTGGCCAGCGCACCGCTCTCGCAAAGCTGCGCAAGGGATCGCATCAATTTGTCGTATTCGTCGCGTTCCTGCTCGATGCGATGTTCTAACTCACGACGCACATCCTCAATCATCCAGCCGCGGAAGTTGTCGTTGATATAGCGAGCGGCGAGATCAAGTTCCGGTTGCGCAACATCGTGAGGAAGACGCAGGACGCGGTCGCGAACTACGCCGCTCTGCGTAACCACGATGCCCAGTACGCGTTGTTCAGAAAGCTTCTGGAAGTGCACATGTTCCAGCGCCCGACGGGGACCAGCTGAGGTCATTGCTACGCCGACGCCCGAGGAGATCAGCGAGAGCACGTGCGAGGTGCGTTCCATGAAATCCTGAACTTCGTTTACACCTTGGAAATAGCGCTGAATGTTCTGTACATCGTCCGGCTTCAGACTTACCTGGTCGGAAAGCTTCTCAGCATAATAACGGTAGCCCTCAACGGAAGGGACGCGGCCGGATGAGGTATGCGGTTGGGAAAGTAGCCCAGCGTCGGCGAGGTCTGCCATCACGTTTCGAATGGTCGCCGCACTCAAACCTTCGCGGCTACTTCTCGCAAGCGTACGCGAGCCAACGGGTTCACCGGTCGAGATATAGGTCTCGACGATTGCCGTTAGAATTTCCTGCTCACGCCTGCCGATGGTCGCCATTGCATATACCTCACCGCCATCCTGACGGCTGAGTTCCTTCAGGAGCGGTCATCCCATTTAGATGCAGCAGCTTATATCTACGATGCGGGGTTGAACGCCCGCTCTGGTAAAGGAACTACTCTAAGTTTAGCAAAGTCGGCTCAAGTTTGCGACGACGAAGCTCTCAGAAACGGGAGGCTGCTCTTTTGCAGAACTGAAGTTCAGTTCCGGGAATGTGAGTTGGTGCTCGACGTGAGACATACCGTAGAATTATCGACGATTCCAAAAGTACTGAAGATTTCGCGGGCAAGCACCTGGAATGGCCTGCATGAAGGCGCCTATCTTAATGCTTTTCAAGACCTTGAGCGCGGCCGTGTACGGCATCGACGCAAACCTGATTGACGTGGAAGTAGATGTTTCCGGCGTAAAGATGAACGAGGACCACTTCACCACCGTTGGTCTGCCGGATACGGCTGTTCGCGAAAGCCGTGAACGCATTCGCGCTGCTCTGAAGAATTGTGGATACGACATCCCACCTACTCACATCACCATCAATCTGGCTCCGGCTGACCTGAAGAAAGAAGGCTCCGGATTTGATCTGCCTATGGCTCTGGGAATTCTGGGAGCATACGGTGGACTGAAGAAGCAGGACCTTGGTGAGTATGTGATCGTCGGCGAACTCTCGCTCGATGGTGGGCTGCGCCCCGTTCGCGGCACACTGCCGATTGCCGTGGCTGCCCGCGCCCGCAAGATTCCAAACCTGTTAGTCCCGGAACAGAACGCACGCGAGGCTGCCGTGGTTGAGGGCGTGAAGGTCTACCCGATGAAGAGCCTGATCGATGTTGTGCGGCTCATCAACACGGGTGTCGGGCCGGAACCGATTGTTGTAGATAGCCAGGCGCTGCTCGAACAGGTAGAGCACTTCCCTGTGGACTTCAAAGACGTGCGCGGCCAGCACACGGCCAAACGCGCTATGGAGGTGGCCTGCGCGGGCGGACATAACATCCTGATGATTGGACCTCCGGGTGGCGGCAAGACAATGCTGACCAAGCGCATGCCGACGATCCTTCCACCGCTTACGTTTGAAGAAGCGCTGGAGACAACGAAGATTCACAGTGTCGCGGGAGTGCTGGATGCGAGCAACGGACTAGTGGGCGTGCGTCCCTTTCGTTCTCCGCACCATACGATCAGCGATGCGGGATTGATCGGCGGCGGTGCGGTTCCGCGTCCTGGAGAAGTATCGCTGGCGCACAACGGTGTGCTGTTTCTCGACGAACTTCCGGAGTTTCCTCGCAACGTGCTGGAGGTGATGAGACAGCCTTTGGAAGACGGAACCGTGTCCATCGCGCGTGCCGCTATGTCTCTGACGTTTCCGGCGCGCTTTATGTTGGCAGCCGCGATGAATCCGTGCCCTTGTGGATTTTTTAACGACCGCGCCCGTGAATGCAAATGCACTCCTCCGATGATTCAACGTTACATTTCAAAAATCAGCGGGCCTCTGCTCGACCGCATCGACATCCACATCGATGTCCCTGCTGTGAACTACAAGGAACTGCGCTCGACGGTACAGTCTGAATCGTCGGCATCGATCCGCGAACGGGTGTTGAAAGCACGCGAGAAGCAGTTGAAACGCTTCCGCGAAGCAGGAGAAAAAATCTTCGCAAATGCTCAGATGGGATCGCGTCAGATTCGTGTTTTCTGTGAACTCTCTGCGGACTGCGAGCGTTTACTGGAACGCGCTATGACACAGCAGGGACTGAGCGCACGCGCACATGATCGCATCCTGAAAGTTTCACGCACAGTCGCCGATCTGGAAGGAGCTGAACATCTTGAAGTGAAGCATCTCGCGGAAGCGATTCAGTACCGCACGCTGGATCGGACTTACTGGGCGTAGAGTTACGGTCTGGGTCTTCGGTGTATTACGGGACGAGTTGCCATCTCTGCCATGGATCGCCGTGCCAAGGATTGCCGTCACAGTTATCAAGTATGATCGGAGCGCCATCGCGTTCGTTGACAGCCATCAGGCACTTGCCGGAATCCAACTCGACGATTCGACCATCGGGAGTAAAGCGAAAACGTTGGTTGTGACCGAAGTGACATCGCCAGAGTTGCACGGGTGTGCCGTCTGCCCGCGAATTTCCGCCACGCACATCGAGACAAAAACCTCCGGTGCCAATGAGAGCGGACCAACCACCTTCCGAGGCTGTAACCGTCCAGCGCTGATTCTCGCCAGGGTGGCAGTGATACACCATGACCGGAGTCCCATCAGCCTTGCGGTCGCCCGCAGCGTCCATGCAGAAAAAATCGCGTCCGGCTGCCGACCGTATGGTGAGATTTGTGCCTGACTGCTGAGCGAAGGTTGAGAGGCCTATCCCTAGTAGAAACAACAACACTACAAACGTACGAATGTTCATCTGGGTTCCCGCAGTTTGGGGGTCGAGATCGATTCCGAGCATCTTGAAACAAAACCTCAGGAATAGCAAGAATCTTTCGTACGAACGCATTCTCGTCGCATTTAAATTCCAACGGCTACGTCATACACTATGCGAGAAAGGAACTGGGGACTCTGCACTCCGCGACTCCAGTGACATGGTCAGAAGATTCCTATGGCAAAATTCCATTCCTGGGCAGCACAAGGCCCAAAGCAGAAGTTAACTCACTTCGAGTTCGACCCCGGTCCCATCGGAGTTGAAGAAGTTGAAATTGCTGTCGAGCATTCCGGTCTCTGCCACTCCGACCTTTCAGTTCTTAACAACGAGTGGGGGATCTCCCACTATCCATTTATTCCCGGCCATGAAGTCATCGGAAAAGTAGTTGCCGTCGGCGAGCAAGCGAAGGGCGTAAAGGTTGGGGACCACGTTGGCGTCGGCTGGACAGCGGCAAGTTGTATGCACTGTTACCTGTGTCTCTCCGGCGAACAGCACCTTTGCCGTACAGCACAGCCCACCATCATTGGGCATGCCGGAGGCTTTGCCGACCGAGTCCGCGCTCACTGGGCTTGGACCATTCCCCTCCCAGCGGCACTCGACGCCACAACCGCAGGACCGTTGCTCTGTGGCGGCATCACGGTCTTCAATCCGTTCGAGTTGTATTCGATCAGCCCAACCGCTCGAGTCGGAATTCTCGGGATCGGCGGATTGGGACACATGGCGTTGAAGTTCGCGAACGCATGGGGATGCGACGTTACGGCATTTACCTCCAGCGAGTCGAAATACGATGAAGCAAAGTCGCTGGGAGCACACCACGTCGTTTCCAGTCGCGATGTAAAGTCGATCAAGTCCATTGCTGGATCGCTGGACCTGTTAATCATCACGGCGAATGTTCCTCTGGAGTGGGGCGCACTGATTGCAACGCTCGCACCAAAGGGACGCATGCACGTCGTGGGTGCCATACCCGCCCCGATTCCGGTGCAAGCCTTCGACCTGATTGGCTCGGAGCGGGAGATTTCCGCCTCCCCGACAGGTTCGCCCGTGGATATCGCGAAGATGCTCGACTTTGCGGCGCGACATAACATTGCGCCCCAGGTTGAACGCTTCCCCATGAGCCAAGTAAACGAGGCATTTGCGCATCTGGATTCCGGCAAAGCACGTTACCGGATCATCCTCGACGCTGATTTCAAATAGAAACACAACCAACAAAATACCCCGCCACGAGTTCGTTGGCGGGGCATTTTCATTTCGAAGATTCGCAGCTATTGGCGCGAGTACACACGTACGTAATCCACCAGCATGCTCTGCGGGAAGTCAGTTCCCCAGCCCGGATTTCCCGGCCAGCTTCCGCCTACGGCTAGATTGAGCAGAACAAAGTATGGGTGATCGAAGCCCCACCTGCTACCAGCAGGAAAGTCTGCTGGTGTGCGAGTCTGGAAGAGCACGCTGTCGACGTAGAACCGCACAACGTTCGGCTCCCACTCGACGGCATAGATGTGGTAGTCGTCGCTAAACTTCTGTCCCTTCGGAAGCGTAAAGCTCTTATTCACCATCACTTTTCCACCCGGCCCGGCTTCGTGCAGGCTTCCCCAAACAGTTCTGCTTTGCGGATCGACGCTCTCCATGATGTCCAATTCACCGCACGTTGGCCAGCCATCGCGGTCGATGTTTGCGCCAAGCATCCAGAACGCTGGCCACATGCCTTTTCCAATTGGAAGCTTGATGCGAGCTTCAAAGCGTCCATACTGCTGAGCGAACTTGCCTTGCGTCTTTAGCCTGCCAGAGGTGTAATCGCGCGCAACGCCGTCGGCTCCCGTGTACTTTTCCTTGATCGCATTGATGACGAGGTTGCCATTCCGTATCTGCACATTTTGGGGACGCGCGGTGTAGCTTTCCAATTCGTTGTTTCCCCAGCCTCCGCCGCCCGTCTCGATCATCCACTTTGAGGGATCTGGCAAAGAGCCGTCGGGACTGTTGAATTCATCACTCCAAACCAGCTTCCACGCCCCTTGGGACGAGTGATCATCGGCAGCCAACGCACTTGTGCTCACAAAGGCTAGGCAGGCGAACAGCACCAGGCAGCCAAGACCGAGGGTTTCTGCGTGGCGATGGAGTGAGTGGTTTCGTGATTTTAGCGAAAAACCAAAGAATGAATGCATAGGGAACGTATTCTCGTCTCTGCTGCGTTGGCAATTCTCCACCAGCCAGGGCAGCAATATTCCAGGAGAATTCTGAACGTTGTAACTCTCACGCAGCGGGCTCTGAGTTGTCAATGATTTGAAGAATGACATTGCCATTCTTCAAACATTCTTCAAACCTGTGCTATGATCCTTCAACGGCTTTATGCCGATAGGAATTTCAAGATGACGCTACTCACCAACACTCGAATGCGTATGGCCATGTGCCCCCCAGGCGGTGGTCGTCCAGCTTTGAGTGTCTGAGTAATCGCACATCTCTTCTCTGGCAGCCGTCTGGGGGGTCCCCTCAAGACGGCAAATTTGTTTTAGGACGCTTTACTCACCTGCCAGGGGAGGTTTCATTGGCTTCATCACACGACATCGCAACGGTTGCAATCCACGGCGGACGCTCGCTGGACTCTCACGCCAGTTCCCTGCTCTTCCCGCTCTACCAGACAGGCACATTCGTCCACGACGCGGTTGGAGTAGATAAGGGATTCAGCTACTCGCGCGTTTCCAACCCCACGGTGGACGCGCTGGAACGCTCCATCGGCGCACTGGAAGGGACCGCTCCCGCAGTCTGCTTCCGTACAGGGATGGCCGCAGAAAGCACACTGTTTTTCTCCGTGCTGAAAGCGGGCGAACACGCCATCCTCTCCGAAGTCACCTACGGAGGAACCATCCGTCTCTTCCGCGAGATTTTGGAGCCCCTCGGCGTACACGCCAGTTTCGTCGATACCTCCGACCCTGCAAACGTGGAAGCAGCCATCACTCCGCAGACTCGCATTGTATTTATCGAGACCCCGGCCAACCCAGTGCTCCGGCTCACGGACATTGCTGCGATCGCAGAAATCACCAAGCGACACGGTCTGCTGCTTGCGGTCGACAATACGTTTCTCACCCCAGCCTTGCAGCGTCCGCTGGAACTGGGCGCGGACATCTCCGTGCTCTCCACCACAAAGTACATCGACGGACACAACGCCACGGTTGGCGGCTCGCTGGCAACGAATGACGAAGTGCTCGCCGAGCGATTCCGGTTGATCCGCAAAACCCTCGGCTCCATTCAGGCACCCTTTGAAGCATGGCTCACGCTACAAGGAATCAAGACCCTCCCTGCGCGTCTTCGCCTCCACTGTGAAAACGCGCAGGTCGTCGCCGAGTGGCTGGAATCGCATCCAGCCGTGGGGAAAATCTACTATCCCGGACTTCCGTCATTCCCCCAATATGAACTGGCACTACGCCAGCAGCGTGCGGCAGGAGGAATGATTTCCTTCGAACTAGATGCACCTTACACAACCGCCATCGCCGTAATGAATTCGGTGCAGCTTTGTTCGCGCGCTGAAAGCCTCGGCGGCCTTGAGACTCTTATCACTCATCCGGCCTCCACTACCCACGTCGATCTTTCTCCTGAACTTCGCCAACACCTCGGAATCTCTGACGGACTGATCCGGCTCTCGGTCGGACTGGAGTCTCCCGCCGACATCATCGCCGATCTCGAACAAGCATTTGGGACCGTTGGCTGCTGTTGCACCAACGCACAGGAGGCCACCTATGAAGTTCGCTAGCCGTCTCGTACAATTCGAAGCCGCACCCGGAGACCGATTCCGTCCCACGGCCACCCCTATTTATCAAACAGCTACCTTCGAGCAGGAACACGCCGACAGCTTTGGCGATTACGACTACTCCCGCAGCGGCAATCCCACGCGCAAGGTTTTGGAAGATCTGGTAGCCAAACTCGAAGGCGGTACGCACGGCTTCGCATTTAGCAGCGGAATGGCCGCCATTACTGCCGTAGCGCGCACGTTGCGCACGGGAGATGAAATCCTTGCTGACAGCGATCTCTATGGAGGGACCTGCCGCCTGTTCACGCGCATCCTGGAGCGCTCAGGAATTGTGGCCAGCTATGCAGATGCAGGCGACCTTGAAGCCTTTGCTGCGAAGATCACGCCTCGCACACGCCTCATCTACGTTGAGTCGCCGACCAATCCGTTGCTCCGCGTGCTCGACCTGCGCGCCCTCGCCGAACTAGCGCATGCCCACAACGCCCTGCTGGTGGTAGATAACTCGCTCATGTCGCCATACCTTCAACTGCCGCTCTCGCTCGGAGCCGATATCGTGTTGCATTCGGCGACCAAGTTTCTCTGCGGACACGCCGACGTGACCGGAGGCGTAGTAGTGGTCCGCGACCAGAAACTCGCTGAAGAAATCTACTTTCTGCAGAACGCTGAAGGCAATGCACTCGCGCCGTTCGATTGCTTCCTGCTGTTGCGAGGACTTAAGACTTTGAAGCTACGAGTGGACGCCCAGCAGCGTAATGCGCAGGCCATCGCTGAATTTCTCGCCAACGATCCTCGCGTTGACCATGTTTTCTACCCCGGCCTAACCACCGATCCGGGCTATGCTCTGCAACATCGTCAGGCTTCTGGTGCAGGCTCGGTGCTCAGCTTCACGGCAAAGTCAGTCGAGGCTGCGAGCGCCGTCGCCGAGCAGGCAAAGATGTTCCAGATCTGCGTCAGCTTCGGTAGCCTCCACTCCACCATCAGCCTGCCCGGATGTATGTCGCACGCCAGCGTTCCACCCGAGATCGCCGCATCTCGCCAGCTTCCGCCGGAGTTGGTTAGAATCTCAGTAGGCATCGAAGACTCCGACGATCTTATCGTCGATCTCGATCAGGCTTTGGGACAGAAGGAATCGAAAGTAGTTCCGGACAATACAGCAAGCGAGCTAGCCACACAGGGAACGGGAAGATAGACATACATGAATTTACGGACAGGGACACGCATCAGCGACAAGGCCGCGCGGTTTACCGAAAGTGTAATTCGAGAGATGACGCGCCAAGCCATTCGCCACAACGCCATCAATCTTGCCCAGGGATTTCCTGATTTTCCTGCGCCCTCGGAACTCAAGCTTGCCGCTCAACAGGCTATCGCGGAGGATATCAATCAATACGCGATTACCTGGGGCTCGCGTCCGTTGCGTGAAGGCATCGCCGCCAAGGTCGCACTCTGGCAAGGCCTCACGGTTGATCCTGAAACCGAAATCACCGTCTGCTGCGGTGCCACTGAAGCGATGATCGCGGCGCTGCTTGCCACGGTAAATCCCGGTGACGAAGTAGTCGTATTTGAGCCATTCTACGAAAACTACGGAGCCGATGCCATCCTCTCGGGAGCCACGCCGCGCTACGTTCCTCTGCACCCGCCAGCCGATCCTGACGGCGAATGGTACTGGAACCCAGCCGAGCTTCGAGCAGCCTTCAACGAACGCACCCGAGCCATCATTCTCAATACGCCTAACAATCCCACGGGGAAGGTTTTCACGCGCGCGGAGTTGGAATCCATCCGCGACCTCTGCGTCGAGTTTGACGTCATTGCCATCACCGACGAAATCTATGAGCACATTCTCTATGACGGCAGCGTGCATATCTCTCCCGCCACGATTGAAGGCATGGCCGAGCGCACCATCACCATCAACGGAATGTCAAAGACCTACAGCGTCACAGGGTGGCGTGTCGGTTGGACGATCGCGCCTCCAGATCTGACCTCGGCAATTCGAAAAGTACACGACTTTCTTACGGTTGGGGCCGCAGCTCCCCTGCAAGTAGCCGGGGCCGTTGCTCTGGCGCTGCCCTCCAGCTATTACCAACATCTCGCGGATGATTACGTCGTGCGCCGCGATCAACTGCTAGCTGCGCTCCGAACCGCTGGCCTAACGGCTTATCGGCCACGAGGAGCGTATTACATCATGACCGATGTTTCCGGCTTCAACTTCCGCGATGATCTGGAATTCACTCGCTACCTGATCGCCGATATCGGAGTAGCCGCCGTTCCTGGCTCAAGTTTTTACAGCGGAACACCGGACGCAGGGGTTCCAGGATTATCAGCGCGTGGCTCACAGCAGGTCCGCTTTGCGTTCTGCAAACGTCAGGAGACGCTCGCAGCCGCAACCGAACGCCTTGACAAACTTGCACCACAATGAGCCGCAGCGGAAAAATTTGCATAAGTGGCGCGCTCAACTAAGCGGCGGCTCTGTGTTGCTTGTAGCGCGGCACAAATTCCTCCTGCACAAAGGTTTCAAACGAAGTGGGCGTGGTGTTGCTGGCACTGCGCTCCTCAAGTGCTTTCATGTGCCCGGTGTTCATTGCTGCAGCCATCTCCAGAATCAACCGGACGAGGTCCGCAGACATACCCATTTGCAGCATCGCCGACCGCACCTGATCGTCTGGTGCCTGCACGTACTGAAGATCCGGCCTCCCAATTGCATCTCCGATAATGGTGGCCACCTCGTTCATCGTTATGTCCCGTGGCCCGAGTAACTCGCGAGTCTGATGCGATCCAAAGTTCAGGTTCAACAGCGAATCTGCAGCTACGCTAGCGATGTCTCTAGTGGCAATCATTCCCACCCTCAACTCTCCCAGAAGTGGGCCGGCAGCAATGCCCATCTGCTGAATTGGGGTAATTTGCGAAAGAATGTTCTCCATGAAATATCCCGCTCGCAAAGACAGAAGATTGAGCCCGGCGATACTGTTAAGCCGCTCTTCCATCTCATGAAGCCCCACTACCGGTCCCGTTCTGTCCGTTTTGTCTGCCCCAAAGCTACTCAGGGCAACCGCGTACTTTACCTGCGCTCGCTCCAACGCCACTGCAACCGACTGGCTTACCGCATTCTGGTGAGCCCGGAAATCTGGTCCCGCAGGCGTCGGCGGAATCATAATGTAAACGCATTCGGCTCCTGCAAACGCCTCAGTTAGAGCTTCGCGATCTGTAAGATCGGCAACAAAGAGCTCCCCACCTGCGCTGGCAAGCCGTTGCATGCGATCATAGGAACGACCAATCCCGCGAACCTTCTTCCCTGCTGCAAGTAGACGCTTTGCGACGACACTTCCAGTATTCCCGGTTACGCCTGTGACTACATACATAGGACTCGCCTCCTGATTTTCCACTTGGATAAGTCATTGGGATGCAACCCCACCCCTGCGAGACACTGCTTCTCTTCACACACCCTAAGCAAGTTCCCGGTATAGGAATCCGAAATACGGACCGGCAAAACAAGACCCCACATTCCAGAACGAAATGTGGGGTTGAAAGATAAGTATTTTCTGTTGTTCGGGTGCATGCTCAACTCAGAGCTTTTGCAACGGCGCACTGCAGGCGCGGGACTTCTGCTTAGAAGTCGTTGAAGTCCAGGGCGATTGGCTGGCCGTCCTCATCGTACTGGATAACCGGCTCTCCGCTTCGCTCGACCGGTTCCGCCGATTTTTCCTGTTTACGCTGCTCCATTTTCTGGGACTTCTCTTGCCGCTTTTCCTGGCGAGCTCGCTCTTTCGAGCGCTTTGTGAAGGTGGTTCTTGAATTTCCTGCCATTAGAACTCCAATCAATAGATGTTTTTTCGAACCGATCATCGATTCGCGCGTTCACTCGCATATCAGCTTTGCCATCGGAATCGGGCGGAAAGCAGCCAAACCTCGGCTGACCGCTGACCAGCGAATCGAAAGATTCCTAAGCTGAACATGCGTTTATAGAAGGGTGCCGATCATCAGCCACACCCCGGCTTCCTCTGCCCTGGTATGGCGATATACAGTCTACGGCTCACAGGGAATGCATCTTCATACCCATTGTATTCCTTTCAGACGATTTCGTGTCCCGCATCGTCCTCCTTAGCAGGATGCAGACCACCGCACCCGCGATGCGCATACTCGACCGAAACTTTCCTTGGGAGGTGGGTTAAATGATATAGAGCATTCGAGGTCTTGGAACATGATGAAAAGAATGGTACTCGCGTTGTTCGGTCTGGTTATCGCTTTTGCCTTGATCGCGCCGCCGAAAGTCAGTGCTCAGGTCGCAATCGGAATTGGCGTCGGAGTTCCGGCTCCCGTTTACGCCTATCCTGCACCCTACGTGGCGTATGCGCCAGATTATTACTATCCCGCCCCATACGCTTACGCATGGCCGTCTGTGGTCGTTGGTGGAGGCTGGTATGGCGGTGGATACGGATACCGTGGCCGGGGCTACTACGGCGGATGGCGTGGTGGTGGATATGGCTACGGCGGCGGTCGTGGTGGTTACGGTTTTGCAGGACGGAGTGGCTATGGCCGCGCAGCGTACGGCGGCGGTGGACGCGGTGGATTTGGCGGTGGCCATGGGGGTGGCCGCCGATAAGTCAATCGCTACACCCCAATTGGCCCCTTCGGCACCTTGCTGGAGGGGCTTTGTTTCTTAAAGCAAACCGCCCGTCTGCAAAGTTAAAGCGCTCAGGGCGAGTTCTAACTTGGAAATTGCTTCGTCCAGCTCTGGATGCTGTCCCAACTGCTTTCTTAGCAAGGTCAATTGTCGGTGCGCGTCCGCAACCTGTTGTGCAACCGTAGCCGTATTCTGGGATGGCGTGGGGGTGTTAGGCGTCGTGTTCATTCGGCACTCTCCATTAGCGCCCCTATTATCTTCTAAAAAAGGCCGCTGCTGGAGCCGGACCTGCGTCCGAATATTCCGAAGTCTGTTGTTTGAGCCCGTAATTGTGAACGGCGGTCGTTGCCGTGGCTCCCATATGCACCGCACTCGACCAGCGTTCAACGTGATGCCATCCCATCCGGTGCATCAGGTAGCTACCGCCCACTTGGGCGCCTACCACTCCGACAGAAAATAAGGACATTCCAACCCGCGATCGAGCAAGCGAAGTAGGAAGCTCGACCTCTCGTCCGCTTCCCGAGTCCAGCATTTTCCACGTGGAGTCACAATCCATTGCATGCGCAACAGCAACACCGGACCAGAGCGCTAGGTTCTGCGTGTCGAAAAAGGCATGCGATTCCTGACCATGGCAGAGCAGGGTGCTGAAAGTGAGTGCAACGATCACGCAAAACTGTGCAACGTGGAGTTTCATTGGGATCATTCTGAAGGTGAGAGGCTGGATCGGCGCTAGTGATATCCACCTACGTTGGCGCTTTTTGTTGCTCAACTCGCCATAGGGCTGCCTGATTCGGGAGGGCAAGGCTGCGCTCCAGCATCTTCTTACATTGACCTATTCAGCAGTTCTCGGTACCTTCTTCGTATCGATGAAACTGCTCGTTGCAGATGACTCAGGTCTGTACCGGACGATGTTGAAGCCTTTAATGGAGAGTTGGGGCTACGAAGTGGTGCTCGCCTCCAATGGCTACGAAGCCCTACGTGTCCTCGATTCTGAGGATGCACCTCGGCTCGCTCTCCTGGACTGCTTCATGCCCGGACTCTGCGGATTTGAACTCTGCAAGCTCATCCGTGCCCGTGAACAAGGCTATATCTACACCATTCTTCTAAGTGTCGCCGACCAGCAAAGCGATGTTCTCAGGGGATTTGAATTAGGGGCAGATGACTACCTCTGCAAACCCTTCGAAGATCTCGAACTGAAAGCTCGGCTGAAGGTTGGAGAGCGGATTATTCGTAGCCACGAGTTGTTAGTAGAAGCCCGGGAAGCACTAAAATTTGCGGCTTCGCACGATCCTTTGCTCCGCCTGTGGAATCGTTCGTCGATCATTGAGTTATTAACCACGGAGCTAAGTCGCGCAAAACGTCTGCAAACGTCCGTAAGCATCTTCTTCGCTGACCTGGATTGCTTCAAACCTGTCAACGACAACTACGGGCACCTCGTTGGGGATGACGTGCTTCGTGGCGCTGCCGATAAAATGTCCCGCGCTGTCCGCGAATACGACCACGTTGGCCGATACGGCGGCGAGGAGTTTCTTGTGGTATTGCCCGACTGCGCTACAGATACTGCGCGAGAAATAGCTGAACGAGTGCGGCAGCAGATCGCCGAAGCGCCCCTGGTGACCGATCCCGCCCCCATCAATATAACGATTAGTATTGGCGTCTCCCAATGGCGCCCCGGCGAAGAAGCTCGCGACCTCCTGCACCGAGCTGACGAGGCCATGTATCGAGCAAAACAGAAGGGACGCAATCGAGTAGAGGTTGAAAATGCAGACGATGCCAAGAGCAACGCAACGGAATGAAATGATGGACGCCACGTAAACGGTTTTCGAACTCAGCGTAAAAATACTAAGTAGAACACCTCAAGGTAAATCACTGCCACGACGAACCACCGCCAGCTTCTTGTTGATTTCGGCCAGTTCCAGATAAACCACCACAGCAGCACCGAATGCGGAACGATGACAATGATCTGCAGCCATAAAGGCCACGTCGATGCCTTCAGGCCGATCATTGTCATCGCCTCACGATTCGAGGAAGCCCGTCATTCAGGTACTGGCAGATCATCTATGGGTCGCCACTCCTGCAGCCCCCGCTTCAGGCCAACAGCGATGTTACCTTAGGCATCCATTCGCTAATCGGTATGCTCTGCGGACACAAGTCCTCGCACGTACCACATTCGATGCAGGAACCTGAGCGCTGTTCTGCCGTCAAAAACACCTGATACTTAAATCGCGCGCCTGCAACATCATCAAATAGATGCGCATAGTTAAAGTGATCAAAGTTCGTCGGAATGTCCACACCATTCGGACACGGCATGCAGTAGCTACACTTCGTGCAAGGAACCACCGTCCGAGCTTCATACTTTGCCCTGACATCGGCGATTAGTTCCAGCTCAGCCGCGCCAAAGCTATTCACACGCGAAGTGTCCGCGAAGTGTAGATTTTCTTCCACCTGCTTCATTGCGCTCATGCCACTCAGCACTACGGACACTTCCGGTTGATCCCAAAGCCATTGCAGCGCCCACTCGGACGGAGAGCGTTGAATTGCGAAACCATCCATGGCCGCTCGGATGTCCTTCGGCGGATCAACCAACCGTCCGCCCAACAGAGGCTCCATGATCACCACCGCGAGGCCTTTGCTTGCAGCAAGCTTTAACCCGCGTGTTCCCGCCTGGTTTTCCGTGTCCATGTAGTTGTATTGAATCTGGCAAAAGCTCCACAAATCGCTGCCGTTCACGATCTCTTCAAAACAATCATAATCATCGTGAAACGAGAACCCAAGATGCCGGATGCGTCCATCAGCCAAAGCCGCCGCGGCCTTCGCCAATAGATCGTGCTTCAGGACAATGCCATGCCAGCGGTCTTTATTCAGGGCGTGAAGCAAATAAAAATCGATGTGATCCGTCTGTAGCTTTTTCAACTGTTCGCCGAGTAACCTATCGAAGTCGTCCGCGCTTGCGACCATCCAGACTGGCAACTTGGTCGCCAGTTTAACCTTATCGCGATAGCCGTCCTGCAGCGCCTTGCCAACTACGATTTCGCTTCGCCCGTCGTGATAAGGGTATGCCGTATCAACGTAATTCACGCCATTATCAATAGCGTGGCGAACCATACTTATAGCTTCTGCTTCGATGATGTCACCGCTGGTTCGCTGCCCAGTTACGGTTGGAAACCGCATGCAACCAAAGCCCAGAGCTGAAGCCTTCCAATCCAATTTTCCAAAATTACGATATTGCATTGTTGCTCCCTTGGTTATTCCTTGCTAACAACCTGTTCTTCCAGCTAAATACTGCCCTCAAGAACCTCTTCCGCCGTGCAAACATCGACCATGCCCTTGCAACCATAAATCACCGGAAGCACCTTTTCTGCCGGATACTTCCTCCGCCACTCCGCTACTTTCTCTGTACCCGCGCGATAAGCCGGAAGATACATGCGTCCCAGCAACGGATGCCGTCCCCACGCCCCACTCAACTTATCGGCGCGTTCCTCGCTTACCAGAAAATCATTGCGCAAAACCTTCGCGACATCCGCCTGCGCACGTCCTTCGCCCCAGGTCAGATAACTCGATTGGTTCTTCGCATCATCCTGCAACAACGCCAGCAAAGCTCCAATCTGCATGTCCTCATCCGGTAGCTGATCGAGTTCGGTAGCCCCATGTGCAATCAAAATAGCGTTATTCGCAATGCCTTCGAACAGCGCCGCTGCGCGCGTATTCATCGTCAGCACGGTCGCCTCAAATCCCACAGCACCGCGCACGTGAAGATTCTGCAAATATGCGAACGTTGTAACGTGCCCCGGCACAACCTCATGGCTGATCAACTGATAGAACTCCGGCACAGAAATCTGCAGCGAGGCATTGATTTCATACGTTGCCTCATATTGCGGAGATCCGTCGCCATTCCGCGCACGCCCAACATAGTTCATTGAACCCGAGAACCAGGCATCCTTAATCGCCATAAAGTCGATGTTGGCCCGAGGAACTCCCACCAACTCCTTTGGCAAATACGGTGCCAGATGCTTGCTGCTCAACTGATCGAAATAAGCATTCACCGCAGAACTCAGCGTTCGTACGCTGGCCATCGGAGTCACGCGATCCTTGCGCCAAGCATCCACCGCCGTCAGCAGCGAAGCCCCGTCGTGCGAACTATGCCCCGCTCGTCCCAGCAGTTCCGCCACCCGCTCGCGCTTTTCCGCAGGTTGCGAAGGTTCAGGCGCGCGTCCCGCCGAGGCGATCACGCAGCGCTCGTACGGAACCGCTGCGCCCTTGCCGAGCATCTCCATCGCGAGATCCCACATGACCTCGACAGACACGGATAGCCCAAGCAGATACTTTCCCCGCAATCCTCCAACCTTCGCGGCCTCACCCTTCAACCCTGTGATCGTCGCAGGCAAATCCACTTCTTTTAAATATGCATCGATTGCCGCATGATTGATCTGCTTCGCACTGACGCCTCCGGACTCTCGCACCTGTGCCGCGGAAGCAACCGTGTAAGCCACTGGCAGCGGATCATCGCTAAACCACGAGTCTGCGATGAAGCGTCCAACACCCGACGGGCACATCACATCCCCGCCCCACAATGTATCAATGCCGATTATCGCGTTCGCTATAAATTGATTTTCTGAAGTCATTGAACCTTCTTTCTCCCGCTAAATTCTTCCGCTCTCGTGTTCAGGTTCGCTAGGCTCTATCATCCCTCGATCTTCTGCCTCTTCAGAGAACTGAACCAAACATACGCACACAGCGCCACAAACATCAGCGCCGAAACCGATTCAGAAACCGAAAGGTTGTCATAGAATGGCGTTTTCAAAAGGTCTTCCCGATACCATGGGAACAACCGCAACGCCGCTCCAAACACTCCACCCAGCGCGCCTCCGGCCATCAGTCCTGAGGCGATAATTACTCCGCGTTCACGAATCGTACGTCCCGCCTCGCCGCCTCGCTTCTCAGCTTTCTTGTTCAGCAAATGCGACAAGAAGCCACCCACCAGCGCAGGAGTGTTCAACTCCAGCGGCAAATACATTCCGAGCGCAAAAATCAGCGATGGCTGCCCCAACATTTCCATCACAATCGTGATCATCGCTCCAACGCCGAACAAGACGTACGCAACCGGTTGATGACTCATGAACCCTTCAACCAGCGCCTTCATGATAGACGCCTGCGGAGAAGCCAGCACCGGTCTCAAGTCGCCCACCGCAGACTCGCCAAACTGGAATGTTCGCGCCAGCATGACAATCGTCAATCCTGCAGCAATCGCCGCCGCCGTTACACCCAGAAACTTCACCTTCTCCTGAGCTGCGGGAGTCGATCCAATCCAGTACCCGGCCTTCAAATCCGTAATCGTCTGCCCGCTCACGGAGAGCGCCGTGCAAACCATTCCCGCGATGGCCATCACGAAAAACATTCCCGTCGTGCCCGATACTCCAAACCTCAGCAGCACGACTGACGAAATAATAATCGTCAGCATCGTCATGCCGCTCACCGGATTCCGTGCTGTCGTTGCAATCGCGTTGGCCGCGACAGAGGCGAAGAAGAACGAAAACACTAGAGTCAACAGCAATCCCAGCCCCAGCACTGTCCATGAAACTTTCAGACTTCCAAGCAGCAGCGCGACTCCAATCGCGCTCACCACGACGCCGAGCAAAATCGCGATCATCGGCACATCGCGATCCGTGCGATCCACGTCCTTGTCCTCTCCGCGACTGAAGGCTTTAAACGCGATGATGAACGAACTCGCAACGATCTTCAGGCTCTTGACGATCCCAAATATTCCCGCCGTCGCAATCGCACCAACTCCAATGAATCGCACGTATCCGCGGTAAATCTGCATCGCCGTCATGTCGCCAATCGGCACCGTTCCTGGATAAACCGTGCCTACCACATGCTGTCCTACGAAGAACACTAGCGGCACGAGTACTAGATTTGCCATCACGCCGCCCGCGCAAAGAATCATCGAACTGCGCAACCCCATGACGTACCCAAGCCCAAGAATAAAGCTGATTGCGTCGAAGCTCAGGCCTGCCCGCGCTTTTACGCCCACGGACTTTACCAACGGAATCCATTGGAAGCTGACCGTCTCTTTCCAAACTTGGAACGTCGTGACAAAGAAGTCATAGACGCCGGAAATCAGCGTTGCCTGCAGCAACAACTTGGCCTGCGAACCACCCTTTTCACCCGTAACTAAGACTTCCGTTATCGCTGTGGCTTCCGGATAAGGCAGCACGCCATGCATCTGCCTGACAAAGTACCGCCGCAGCGGAATTAGAAACAGCACACCGAGACATCCACCGGCAACGCAGATGAATATCGTCTGCACCGGCTTCGGATCGAGTTTCAGAATGTACAGCGCCGGCAGCGTGAAGATCGCTCCAGCTACCACCGACCCGGCCCCGCCGCCAATCCCGGTGATAATGACGTTCTCCAGCACCGAGGAGCGACGCGAATAAACTCTCGCTAGCCCAATCGCCAGAATCGAGATCGGGATCGCGGCCTCCATCACCTGTCCCACCTTCAGCCCGGAGTAGGCCGAAGCGATGGTAAAAATAACGCAAAGAAAGACGCCCCAAAGTACGGAGCGCCAAGTCAGTTCAGGTTCTTTCGCTGCTGCCGGAACGATCGGACAGTATGTCTCG
>Ga0224527_1000108_pt1 | contig 60328 bp, 57 predicted proteins | sample CBST0metaG_FD_179882 | JGI IMG/M metagenome (GOLD analysis project Ga0224527, IMG submission 179882) | Peat soil microbial communities from Stordalen Mire, Sweden - C.B.S.T0 | ecosystem: Environmental > Terrestrial > Soil > Wetlands > Peat | place: Sweden: Norrbotten County, Stordalen Mire...
CCCTCAAGTTCTAGCTTATGAATTTCAAAACTGTTGGTTTCCTGCGGTAGTGAAGTCTCTTCGGTTTCTTTGCTTCCCTGCTGTAAGAACACGTCTTTTTGTTGCTGGCGCTGCTCACGCTGCTCTGTTTCCTGCCGGGCACGTTGGTCTTGTTCCTCTTTATCTCCGGTAGTATCGGCCCAAGCAACATGCCCAGCCAATAAATATAGGATCAGCCCGACACTGAATGTTCGCTGCCACCACTTGCTGATTATCTGATCAATCATTTTCACCCTCCCGCTCTACCTGGTTTGACTCCATACCACATTTTTTAGATATATAAAAAAGCAAGGGCATACTAACTGACAGCTGTCCCTGCTAACATAAAAATCGCTATTATTGTTATACGAAGCCATGAAATCAATTGTCTTGCCCATATGTCAACAGCAGAAATTTTATATATATTGTATTTATTTTTACCGTAAAATCATTGAGAATGTCATCCACATTCTATAATTTTCATTATTAGTTATAATATATCAAAATTTGTTAATTTACAACCTTTATGTAAATATTATCTAACTTTTTTTAGTTATTTATTTTGTTATGGTGCAAATATTTTGATTTATAGCAATTATCTCACGGATTGTGCCCAGATTCTATCCACAGTCTTATTGGACGGTTCTTTCCAATGTTAGTTGAAATTCTATATTTTTCTTGTACTAAGGTAGATAAAATCATTAATAACATACGAGATGCTTGTTGCTTGAATCTGCAAAATGAACTAACTATGGAAAGAACCTATTGGACGCTTACTTTATTACGTGCAGATTATGGGTTCACACAAAAAATAAGCATAACGTGTCCACTTGGCCATTTTATCCTTCCAATCACAAAAACGCAAACGTGAAAACACAAGAATTCAATATATTATATAAAATTGATAAAAATATCTCTTTTTATACAGGTATCATAAAGGCAAGTAGCTCTATAACTGGAGCTGATAATGGAACAATTACTGATTATCCTTATAGTTATACAGCAGATGCGAAAAACGCCATGCAGTTTGGACTCATTGGTAATACTAAAATTGGTGCTAAAACTACTGCATATGCTTCCTTCGCTGTAGCCTCCGATATTACGGATTGGAAAATTGGTGTATCACAACAAATTACACCTAATTTGGAATTCAATCTTGATTATCGCAACATAAAGGTTAATGATATATCTTATACTGAGGATAATGCTAATTATAAATTTACTAGAGATGTAACAAGTAAAGGTCTTGGTTATGGTATTACCCATAAATTCTAGTATTTTAAAAGTGATGGTAGGGAGTTAAATACCTATCATCACTTTTTTTATAATACAGCTTTCAACCTTCTTATATTATGCCTCAAATTTTCTATACATGAGAATAACATATTACAATAAAGAAAAATATTCATTGGGTACATCAGCTAATTGCACAAGAACAATTCCGTCATAAGAAAACTCTATATTTTCTAAGAGAATTTAAAATTGGATTATTTTAAAAATGCCCTATCTCCCCTTTCTAGTAGACAAACAATCTACATACTACTTCCTTAGCTTGTTGTATATATAAAAAATAGAGGCAATCAAAATGATTGCCTCTATTTTTTATTTTATGTACTTTTTATTCCAGAAGTTTGATTCGATTTTTTCACTATTTCCTACTTCATTCCATGCATGCATCCGAACCATAGTATATACTAAGGAATATCCTGCCACAGCTAAAATAATTGAACTTTCCATATAAATAACCTCCTACTAACAATATGATCTCCAGCTTGGGTAATCCCCACTGGATTTTGATGTGGCTTTATTGTATCATTGTATTATGACATAGTACAGCTGATAGATTTGATTATATTAATCACTTTTAATGATCAATATTTTTCAGAATATTTGTTAGGATGTGATTATTTTATGGAACTCAGGCAATTAAAAATGTTCTGTACAGCCGCTAAAACCCTAAGTTTTACTAAAACCGCTGCCGAACTTGATTATGCTCAATCAAATATTACAGCTCAAATTCGCTTACTAGAAAATGAACTTACGGTTCAGTTATTTGAACGCTTAGGACGCACCCTGCAATTGACCCATGACGGACAAAAATTCCTCAAATATGCACAAAAAATACTACAACTTTCCGATGAAGCAAAAGAACAACTTATCCAATCACCTACCATCCAAGGCAAAATATCGATTGGCGCAGCGGAATCATTATGTATTTATCGACTCCCCTCTCTACTCCAAGAATATCGTCGTTTATATCCACAAGTAGAAATTCACTTAGAGGTTACTAGCTGTCAAGAATTCCCGGCTTCCTTGCGCACCAATGATATTGATGTAGCATTTACCCTCACCCAACCAATTGCCTTACCTGATATGACTACCCATATTCTGCTTGATGAACCCATGGTATTTGTCGCTAATCCAACTTATAAACTAACAAAGAAGAAATCATTACGACCAGCTGATTTAAATGGTGAGTGTCTTATTCTCACGGAGAAAACCTGCGGCTATCGCCCGTTGATTACAAAGATGCTGGAAGATTTTAATATACAAACAGGTCCATTACTGGAGTTCTCTAGCCTAGGCGCCATCAAGAAATGTGTCTTAATTGGGCTGGGTATCTCCATCATGCCACTTATTGTGGTGAAAGAACATATTGAAACTGATAAACTTGTTGCTTTTGATTGGAAAGGGCCCAAATGGGAAGTAAAAACCCAATTGATCTATCACAAAGACAAATGGATCTCCCCAGCCTTACGTGCTTTTATTGATTTAACTCAAGCTATGATTCATAATGACTTAATCTAGCCTTATTTTGGAAAACCACTGGGACAATGATCTTGTTTTTCTATAAAACAAAATTATTGTCCTGTTTATTTATATAATTATCTTTTACAAAGAGACAATCTTTACAATTTTAATTGACATTATAGGAAAACAACATATAATTAAAACATTACAACGTTACACTCCTAAGCTAGGCCGCTGAGGAGATTTATTTTTTTGTATAATGGAGGAGATTTTTTATGCGTAGTGATATTGTTAAAAAAGGCTCAACCAAGGCAGCGCATCGCTCCTTGTTTTATGCCATGGGTTATACTCCTGACGATCTCGAAAAGCCATTAATCGGAATTGTAAACTCATTTAATGAAATTATCCCTGGACATACCCATCTCAGGGAAATTGCCCAAGCAGTAAAACTCGGCGTGGCATCTGCGGGAGGTACCCCCATGGAGTTCCCAGCCATCGGTATTTGTGATGGTATTGCAATGGGGCATAAAGGTATGAATTATTCTTTGGCCAGTCGCGAACTAATTGCTGATTCGATTGAATCGGTAGCAGAAGCTCATGCCTTTGATGGCCTAGTCCTTATCCCTAATTGTGACAAGATCGTTCCTGCCATGTTAATGGCTGCTGCCAGATTAAATATTCCCTGTATCGTAGTCAGCGGTGGCCCTATGCTTGCTGGGCGCTATCAGAACCATGATATTAGTGTCAGTACCATTTTTGAGGCTGCTGGAAAATATGAAAGTGGTAGCATTACTGGGAACGAATTAGAAGCCCTGGAGAAATCGGCCTGTTCTGGCTGTGGCTCTTGTTCGGGGTTGTTTACTGCCAACTCCATGAACTGTCTGACGGAAGCCTTAGGCATGGGATTACCTGGTAATGGTACCATTCCTGCCGCTTACTCTGGAGCACGTAAAAAGCTGGCCAAACAAGCGGGCAGCACAATCATGTCGTTGATTAACAATAATATTAAACCACGTGATATCATGACCCACAAAGCTTTTGAAAATGCCATTACGGTAGATATGGGAATTGGTGGTTCATCAAATACCGTCCTCCATCTGTTGGCCATTGCCAAAGAAGCAGAAATCTCATTACCATTATCCCTATTTGATGAAATTAGTGCCAAAACCCCTTATATTACCAAGCTTAGCCCTGGCGGTAACCATCATATGCAGGATCTTAATGAGGCCGGTGGCATCACTGCTGTTATGAAAGAATTGTCAAATAAAGGTTTACTACATACTGATGTTCTAACCGTCACTGGTCAATTGGCAGATCGAATTAAGAATGCTGATATTACCCGCGCAGATGTAATTCATACCGTTACAAATCCTTATCGCCCAACTGGTGGAATTGCTGTGCTCTCTGGAAATCTTGCGCCTGACAATTGTATTGTCAAGGAAAGCGCTGTGGAAGATGATATGCTTATTTTTGCAGGACCAGCCCAGGTGTTTGACTCTGAAGAACAGGTAATTGCAGCTTTACTGGCTAAAAAAATAAATAATGGTGCCGTTGTTGTCATTCGTTATGAAGGACCCAAAGGTGGTCCCGGCATGAAAGAAATGTTAAACCCCACTGCAATCATCACTGGTATGGGGCTAAAGGTCGCCCTCCTTACCGATGGACGTTTTAGTGGTGCTACCCGTGGTGCTTGCATTGGCCATATCTCTCCAGAGGCCATGGATGGAGGCCCCATTGCTTTGGTCCATAATGATGACATCATTAGCATTAATATCCCTAACCGAACTCTAACCCTTAAGGTCAGTGAGGAAGAGCTAGTAATTCGCCGTTTGGCATGGGTAAAACCTGAACCAAAAGTAACAAAAGGCTATCTTGCTCGCTATGCTAAACTGGTTACCTCAGCTAGTAATGGGGCAGTACTTACCTAATTTTTCTAATATAATAAACAGGGAAGTTTCGTTAGCAAAACGAAACTTCCCTGTTTTATTAAATATCTAAATTTTTCACATCATGAGCATGTTCTTCGATAAAGTTACGTCTAGGTTCTACTTTATCTCCCATGAGGATGGTAAACATTTCATCAGCAGCTAATGCATCACCAAGCTCTACTTGCAGAATGGTTCTGCCTTCAGGATTCATGGTTGTCTCCCATAACTGTTCAGGATTCATTTCACCAAGACCTTTGTAACGTTGTACATTAATGTTATCTTTACCGATACGTGCTAGCAAAGTAGCCATTTCATCATCACTATATAAATACCAACTTTCCCGGCCTTTTTTCACTAAATATAGAGGTGGCTGCGCAATATATATACGACCAGCTTCAATTAACGGCTTCATATAACGATAAAAGAAGGTTAATAGCAAAGTACGAATATGCGCACCATCCACATCAGCATCTGTCATAATGATAATTTTTCCATAACGACTTTTTTCCAAATCAAAATCCTCAGCAATACCATTACCAAAAGCAGTTATCATAACACGAATTTCTTCGTTATTCAGTATCTTATCGAGACGAGCCTTTTCTACATTTAAAATCTTACCTCTTAGTGGCAAAATAGCTTGAAAACGGCGATCTCTCCCCTGCTTGGCCGAACCACCTGCTGAATCACCTTCAACAAGGTAAATTTCTGTCTGCATTGGATCTTTCATCGAACAATCCGCTAGCTTACCAGGTAGTGAGCTTATTTCTAAGGCGTTCTTTCTACGGGTAAGCTCCCGTGCCTTGCGAGCTGCGTCACGAGCCCGCGCCGACATTACAGATTTCTCGATTATTTTCCGGGTAATAGCGGGATTTTCTTCAAAGAATTCACTTAATCGCTCAGAAACAATACTATCGACAATCCCCCGCACTTCACTATTACCTAATTTTGTCTTAGTTTGTCCTTCAAATTGTGGTTCTTCCAGCTTTAAACTAATAACAGTAGTCAAACCTTCTCTGACATCTTCACCACTTAAGTTTTCATCATTTTCTTTAAGGACATTTAATTTGCGCGCATAATCATTCACAGTTCGCGTCAAAGCAATTTTAAAACCACTTAAGTGGGTACCACCCTCTTGCGTGTTAATGTTATTGACGAAACTATAAATATTCTCCACGTAACTTTCATTATACTGTAAAGCGATCTCGACTACCGAACTATTCTTAGATCCCGTTATATAGATAGGTTCTGGATGCAACACGGTCTTATTTTTATTCAAATGTTCAACAAAAGAACAAATACCACCTTCATAATGAAAAATTTTCTCAGTTGTAGTACGCTCATCCGTTAACGTAATCGTAATACCTTTATTTAAAAATGCCAGTTCACGTAAACGCTGTTTTAAAGTGTCAAAAGCATATACTGTTTCTTCAAAAATATCTCCATCTGGTTTAAATGTAACTTTAGTCCCTGTCTCTTGCGTATCGCCAATGACGGCTAATGGTCTTACTGTGTATCCCCGCTCAAAGCGAATATTATGTACTTTACCATCTTGTTTTACCTCTACTTCTAGGTAAGAACTGAGGGCATTAACTACGGATATACCAACACCATGCAATCCACCAGAAACCTTATAGCCACCGCCACCAAATTTACCACCAGCATGTAGAATGGTTAACACTACTTCTACAGCAGGCTTACCTGTTTCATGCATACCTACTGGAATACCACGTCCATTATCACAAACAACAATACTATTATCATTACGAATCGTGACTTCTATTTTATTACAATGTCCAGCTAATGCTTCATCAATACTATTATCAACGACTTCATAAACCAAATGATGCAAGCCTCGCGCCGAGGTACTACCAATATACATACCAGGACGTTTGCGAACAGCTTCTAAACCTTCTAATACTTGGATCTGTTCAGCACCATAATTACCATTTACGACCATATCTTCTTCAATACTCATTGTAAACCTCCACCCTAAAATCAACTAGCAATCTGTATATTTATACACGTATGATTGAATTAGAAACAATAAAACTACTAGCACGTTTCTTTAGCGTCAGCGATGAAATCGCTGATAAATAAACTAAATCTTTCGTGACAATAAAACTTTTAGTATTTTTTTCAGAAACATCAATAACTTTTTTTTCATCTTGCATTTTTTCTAAAAACTCTTTGTTAATACTTAATTTTCCTGATTTAAAATCAGTAATGGTAATAACATCACGCAACGGAACAACCATATCAGCGCCTAGATGTAAAAACATTATTTTTTCCTCCTAAATTTATCTAAAGTTTTATTGATAACAGCCTCATTAATAGCTTCAATCTTGGCACCTGTAGTTAACATAATAAAAATCATTATCTTAAATTTATCCGTGTCCCCATCTTGAATGGCCCTACCAATCGATGACACTAGTGTGTATTTAGCTTGATGAAATTCTTCATCAGTACAAGGTATATGTTCATTTAATTCGCGATGACGTATCCAAGGAATGTCTTTTAAAGTACTGATAATCTTGATGATCACATTATGTTTTTCCGCAAGCTTGCACATACTACAATGTATTTGTTCTGGCGGGCATAACACTGAACAATTTTTACATTGATGCCAATGATTGTCCTGTTTTATATGCTTAAGCGCTAAATCTTTACGCATAATGCGTATTATTTTTTGTTTTAAATATTTATCATGAACAGGGTTTACTGTTTCATGGATCATCCGTATGTCTGATTCATTTAGTTTTACTTTACTCAATTTATATTTAATCGGATACTCAAATTCAGGATTAACATTTTCTTGGTTCTGGTGATTTTTTGTATTTCCTGCCTGAAAACGAATATCGAAGATTAATTTTTCAGCAACAAACGTATTTATTTTATCAATTATATTATCTTTCATCATGGATAAATGATGACACCATACTGAATTATTGACAGCAAGCAATAATATTCCACTTTGTACTAAAATCGGATAAGCATGATTGGCAATATCATCGCCAACGATTTTTTTCCAATGCACAATCACTGATTCTGCATTATATTTTTTTTGCAGACCCATAGTTCTAATTGTAGTTTTCAAAATGTCTTCTATTTTTTCCATTTTTTCACTCCACAATGGTACCATTTCTAACATGATGAAACTTTCCAAATTCATGATCAGGAAAATATTTCTCCTCCGTAGCAGTAATGAAGGTCTGCACACGATCTTTTATAAAAGCAATTAGGTGTTCCCGGCGGGAAGCATCTAGCTCGCTCATGACATCATCTAACAGCAACACTGGATACTCACCAGTTTCTGATTTTATAAATTCAAGTTCTGCTAATTTTAAAGCTAATACTCCTGTACGTTGCTGTCCTTGAGAGCCAAATGTTCGTAAATTAATGCCATTAACAGACAAAATTAAATCATCACGATGGGGCCCTACACTGGTACTACCACGCCAAATATCATTTTGTCGTAATTCTACTAATTTACGTCTGTACTCTTCTGCCAGACCATCAATTTCAACATCATCTATCCCATTTTTTTGATAAACGACGGTAAGATTCTCTTTACTGTTCGTAATTTTACGATGCATTAAATTTGCTAACATGGCAAGCTTTTTGATGGTTAGTTGTCTTTTTTCGACAATTTTGCTTCCTATTGTTGCCAACTGTTCATCCCAAGCATCCAACATTTCAGGTTTTTCTTTGCTTTCTCTAATCTTTTTCAGTAGAGTGTTGCGTTGGGATAAAATACGATTATATTTTAATAGTTGTTGGTAATAAGTAGGGCTAACCTGTGATATCTCTATATCTAAAAACTTTCTCCGCATCGTAGGCATACCCTTGATCAGCATTAGATCTTCAGGAGAAAATAAAACGACATTTAATAAACCAACTAGTTCTTTAGGTTTTACATTATAATTATTTACAATAATTTCCTTGTTTTTTTCAGTACTAAATTTAAATAATAAACTATTTTCAACATCAAGTCGAGAAAAAAATAAGCTAATACTAGCACGATCTTGTTGCCAACAAATCAGTTCACTATCCGTATTGGTACGATGAGAATGTCCCATTGCTCCATAGTAAATTGACTCCAATATATTGGTTTTACCCTGAGCATTGTCACCAATAAAAATATTAATACTATGAGTAAAAGTCAGTGTCAAGTTTACATAATTGCGAAAATTATTCAATACTATTTTGTTTACTCTCATTGTTACACCTTTTAGCAAAGTCAATAGTCCTAGTTACTCAGCCATAACTTTCCAAGTTCCAATACCTTTAATTTCAATAATGTCGTCAGGATGGATTTTTTTTCGACGTTCATGAATTTTTATACCATTTAGAGTAATTAAACCATCATCAACAAATAAGCGAACTTGTCCACCACTTTCCACAATACCAGCCCACTTTAATAATTGGTCTAATTGTATTACAGGTGTTGTTATTTCAATAATGTCCATTTAATTTATCCTCACAGGTGTAATGATATAGTTATAGGTGTCATCATCTGTAGGCCTTATACTAGCTGGGCTTAACGGTGTATTCAATGAAAAATAGAGCTTATCACTAGTAATATTTTTAAGAATGTCGGTTACATATTTTGCATTAAAGGCAATTTCTATTTCGTTACCCTGCATCGTAACGGGAACGGTTTCACATGCTTTCCCCACATCTGGATTGTTAGATGTAATGATAACACAATCATTTTGAAAAGCCAATTTAATAATATTGTAATCGGTATCACGGGCTAACAAAGAGACACGTTCCACAGCATCCATAAAAGCGTTGGTTTTTATGGTGATTAACGTAGCAAAATTAGGAGGGATAACCTTGTTATAATCAGGGAAGCTCCCTTCAATCAGGCGAGAAAGAATATATATATTATCAAAAGCAAAGGAAACATGATTTTTTTGATAATATATTGTTACGTCCATAGGGATATCTGAAATCATAATACGTGCCAATTCATTTAAGATTTTAGCAGGAATGATCATTTTAACAGTACTTATATTATGACCAATTTGATCTCTTTTAATTGCAATACGATGAGTGTTGGTAGCTGCCATTGTAATGTTATATTGATCTATTTCTAGTAAAGCACCAGTAAAGATTGGTTTAGATTCATCATTAGCACAGGCAAATACAGTTTTTTTGATTAGTTCGCGTAGAATATTATCTTTTACTGTTAATACCGTATCACTGGTTGGACTGTTTAGCACAGGAAATTCTTCAGCTGGTAAGCTTAACAAATTAAATTGTGCTTGGTTTGAAGTTATTTTAATGGTTCGATCTTCAAGGTTAGAACATATTTCAACATTTTCCCCTGGTAGCTTACGCACCATTTCTTGAAAATAGCGACCAGATAATACGATATCACCAGGTTCATCAACGATGGCATCAATTGTACAGCTAATACCAATCTCATAGTTAGTCGCTTGTAACTCTAAGGTTGTATCTTTTGCTGATAGGTAGATACCAGTAAGGATTGGCATTGGGGTTTTAGTAGCAATTGCTTTTTGTACTGTTTGTACAGCGTGGTTTAACATTTCTTTTGTGCAGGTAATTTTCATTTTTTGACCTCCGTTTGGCTTATTAGTACTAAAAGGACGTTTTTTTTAATAAAATAGTCGTAATAGTAGTAGGGGCTGTAGATATGTTGATAAATATCTACACCCCTTGTCGAATAAAAGAAAAGGCTGTTAGTAAGATGTCAGTAACTGTTTAGGTAGTTATCCACAAATCCACAGGTTTTTAGGGGATTTTAGTTGATAACAAATAGTCTACAGGAAAAGAGTACAGTTGTTAACAAGGTTATGCACTATTGATGTCGTCAATAGTGCTTTTTGTTAGTAAAATAGCGGTTTATGTGCTACATAGATAATAAAATACTATGTATTTTCTATTTTTTTTATTAATTCTTTAATTGTATTGTTTAATTTTACATCTTCATTGCGTTCACGACTTATTTTTTCATAAGCATGGATTACGGTAGTGTGATCACGCCCACCAAACATTTCACCAAGACGAGGCAACGAAGTTTCGGTTAACTCCCTAGATAAATACATAGCAATTTGTCTAGGATAAGATACATTGCGCGTACGTCTTTTGGCTAATAATTCATCAACTTTAAGTTTGAAGTAGGAAGCAATAATTTCTTGAATCAGTTCAACGGTAATTTGTTTTGGTCTACCTTGTGGGAATATATCTTTTAATGCTTCGGTTGCTAAATCAATATCGACGGTTTGGTTTGTAAGAGAAGCATAAGCAATTACACGAATAAAAGCGCCTTCTAGTTCACGAATATTATTGTCAATACGGCTAGCAATGTATACCATGACATCGTTTGGAATGTTTTGATGTTCCATCATTGCTTTTTTACGTAAAATAGCAATCCTTGTTTCTAAGTCAGGAGGTTGAATATCGGTAATAAGTCCCCATTCAAAGCGTGAACGCAAACGATCTTCTAAGGTTTGAATTTCACGAGGAGGTCGATCACTGGACATAATAATTTGCTTGTTGGCTTCATGAAGGGTATTAAAGGTATGGAAAAACTCTTCTTGGGTATGCTCCTTTTTTGATAAAAATTGAATATCGTCAACTAATAAGACGTCAATATTACGATATTTTTGACGGAAACTTTCAGGATTACCATCACGAATCGAGTTAATTAGCTCATTGGTGAATTTTTCACTCGAAATATAGAGTAGTTTAAGTTTGGGATGGTTTTGTAAAATACGATGACCAATGGCATGCATAAGATGTGTTTTTCCAAGGCCAACACCACCATAGATGAAAAAAGGATTATAGGCGTTAGCTGGCGCCTCAGCAACGGCTAGCGATGCTGCATGGGCTAAACGATTGGAATTACCAATGACGAAAGTTTCAAAAATATATTTAGGATTTAATATAGCCATAGAGTCATCTGCTTTAGTAAGTTGCAGGGAAAAGTTTTGTTGCGATTCCGGAGAGGGTTTATATATTTGAGATTGAGTAGCATTACGCATCGTGGTTTGTGAACGATTAATTGGTTTAGCCAGCTCGAGCTTATCAGGTTTATCTACTTGTTCTGGTTGTAAAAAAGTCTCCAATTCATGGGCGACTGTGCTGGCCACTTGTTCTTCACTGTGCTCAGCAGAATCATTTTTAATAGGTTGATCTCCTGAGTCTAGATTAACAAAAATTACATCTAACGGTTTACTGGTGATGTAATGAACTGTTGATAAAATAATTGGCAGATAACGAGATTCAAGCCACTCTTTGATAATTTGCTTTGGTGTGCCGATTTCTAAGGTTGTTTCTGTTAGATTTAAAGGGATTGTGGGTCTTAACCAGGTATCGATCATAAGTTTTGATAATTCTTGTTCTAATTTTTTTAAGACCTGTTCCCACACTATTGTTGCTTGTAGGGTATCCATAGATTCAATCCTTTCTGTTTATACAAATAGTAAAGAGTTATACCTGCCTGATAATGAAATAGGTGAAGAAAAGGCTAGAGCTAGTAGGTTTAGCGATAATAGGGTTTTTATACCAAATTTATTAACATATTAGAAAAAACTTAATAAGTTATCAACATAGTTATCAACAAATGTGGATAACTATTAAAAGAAGCACCGTTTATGCGAAAAAAAAACACACTACCGAAAGAAAAAATATTTCGCAGTCTTGTATTTAAAGCTCTAATGGAGTTATTATATTATGTGGATAATGTTGTGTATAAAATGTGATTGATGTGAATAACCTGTACGAGAAAAAGGATATGTGAATAACTTATATATGCTATATTAACAAAAAGCATATAAGTTATCAACAGGTTTTTACAAAAAGATACATGAGGCATGATAATTTATCAACAACCCTATTAAATACAGGGTTGCAAATTTCTTGACACTAGACTATTATTGAGTCTATAATGTTTAGTAGTTAAAAATAGGTGTTTTAACTTGAAAGCTTTTGTATTTTGTAAGGAGGTGTAACTAAATGAAACGTACTTATCAACCAAACACTCTATGGAGAAAAAGAACTCATGGCTTCCGTGAACGTATGAAAACTAGAGGTGGCCAATTGGTTCTCAAAAAAAGACGTGCTAGGGGCAGAAAAACTTTATCTGCATAGTAGTTCCCCTAAAAGTGGCTTATTTTGTCCATATGGCGGGATGATTAACTGTGATATATAAGTTATCTAAACAAGGAATGTTACACAAAAATAAAAAATTTCAGGTTGTATATAAGTTAGGTAAGTCATATGCCAACCGGATGGTTGTGTTATATGTATTAGCTAATCATGATAATGTGCGCCGCATAGGATTTGCTGCAGGTAAGAAATTAGGTGGTGCTGTAATACGTAACCGCGTCAAACGTCTACTGCGTGAATCTTATCGTTTAAATCAATTTCAATTAATCAATGGGATTGACTTAATATTGGTTGGCAGACAAGCTGCAATTAAAGCTGATCGTATGGAAGTCACTAAAGCGTTCATAAATTTGTGTAATAAGGCAAAAATATTGGCTAAGTAGGTAGTTAGCAATGAAAAAAATAGCAATTTGGCTAATCAACATCTATCGTTTATTTATTTCACCGCTTAAACCACCTACTTGCCGTTTTGTGCCGACTTGTTCTGACTATGCATTGCAGGCAATTGAGAAACATGGGATCATTCGTGGAGGGAGTATGGCTGTCCGGCGAATTTTACGTTGTCATCCATTTCATCCTGGCGGGTATGATCCTGTTTAAGATATAATGTATAAATACTTCCACGAAGGTAAAGTATATTTATTTATAAATTGGTCTATGCCAAATTAATATTGAGGACGTGAGACTTTGGGTTTTTTTAATGGGGCGATTGGTCTTTTACAAAATTTCTTAACCTTTTTCTATAGTATAACGGAGAGTATGGGCATAGCCAGCTATGGTATCGCGATTATTTTAGTTACTTTGACGATCAAAATAGTGTTGTACCCATTAACTGTGAAACAAGTTAAAGGTATGAAGGCAATGCAAGAATTGCAACCTAAAATGAAGGAATTGCAAGAAAAATATAAAGGTAACCCAGAAAAACTAAACAAAGAGATGGCTTTATTATATAAGGAATCGGGAGCAAATCCCTTGGCAGGCTGTTTGCCGTTAATTGTACAAATGCCTATTTTAATGGGAATTTTCTATGCGATTCGTGATTATCCTTATGCTGCTGGCCATTTAACAAGTTTTTTGTGGGTGCCAAATTTATCAATGCCTGATCCACTGTACGTATTGCCAGTGATATCAGCAGCTACTACTTACATTCAGCAAAAGCAGACAAGCACTGATGCAAATCAACAGGCTAAAATGATGATGAACATTATGCCAATCTTTATTGGCTATATCAGTCTGAAATTTCCTGCTGGTCTAGTCTTATACTGGGTAGTTAGTAATGTTTTTCAAATAACCCAGCAGTGGTGGATGTACCGTGGTGCACCTCAAAAATAAGGGAGGCTAATCAACACGATGACTTCTATGGAACAGACTGGTAAAACCATTGAAGAGGCGGTAGCTTTAGCTTTAAGTGAGCTTGGAGTTAGTATCGACCGTATTAATTATGAAGTGTTAGAAGCGCCAAGTCGAGGATTTCTTGGCATTATTGGTACCCGATTAGCAAAAGTAAGAGTAACTGTTAACCCACCAGATCCTATACAAGTCGCTGAAGATTTTTTAGAAAAGATTTTTTGTCTCATGAAACTACAAATACAGATCGAAAAAATAGCAACGCTAGATAGCACTATTTTTAATATTCGTGGCAATGATTTAGGAATATTGATTGGTAAGCATGGTCAGACTTTAGATGCATTGCAGTATTTGACTAACTTAGCAGCCAATCGAGATGCGGAAAGTAAGGTGCGAATCGTACTAGATGTGGAAGATTATCGCCAGCGTCGCACTGATACTTTGACCCGTTTAGCTACGAGAATGGCAGATAATGTGAAGCGCCGCGGTGAGAAAGTAGTATTAGAGCCTATGAGTTCTAATGAACGTAAGATTATTCATATGGCTTTACAAAATGATCAACGCATTGTTACATATAGCGAAGGTGAAGAACCTTATCGTAAAATTGTTATTGCATTAAAAAGATAAAATTTTTATATAGCAAAACCCAGTAATAATTTTTTATTACTGGGTTTTGCTAGTAAAATAGGGATTATTTTTAATAAATAGTGTAAATTATAGTAAATTGGATATAAATGAACTAGGGTTGTGGATAAGTAAGGAGGAAGGAAAGTGTTTGAGGGGGAAACGATTAGTGCAGTGGCTACCGCAGCGGGTGAAGGCGGTATTGGTATCATTCGTATCAGTGGTAATAAAGCCAGCACCATTTTAGATAAAATTTTTAAAGCAAAAAATTGCATAAAAACAGCAGATCTGGAATCACACAAAATGACATATGGATACATTATAGATCCAGAACAGCAGAAAAAAATCGATGAAGTCCTGGTAGCTATTATGCGAGGACCTAACTCCTATACACGAGAAGATGTTGTGGAAATCCATTGTCATGGTGGAGTAGTGCCACTTAAGAATATCTTGGCATTGACACTTAGATATGGCGCAAGGCTCGCGGAACCTGGTGAGTTTACGAAGCGGGCTTTTTTGAATGGTAGGCTAGATTTGGCCCAGGCCGAAGCCGTTATCGATATTATTAGAGCAAAAACGGATGCCTCACTACGTATGGCATTAGGACATTTAGAGGGAGCATTATCAGGAAAAATTCGTGGCTTGCGGGATGGGGTTTTGGCAATGATCGCCAATTTAGAGGCAACGATTGACTTTCCCGAAGAAGATATCGAAGAATTAACGGCTCTGGATGTGAAGAGGGCAGTTCATGAGGTTGTGGGAGAAATTGATCACTTATTGGCAACCAAAGAAACGGGCAGGATCTTACGGGAAGGTCTGGAAACGGTTATTATTGGTAAGCCCAATGTTGGTAAATCTAGTTTGTTGAATGCATTATTGCGAGAAAAAAGAGCAATTGTGACAGATATACCAGGAACAACTCGTGATGTAATTGAGGAATTTGTAAATATTCGAGGTATACCACTAAAAATTGTAGATACGGCTGGTATTCGTGAGACAGCAGATATTGTTGAGAAATTAGGTGTGGAAAAAGCCAGGGAATATATTAGTACCGCAGATTTAATACTCGTATTATTGGATGCATCACGACCCTTGTCAGTGGAAGACCGGGAGGTACTAGCACTACTTCCAGGTCGTCAAGCAATTGTATTGATTAATAAAAGTGATTTACCTATTTTGCTCAATATGGACGAAGTACATACTTATGTAGCTGAGGAACAAATCATTAAAATATCGGTAATAGAGGCTAAGGGGCTTGCTGAATTAGAGCAAATGCTTGTTGATCGGGTATATAGTGGACAGGTGCAGGAAAAAGAGGGAGCATTTATTAATAACTTGCGTCAAGCAAATTTATTAGAGCAAGCTAAGGAGCATTTGATGGCAGTTGTAGAAACCATTAACAATGATATGCCACCAGACTGTATTGTGGTAGACTTGCGAGATGCTTGGGACAAACTAGGAGAAATTACTGGTGATACAGTTGGGGAAGATATTATTGATCAGATCTTCACTAAGTTTTGTATTGGTAAATAAGGAGTGACAGATTGTGTTTATTGCAGAACACTACGATGTAATTGTTATTGGATCAGGTCATGCAGGATGTGAGGCAGCCTTAGCAGCAGCGCGCATGGGGTGCAAGACATTGCTTGCCACCCTCAATCTTGATAATATTGCTTTGATGCCATGTAATCCCTCAATCGGTGGACCTGCTAAGGGACATTTGGTTATGGAACTAGATGCCCTCGGCGGAGAAATGGGGGTCAATACCGATAAGACAAGCTTGCAGATGCGCATGCTCAATACGAGTAAAGGCCCTGCAGTACATGCCCTCAGAGCCCAAACCGATCGTAAGTTATATCAGCTTAACATGAAAGAAACCATTGAAAACCAGTGTAATTTGGATGCTAAACAATTAATGATTGATAAGCTGTTGGTTAACGACAATGGGGTTTATGGCATTGAAGTAGAAACGGGCGAAGTGTACCATGCCAAGAGCATTGTGCTGGCGACTGGTACTTATTTAGGTGGGAAAATTATTATTGGTGAACTCGCATATAGTGGTGGCCCGGCTGGGCAGCGGGCAGCTGAAAAATTAACAGCTTCCCTTAAAGAAAATGGTATTCGCATTATGCGGTTTAAAACCGGCACACCTGCAAGGGTTGATCGGCGATCATTAGACTTTACAAAAATGCATATTCAACCAGGGGATGAACGGGTTCATAATTTTTCGTTTATGAGTGATATTGAGACCAGGGAGCAATTACCCTGTTGGTTGACTTATACCAATGAGCAGACTCATGAAATTATTCGTAATAATATGCACAGAGCTCCCATGTATACCGGCATGGTAGAAGGTGTTGGACCACGTTACTGCCCGTCCATTGAGTCTAAAATTGTACGCTTCTCTGAAAAACCAGCACACCAGTTGTTTATCGAACCAGAGGGATACAATACAAATGAAATGTATGTTCAGGGGATGTCTACAAGTCTACCAATTGATGTTCAATATGAATTTTTGCGCACCATTGCTGGTATGGAAAATGTAAAAATTATGCGTCCAGGCTATGCCATTGATTATGATTGCATTGATTCTACTCAGCTAAAGCCTTCTTTGGAATTTAAAAGAATTAGCGGGTTATTCTCAGCCGGACAGATTAATGGAACATCAGGCTATGAAGAAGCAGCATCCCAGGGATTGATTGCTGGGATTAATGCGGCTCGCTTGGTTCAGAATCATGAAGCTCTTGTCTTATCGAGGGCAGATGGATATCTTGGGGTACTGATTGATGATTTAGTGACGAAAGGTACAAATGAACCTTATCGTATTATGACATCAAGGGCTGAATATCGCCTTATTTTGCGTCAGGATAATGCAGATTTGCGTTTGACGGAAAAAGGTCGAGATATTGGACTTGTGAGTGACGCGCGATATGAGCGATTTATCGCTAAGCGAGATGGGATCAGCGATGGCCTGAAAATGTTGCGTAGTGTGATGATCACGCCTACGCCTGAAATACAGGAAAAAATGCAGGCGATGAAGACACCAGAGCTACGCACAGGTATAACCTTATATGAATTACTACGTCGTACTGAAGTTAGTTATGAACTGATGTTAGAGCATTTTGATTTACCAGTCCTTAGTGTTGCAGTGCAGCAGCAACTTGAGATTGTTGCTAAATACGAGGGGTATATTAATAAGCAACTGGAGCAAGTAAAGCGTGCTGCCAAGTTAGAAGAAAAATTATTACCAGAAACGATTGATTATATGCAGCTAAGTGGTCTGGCAGTAGAAGCTAGGGAAAAATTAAATGAAATTAAACCCATATCCATTGGTCAGGCATCTAGGATTTCCGGGGTAACACCTGCTGACATTAGTATCTTAATGGTTTATTTAGAACAGCTGCGGCGGAGGGGGGAAGTAAGTAGTGTTTAGCGATATATTAATGCAAGCTGGGAATGAATATGGCTTAAAACTGACCCAAGCTCAAGTGGATGATTTTACTAATTACTTTACTATGTTAGTGGAATGGAATGAAAAAATTAACTTAACGGCAATTACAGAACCAGAAGATGTAGCTGTAAAGCACATGATTGATTCGTTATCCTGTTATGATGAAGTAATTTTTAAAACAGGCGCAAAAATTATTGATGTTGGCACCGGGGCAGGTTTTCCAGGTTTGCCCCTTAAAATTTTTCGTCCCGATCTCAAACTAACTCTTTTTGATTCTTTAAATAAGAGGATTTTATTTTTACAGGCAGTTGCTGAAAAATTGGATATTCATGATATTGAGTTTGTTCATAGTCGTGCTGAAGATGGTGGGAAAAATAAACAATTTAGAGAACAGTATGATGTTGCTGTATCGCGGGCAGTAGCAAAATTGGATGTGCTGTCCGAATGGTGTCTGCCATTTGTGGCCGTAGGCGGTTTTTTTGTGGCACTCAAAGGGTCTAGGTACAGTCAAGAAGTAGAAGAGGCTGAAGGGGCATTACAACGACTAGGTGGCGAAATAGCTAAAATACAGAAAATAAAGCTCCCTGGCCTTGATGACGTGCGCGCAATTATTTATATAAAAAAAATAAAAAAGACTCCAGCTGCTTATCCGCGACGTCCAGGGGCGGCAGAAAAAAATCCTTTATAATAATTAAATTTAAAAGGAACTAATTTAAAAATGGCGAATATTACCATATTAGTGAGGCTATTATAGGTAAGGTGGTGTACATATGAAAAAATTAGCTAGATTATTGGGGTTAAGCTCGGCACCCCCTGAAGAAATAGTTCTACAGGCTAAGGGAGAAACAATGATTACTGATCATGTTGATAGTGTACATAATACTGAATTTTCAAAAAAAATAGATGATGCAGAGAATGTACACCAAATAAAGGTTAATGATATTGTACCCAATCGATTTCAACCTCGCAAAGTATTCAATCATGATTCTTTGGATGAATTGGCGGCTTCAATTCAAGAGTATGGGGTGATTCAACCCTTAATTGTGCGCCAAATGCCAAATGGTTTTGAATTAGTGGCTGGAGAGCGGCGGTTACGGGCTTCTAAAATAGCAGGTCTTTCTCAAGTCCCTGTTATTGTGAAAGAATTTACGGACAAAGAAGTGGCAGAGCTTGCCATGATTGAAAATTTACAACGGGAAGATTTGCATTTTTTAGAAGAAGCAGAAGGATTCCAGCAACTGATTACTAGTTTTGCTTTCACTCAAGAAGAATTAGCAAAACGCATGGGCAAGAAGCAGTCTACGATTGCCAATAAACTGCGTTTATTAAAATTAGTACCGGAAGTAAGGGCTGTAGTGGCAACGGAGAAATTGACAGAGCGTCATGCTCGCTCCCTACTTAAGATAGAGGAACCTCGCTTACAAATGGAAGTATTAGAAATTATTAGAGAAAAACATTTAAATGTTCGAGAAACTGAGGAACTTATTGAAGAATTTCTCGAGGATATTGCCAAACAAATAGAAGAAAAAAATAAGCCAAAGCGCAGTGTGGTAAAAGTGATTCGTGATGTGCGAATTTTTATTAATACCATTAACAATGTAGTTGGTGAAATGAAAAAAACTGGCCTAAAAATTAAGGTAAAGCAAGAGCAGGATGAGGAGTATATTCACATTAACCTGCGCATTCCTAAAAAAAGATAAAAAAACAGTGCCTAACAATTGATGGTTAGGCACTGTTTTCTTTATTTTGGTATCCGTTGCTTAGGTTCTTATTTAATAAATTATAATTCGTTTAACTTTGACATCATCAGGGATGGCACTAGCTTCACCAGTAGTAAGCCAGTTACCCAGGGCTTCTTGGTTGGTTGTATCTAATTCAAACATCATCCTCATACTCCTAACCAAGAGGTAGGGGACGTTATCAATGACTCTTACATCCGATATTGAGTATTGATTGCGGATATCCCCAACAGTAGATTTTATAGATATTTGTTTATCCGTTGAGAATTGATCATTGGAGGTACTGATTGTGGAAACTAGCTTCAAGCTAGAATTAGAGAGCTCTAATTCTAACGAGGGGTTGTTTGGACCATTTACATACACAGTGGCGATGGTCTTCTTAACACCGTTTACATATTTTTGACTCATGGTAACAGTAGGATATTTCTTTTGAATATCAGCAAGGGGCATACCAATTTGTACAGAACCAGCTTTACCAACAGCAAGGCGTGTTTCATCACCAACAGATGATGGTGATGCTATCGCTGGTAAGTCTTTTGGCGTAGCGGGCAAAGGAGGGGGAGTTGCCGATGGTTTAGTAGGCTGGATGGCGGGATCAGCACCAGCGGCTTTTAATATTTCGGCAATGGTTGCTTGTTGTTTGGAGTAGGCTTCCATGAGAGCGGTGCGCCCAATACCATCTTGTAGGTTGGGATTAGCTCCATATTCAAGTAACATCTTTACGATATCTTCAGCACCCATTGCTGTAGCTTGCATTAAAGCAGTCTTCCCATATTTATCTTGCAAATTAACCGTTGCTTGTTTTTCAAGGAGTAGTTTAACAACCTCTGTTTTCTTATAAAAAGAGGCTGCGATCAGAGGGCTCCAGCCATCAGTGGGGCGCAAGACATTTACTGGCATGCCGGCATCCAAAAAGGCATTTACGATAGCTTCATCACCACGACCAGCATAATTGACAAAGCTTTTTTCTTCGAAAGTAATTCCTCGTTGGGTTATTCTTTCTAGGGGGTCTTGGCTTTCCAGCGAATGTTGGCTATTCTTATAGCCGAGAAAGGCACTACTGGTAATTACTACTATAAGTAGGCTAAGAAATACAAGTACGTTTTTTTTGGTTGCATATTCTTTTAGTGTTTTTGAAATAAATAAAAATTTATTTTTTGCTGGCAACGTAGCTTGTGGTGCTTGTATTTCAGGTGGTGGAGCAACTAATTGGTCTGGAATGGACGGTGCCTGGGCTTTTGCTGTGCCCGTTTCGGGCACGGATAATTCTGGCAATTCCTTACTAACATCAGAGAGTAAGGAATCAATAGCTTGTTGATCCAGCCCTTGTTCATCATTCATATATTATTCACACCTTATTCATCAAATGCGCCTTTACCATCAAAAAATGACACAACAATATAAGATTTTCCACGCAACTGCAAGAAATCCTGCAATACTTTTTTAAAAAAACTAAAAAAACCATCACCACAGTTTATGCGGTGATGGTTTTTAGTGTGTATAAATAAGTTCGCTAACGTTAATTAGACCGCTATGATTTTTTTTGCTATGGTTACGGCTTCGACGCCGTTTTGTGCATAAGCATCGGCTCCTGCTTCCACAGCGTATTCTAGCGTAAGTACAGCGCCACCGACAATGGTTTTAGTTGAACTACCTGCTGCTTTAAGGGCAGCAATTGTGATATCAATTTGCGTCATGGTGGTTGTCATTAGGGCACATAATCCAACAATATCAGCGTGATGGGTTAGAGCTGCTTGTACGATGGTTTCAGTAGATACATCTTTACCAAGATCAATAACCGTAAAGCCGCTATTTTCTAACAAGGCGGCGACAATATTCTTGCCTAGATCATGAATGTCACCTTTTACAGTTGCGAGTACAACGGTGCCAAGACTGGCAATGGTGTGCGCGGGTAATATTTCTTTAATCGTAAGGAAAGCGGCACGCATGGTTTCGGCAGACAGTAGCACTTGAGGTAAAAAGCAGTGACCCGCGCCAAAAGCTATGCCAATTTGATTCATGGCCGCGGTTAGCCCATGCTCCGTAATTGTGGTGGAATTTAGCCCATCAGCAAGGGCCTGTTTGACTAATGGAATAACGGCTTCCTTTTCTCCAGAGATCACAGATTGGCGAATTTGCTCGATGATATCTTTCGGTGCAAGGGGCTCGTTGTTAGGTTCAGTTTGGTGATGGGGGGCATATTGCAGGCTATAGGATCTGCCGTTGGGGTCATGACCAAGCAGGGCAGCTGAAGCTGCTAAGGCATTTTGCATTAGTGGGTCATAAGGATTTAATATAGGGGCATCAAGTCCTGAATTGAGGGCCATCGCACAGAAAGTGGAATTTATAATATCGCGCCGCGGTAGGCCAAAGGAAACATTACTAAGCCCCATGGTTGTTGGATAGCCAAGTTGTTCTCGATATAGTCTCAGTGTAGTAAGGACTTCAGATCCTGCTTTCTCATCAGCGGCAGTAGTTAATACCAAGGCATCAAGAACAAAATCTTGAGGCCGTAGGCCAGCTGATAGGGCAGCCTGGATAATCTGGCGCGTAATATGTAAGCGTTCGCGAGCAGTGCTGGGCACGCCACTGGCCGCAATGGGTAAACACAATATGGCAGCCCCATATCGTTTGGCTAAGGGCAAAAATGACGCTAGGCGTTCGGGCTCTGCGCTGACTGAGTTAATCAGGGCTCTGCCAGGGTAGGCCTTAAGACCAGCCTCTAAGGCGACTGCATCGGTAGTATCGATGACGAGGGGGGCATCGACTAGCATGGATAACTCTTCGATGACATGTTTCATAGCATCTGCCTGATTAATTCCAGGTACGCCCATATTGATATCCAAGATATGGGCACCAGCACGCAGCTGGTCCAAGGCTTCTTTCTTCACCGCGATAAATTGTCCAGCTTTAATACTAGCAGCCAATTGTTTGCGACCGGTAGGATTAATACGTTCACCAATAATTGCTGTTGGACAGCTAGCGCCAAGGTAGATTGTTTTACTACGGCTAGTCAGGGCCGTAGTCTTAGCCGCTTGTCGCATTACTGGTAAAACAGGGAGTGTAAAATTTTTTACAGCCTCTTTAATTGCTTTGATATGTTGAGGTGTTGTTCCACAGCAACCACCAATATAACTAGCGCCAGCGGAGGCTAATTGAGTAGCCCAGCTACCCATTTCTTCTGGTGACATTGGAAAGACGGTTTGGGTATGAATAAGTTTTGGCATACCAGCATTAGGCTGGATGCTAATAGGGCATTTAGTAGCAGTGGCTAGTTTTTTTACAACATCTAATAATTGGGCTGGTCCTAACGAGCAATTGGCACCGATAATATCAGCGCCCATTGCTTCTAGGATAATGGCTGCCGTTACAGGGTCAGTGCCAGTGATGGTGCGTCCGTCGGCACCAAAGGACATTTGGCAAATAATGGGTTTAAGAGTAGCAGCTTTTGCTGCCAGTAGGGCAACACGCATTTCTTGGATATCAATAATTGTTTCAATCAAAATCATATCTACATTTGCTTGGTCTAAGGCCGTAATTTGTTCGAAAAATACTTCGTAGGCTTGGTCAAAAGTTAGATCACCTAGTGGGGCAATTAGTTTTCCTGTGGGGCCAACCGATCCTGCTACCTTAGTATTAGGCCCACAGGCGCTTCGTGCAGCAGCAACGGCAGCTTGGTTGAGGAGGGTAACCTGATTTTGTAAGCCGTAATGGGTTAGTTTAATGCGATTTGCACCAAAGGTGTTGGTTTCAATAATATCAGCACCGCTATCAATATAACTTTTGTGGATGGCTGTTATAACAGCAGGTTTTTCTATATTCCACAGTTCTGGGCAGGCACCACTGGGGAGGCCGGCATCTTGTAGCATCGTTCCCATCGCGCCGTCAAAAATATAAATCATTGTTGGTCAATCCTTTCTGGCTATGCAATTTAGTTGTGGACATTGAGGGCAAGTTGTATCTTGGTATAGGTGACTAAGGCTTATATCGTGCTCATTAGGGGTAAAACCAATGACTGCAGTAATTGATTTACGTGGTTGCAGCATGCAGGAGTCAGTGACAGTTAGACCAATCTCATGACCATTGGCTAAATCTAAGATAAGAGGCTGAACCGTGATATCCCATCCCCCATAACCAGGACTGAAGCGGGGCAGTGTCAGGTAACCTTGCTGGGCAGCTTGATTTTTTATAAAATCACAGACCTGATCGGCGGCAACTTCTACAGCAGCTGTACCTGCTGCATCTAACAAGAGGCCCGATGTATATTCGCCAATCGTAAAATAATCACATACTTGTTGTTCAAGTTTTGATCCAATCGTGAGGGCTATAACGGCAATTTGTACGGCTTGGGATAAATAATGGACAATTTTAGATGAATTCAATATAAGGGGTTCTAGTGCCATAATCGTCCCTTTGTGCGCGTCATAATTATAAATTTGCCAAGTAGCCTGAGGCTGCGCTAAGAGATAAGATTCGGTGCAAGCTTGATTAAGTAAGTGGGAAGGGAATTCTGCATACTTATCTAAGCCAGAATAGCGTTTGATCTCACTCAAATTAAGGGGTTTTAGTACTGGATTATAAATGGTCATGGTATTTCTCCTTTTTCAAACTAGTAGCAAGGATAATAGTCTTGGCCGTACGTGCTTAATTCATGTTATGATAAGCAATTTATTTATGCCCATCATAACATGGCCCCAGCGTTTAGATTGAGATAAATAAGGAGTGTAATCGTTGCTATCTCAGTCCGGTTTGTTGAATGATGAATTTAGAGTGTTCTAATTTATTCATTGTGTATAAATGAATACCATCAACCTGGTTAGCAACTAAATTAGTAATTTGCTCACAAGCGTATTCAATTCCTGCTTTTTCTAAATCTAACGGTTTATGTTCATACTTATCGATGATGAGTTGTAATGGTTTAGGAATGGAGGCGCCACAGAGGGAACGAATCCTTGCAATTTGTTTGATCGTTAGTAATGGCATGATTCCAGCACAAATGGGGGCGCTAATACCTGCCTTTTGAATTCTATCTAAGAATTTGTAAAAAATGGAGTTATCAAAAAAAACTTGGGTAATCAAGAAATCAGCACCAGCAACTATCTTTTGCTGGAGATGAGCAGTATCTTCTGCTAAACTATTGCATTCCATATGACCTTCAGGATAGGCAGCCGCCGCGATAGAAAAATAGTTACGTGATTTAATGTGAGTGATTACGTCCATCGCATAACGATAGTTTGTTGTAAGATTTTCTTGTGCCGTTTTGTTGATGGGCATATCGCCACGGAGGGCTAGAATATTTTCGATATGATGGTTTTGCAATTGGTCTAGAATGCTATCAATATCCTCTCTTGATGAAGTGATACAAGTTAGGTGAGCGAGGGCCTCGATGCCATAGGCATTTTTGACTTTGTCAGCGGTCTCAAGAGTTCGCCCAGAACTACTGCCAGCAGCACCATAAGTGATGCTGACAAAATCAGGATTGAGAGCTTGTAATCCTTCAGTGGTTTTAAAGATGGACTCTAAAGGAACCGTTGCTTTTGGTGGAAAAACTTCAAATGAAACTATGGTTTTTTGTTTGTCGAATAGGTTATGAATTTGCATAATCAACCTCACCTTATTATTATAGTTTAACCCCTTACATCTTTTCTAAAAAGTAAGATTGTTAGGCATAATCAGTCATTAGCTTAGCTAAGCTAATGGGGAAATGCAGAATATAGATATTTGGGTATAAAAAAATAAGCTACATTCCTTGAGGAAAGTGGCTTATTTTTTATTCCGCTCTTTCCTCTCATCTTTCAGAATCATTACATTCTGCTGGAATTAGCACCATTTGCATCATTGCCGGTTGCTGGGTGTCATAGGGCCAGTCCCTCCACCACTCTAGATAAGAGATACATTTATGAAATTGAATTTATGATAATGCAAAAAAATATAATTGTCAATGTTTTTCATGAAAAAATAAAAAATATTCATGACTAAATTAAATAAGTTGGTATAAACTAATATTTTATTAAAAAGGATAGCATGTGTGTTTCAAAACAGTTAGAATTAATGGTATTATAGATAGAATGGCTCACAAGATAGAATGCTAGTGATTAAAAAGTTGTTTCTTCTAAAATAGTAATAAGAAGATGAGGTGAATCGATTGGTAAAAATTATTGCCATTGCCAACCAAAAGGGGGGCGTGGGTAAAACAACTACTTCTGTTAATTTAAGTGCATGTCTAGCGGAATTAGGGAAAAAAGTATTATTGGTTGATCTTGACCCCCAAGGAAACTCAACAAGTGGCTTTGGATTTGATAAAACCAAAATTAAAAAGTCTATATATGATCTATTAGTAAATGATATACCGATAGATGGTGTGATTTTAAAAACGCAGATTGAGAATTTAATGCTTTTGCCAGCGACCATTCAATTGGCAGGCGCAGAAATAGAATTGGTTTCAATTATGTCGCGGGAAACAAAACTTAAGCGGGTATTAGATGCAATTAAATATGACTATGAGTATGTTATCATTGATTGCCCACCATCCTTGGGATTGTTAACAATTAACTCATTAACAGCGGCTAATTCTGTTTTAGTTCCCATTCAATGTGAATTTTATGCGTTAGAGGGATTATCGCAACTTATGAATACTGTTGCTTTGGTACAAAAAAATCTAAATCCAACATTATCCCTTGAAGGTGTAGTCTTAACCATGTTTGATGCACGTACTAATTTATCAATTCAAGTTGTGGATGAGGTTAAAAATCATTTCCGTCACAAAGTATATCAAACCATTATTCCTCGTAATGTTCGTCTCAGTGAGGCACCTAGTCATGGGCAATCAATAATTGAGTATGATCCAAAGTCAAAAGGAGCTCTAGTATATTTTGATTTGGCTAGAGAGGTAATTGATGATGAATAAAACACAACGAGGGCTAGGTCGCGGTCTAGATGCATTGTTTTCCGCAGGTAGTAGCGAGGAAGACCAACCGATTGTAACTTATGTTCCAATTAAGAAAATTAGTCCTAATAAGTTTCAGCCTCGACGTGTATTTGATGATGAAGCATTGGATGAACTAGCAAATTCCATTCGTCAATATGGAATATTGCAACCGATTGTTCTGCGTAAAGCGCTAAACGGTTATGAATTAGTTGCAGGTGAACGACGCTGGCGAGCTTCTAAAATGGCTGGTATGGATAATATTCCAGCTATTATAAAAGAATATACAGATAACGAAATGATTGAGATTGCTTTAATTGAAAATATACAACGGGAGGATTTAAATGCCATAGAAGAGGCGTTGGCCTATAGGCGCTTAATGGATGAACTTTGCCTAACGCAAGAAGAGGTAGGGCGTAAGGTTGGACGGAGTCGTTCACTGATTGCTAACATGGTGCGGTTGTTAAATTTGCATCCAACAGTGCAGGAGTATGTTTCACGTGGAACATTAACAATTGGACAGGCGAGACCATTATTAGCATTGGAAACAGGTGACTTGCAAATAGAAGCGGCAGAGATTATTATTGAGGAAGACCTAACCGCTCGGGGTGCAGAAGAATTGGTAAAGCGTTATGCCGAATTACCGAAACAGGCTAAAACACAAGTGAAACCAGAGGAAGAAAAAGGGATCTTTGTTGTGGAAGCAGAAGATCGTTTAAAACTTATTTTAGGAACACAGGTGAAAATTAAATCGGGTAAATTAAAGAGCAAGATTGAAATTGAATTTTATTCTCCAGAGGATTTTGAGCGAATTGTTGAAATTTTAAGCGGACCTCCGATTGATAAAACACCTAAAATTCATGGGAAATTTGTTATATAAAAAAGTAAAACAGCAGATAATGTTTCACGTGAAACATTATCTGTAATTGAAAAGCTAACAAGGCCTTATTAATATTTATCTTATACATATAATAGCTAAACAGACCTTTTATATTGTATACGAGAAATCTTATTGTCATTTAGCTTACGAAGTGTTTTTATTGCTAGATATAACGTACAACTATTCCACAAGAAACACTAGAAAATAGAAAACGAGGCTCAGCGTAACCTTACAAATTACATTTGTTTTTTGTCGCAGTGGGTAGAATAGTTAATGAGAGCTATAGAGCAGAGTGTACAACACTGTTGATAGTCTGCGCTGGATTCGTGTTATTATGAGTGTGATTTCATGAACAGCACTTACGCTGATAATAACATGAACCCATTGTGGATACGGTTGTCATAGGACACTTAGGAATTTTCTTATTTCAATGATGAATGTGAAAGTCTTGTTAGCAGTAATAGGAGGGATTTTTTATGGAACAAACGCCCAAAGGTGCCCGGTTACATATTGCAATTTTTGGTCGCCGTAATACTGGTAAATCTAGCTTGATTAACGCCCTAACAAATCAACAAATTGCATTAGTGTCTGATGTTGCAGGGACAACAACGGATCCAGTTTATAAAGCAATGGAAATCCTGCCAATTGGCGCGGTGATGATGATTGATACAGCAGGTATTGATGATGTGGGAGAATTAGGGGCACTACGCGTGGAACGCACTAAGCAGGTACTTAATAAAGCTGACTTGGCCCTTGTTGTATTAGAAGGGAAAAGTGGTATCACTCAATATGAACAAACCTTAATAAAAGAAATTAAAGCAAAAAATATTCCCATCATTGGAGTTGTAAATAAAAGCGACATTTTACCATTATCTCCTGAACGTTTGGAATCATGGCAAGAAATGATCAATGTACCCTTGGTGCACATTAGTGCAAAAAGTAGAGTTGGTATAGAAGAATTAAAGCAGTTGCTGATTAAATATGCACCGAATGATTGGCAAGGTCCACCAATTATTGGTGATTTATTGCAAGCTGGCGATACGGTAGTATTGGTGACGCCCATTGATTCAGCTGCACCTAAGGGAAGGCTCATATTGCCCCAGGTGCAAACAATTCGTGATATCCTTGATTGTGATGGGCTAAGTATTGTGGTAAAAGAAAATGGATTGAAGCAAGCTTTGGCAAATCTGCGTCAACTACCACGCATGGTTGTAACCGATTCCCAAGCTTTTGCTCAGGTTGATGCTGATACTCCTCCGGAAGTGTTACTTACTTCATTTTCGATTTTGTTTGCTAGATATAAAGGTGATTTAGAAACATTAGTAAAGGGAATAAAAAGCATTGAAACATTAAAACCAGGGGATAAAGTATTAATTGCGGAAGCTTGTACCCACCATCGCCAAGTTGATGATATTGGTACCAATAAGATTCCTCGTTGGTTAGAAAAAAAAGTCGGGGGAAAACTTGATTTTGAGTGGGTATCAGGAAATCACTTCCCTGTTGATTTACAAAAATATAGTTTAGTTGTCCATTGTGGGGCCTGTATGCTTAACCGCCGTGAAATGATCTATCGTTTGTCACAAGTGTCTGATAAACAAGTGCCTGTGGTAAACTATGGATTGTTAATTGCTTATGTTCATGGTATTTTAGAACGCGCTTTAGAACCTTTTCCTCATATTCAAAAAATATTGTTTAGCGAAGGCAATTCTGTTGTGAAGTGATGGAGGTTTTTTTATGATTTATCTTGATAATGCAGCAACCACATGGCCTAAACCTGAAGTTGTATATCAGGCTGTTGATAGCTGCCTAAGGCAATGTAGTGGTAATCCTGGTCGGGGCGGACATGGCAATGCTCGTGCGGCAACTCGTATTCTATATGAGGCCCGTGAGCAACTAGCCACATTATTTAATATTGATAATGCAACCAATATCATGTTCACATATAATGCCACCGATGCGCTTAATATGGCTCTATTAGGAAGGTTACGACCTGGTGATAGTATAGCAACCACCAGGATGGAGCATAATGCTGTTGCTAGGCCACTTCGTTATTTGGAGTCTATCGGTGTAAAGTTGCATATTATACCCTGTGATTGTACTGGAAGACTAGATTTAGTAGAGATGGAACGCATCGTGAAAAATGGAGTACAGGCCATTGTTATGAGCCATGCTTCTAATGTAACTGGTAGAATTATGCCCATATATGAAGTTGGCAAATTAGCCACGGCATATCAAACTTGCTTTATTGTTGATGCGGCACAAACGGCAGGTGTGGAAGATATTGATGTTGAGGCCTGTGGAATTGACATGTTGGCTTTTAGTGGGCATAAAGGCTTGCTTGGCCCTCAAGGAACCGGCGGTCTTTATGTGCGAGATGGCAGCAGTGTTGCCCCACTGCGTTATGGTGGTACAGGAAGTTTATCAGAATTTGATCGACAACCTGATTTCTTACCTGACAAGTTAGAAAGTGGCACACTCAACACACCAGGTATAGCAGGTCTATTAAGTGGCATACAGTTTATTAGTGAAGTCGGTGTACGAAATATTCGTAAGAAGGAACGTCAGTTATCTCAGCAATTAATAGAAGGATTAAAAAAAATTAACGATGTTGTGGTGTATAGCCCTGAATTGCCAAATGAACATACTGCAGTCGTATCATTTACGATTGGGTCAATGGATAGTAGTATGGTGGCACATCGTCTGGATGTGGAATTCGGCATTGCCTGTCGCGCAGGATTACATTGCGCGCCATGGGCTCATCATTGTATTGGCACCATAAAGACCGGTACTATTCGCTTTAGCCCTGGTTATTTTAATAAGGCAGATGAAATAATCCAGGCACTAACGGCGGTAGAACAGATTGCTCAAGAATATGGGGAGCAGAGTAAAGCGTAAAGCACCCTTGTAAGGCATGGGGTAACATGCATAAACTGATTTAAGTAGAGTATAAATGGAGAGGTATGATGTAATGGATTACTTGACAGTATTGTCTAATTTAATTATGAGCAATGTGCAATATGTTCTATTGGGAATGACGGTAATGATTTTGTTAGCATTAATAATATTCATCAGTATTAATATCAAGCTTGCTAAGCTGAATAAGCGATATAACATAATGATGAAGGGTATGGACGGGATAAATGTTGAGCAACTACTACTAAAACATATTGAAGATGTAAAAGAAACGGTCAACAAAGTAGATAAACTATCAATCGGATGCCAAAAGATGGAAAACCAATTCAAAAAATCAATTCAAAAATTTGGTGTTGTTCGATTTAATGCTTTTGAAGATATGGGCAGTGATCTGAGTTTTTCCATTGCTTTATTAGACTATCAAAATGATGGTATGGTGATCTCCAGCATTTATAGTCGTAGTGAATCACGTATGTATGCGAAGCCGGTACTTGCCGGTCAGTCCTCTTACCTTTTAACCGACGAAGAAAAACAAGCATTAATTCAAGCAATGGATAAAAAATAAAGGCAGGAATTAACTAATTTAAAAGCGAAGAAGAAATATAGTTGCATTACGATATAAAGTGTTACATTTTTTAGGAGGAGGAGATGTTTTGGCGAAATCCAATAAAAAAAATGATATACTCAAACAAAAAATGTTTAGTATGCCAGATGCCAGTTCAGAAGAAAAAAGTATTCGTATACCACTGGTTGCAGTAAAATACGCAATCAGTGTATTGTGTTTGGTGATGATTTGTATGATGTGGGCTTTTGTACATTATCGGCAAGTCTTACACGCTAATAGTGGAGAAAAAGCCGAATTGGAAGCTTTACGGCAAAATAATGCCGAGCAGGTCAATCAAATCCAACAATTATCTAAGACTACCATGGACTTACAGGCTGAGATGGAAAGGTTAGATTCTCTTGATAATGAAATAAGGAACATTATCAATGATGATAATGTGACAAATACATCACAGACTGATTCACCACCGCCTAAAGGGATGTATACAGGACAAGGTGGACCACATACAATACTTAGTATTAACGAGATTAGTAATGCAACCAATGAGCTACAAGTAGCAGTAAAACAACGTGAAGAGCGTTTAAGTGGACTTAAGCAGGAATTACTGGATAAAGAAGTTAGGATGGCCACAACGCCTTCTATCTGGCCAACGATGGGGGATATTACCTCACCTTTTGGTTGGCGAAATTCGCCTACTGGTGGTGGCAGTGACTTTCATCCAGGAATTGATATTGCTAATAGCATTGGCACACCTATTGTTGCCACTGCCGATGGGAAAGTGATAGTAAGTGGAACTGCTGGTGGTTATGGTCAGTTAGTACAAATCGATCATGGCAATGGTATTAACACCTTGTATGGACATACTTCGCAAATTCTTGTGCAGGTTGGTCAGATGGTAAAAAAAGGACAGTTGATTGCATATATGGGAAGTACAGGATATAGTACTGGTTCACACGTTCATTACGAAATTAGAGTGAATGGTACCGCTGTTGATCCTGCCAAATATTTAAATTAATAGGGTCTAACTACAATTTTCTTGTATAATCGTCTATCTTGGTGGTAATGCTATAGCCGGAGGTGGATAAAATGCAGGGAATTGTTGGTTTGGATAAAACTTTATCGAGTTTGGCAGAAGTACTTGAAACAGAAGGGTATGAGGTAGTTATTTTAGATGACAGTAATATTAATAGTGTAGATGCTATTGTAGTAAGCAATATAGATATGAATTTGCTAACTGCACAGGATATAGCTATTGATGTACCTGTCATTAATGCTGCCGGCAAAACATTCAATGAAATAATTGGAGAATTGGAAATGATGTAAAAAAGTCGAAGCTATAGAAAATATAGCTTCGACTTTTTTTTATAATGTACTAAGAAAATGACAGCTTTATTGCTGTCATTAGGGTGTGGATGATGAGAGTATTATGTGGAAGAGCTAGTGCAATATATATATTTATGAGTTAACGGGTATTGTTGTTCTTTTAGGATAGGGTAAATTAATAGTATTATAAGCGGTTCAATTGGTCGTTAGCCCCTTTTTTGTCGTAACATTCACCTAATGAGTATAGGTTCTAAGGCCATAGGAAAAGGCGTGGGCAATTGTATCGGCCATTTTCATTACTAAGCTAAGTCTGGTGCTTTGTAGTACTAGATGTTCCATAAAACCACTTACATTAACGATGCCAGTTACATAGGCATTACCAACTGCGGGGAGATCTTTATTTACAGCAGCCCCTGGTTTTAAGGAACCACGCCCTAGGGAGATACAGCCTACGCTTTCGAGTCTACCAAGGCAGGCATCGACTGCGATGATAAAAGGATTATCAAATCTTGCTTGAATAAATTGAATATTATCATGTAAGTTAGAGGCATGTACAGGATCATCCAGTGTTCCATAGATGTAAGGATAAGGGTTAAAAGAGCGGAGTTTAGTGCCAGTCAGGGGCCCCAGCGAATCGCCAGTGGAACGATCAGTGCCAATGCATAAAATAACGAGATCGTGATCGGCTGTAGAAGCCTCATGCATAATGCTGCGCAAATGGGTGGCAATATCATAGATGGCAGTAGGTTGGCTAATATTTAATTTGAATTCAGGTGCTGGCTTAGGAAAATTTAAAATATTATTCACGATGTAATGCTCCTATTTAGTAGATTAAACTATAAGCAGATTGTGTAGAATGTAAGGTTATTATACGTAACAGTAAACAATGTTATACACGATGAATAGGAAAAATAGGATAAGTGTGGGAAGAGCAGAAATAGCATATAGATAACACTAAAAAAGTAACATGCATATTGTTGACCTGTTGGGAATGGAGGCTAGGGCACGCTTACTCTCTGCGTAAGGCTGCACCTTAACTTCCTGGTAATTGTCTGTAGAATAGCTAGTTATATATAGTAAATGATGTAGTTGTAGTGGGGAAGTCCATAGTCTACTTAACAGTTAGTTGAAAATGATCTTATTGCTTAAAAAGAACTTAATATGAATAAATATACAATTAGTGCTAATAATGAAAGTTGTCCAAGGTAGAAAATGAGAGACTTTTCAGAAAAAAAGACCATTTTTTTATTCACACAAAGGTATAATGTATTATTTTTTATACATTATTGACAGGGAAGCATTTGGTTTTTATAATAAAGAATGTAAATGAAGTGTCGTCTATCGATACAAACGAATTTTGGGAGTGTACCTAGGGTTCCGCACTTGATAGTGGCTGGTCCGAGCGGTACAGGTGCAAAGAGCACAACACCGTGGGTAAAAAAGACCCTGCGGAAAGTCCTGGATAAATGAAGCTTGATGGTAATTTGTTTACTAATTACCTAAATATAGCTAAATTTAAATATCCAGTACTTTTCCAGGGTCTTTGTGCAGCAATAAAAGGAATTTGATTAAAGGGGCATATCGCAACCACAAGGCAAGTGGAATTTTGCAACAGGATTGTGTAGTTTTTGGGGGATTCAAATTAGTATAAAGGGGTGGGTAAAAATATATGTGCAGAATTGGTGCGATTAAAAGTAAGGAATTTATTCATCCATCGGCAGCCCTACACTTAATGTTGCCGCAGCAGGAAGGACATGATAACTCAGGGTTCGCTATGGTGATGCAAGATTTGGCCGGCGTATTTTCAGGGCACAAAGATAAACCATTACTATCCTTAGCATGTACGCAAAGCGGTGCGAAAATGGTTGAAGACTATATGGAAACCAATAACTTTATTCAATTAGCAGAGTGGATTCCCAGGGGCGTAAAGAATGCAAAACTAGATATCGAAGCTATGCCTTATTATATATTTCGCAATTATGATTACCCAGAGCACTACAGCGATGCTAGCGCAGAGGATAAAGAAGAATTATTGATGGATACTCGGCTAGCGCTTAGAGAATTATTAGAACAGACGGAACAAGGTTATGTATATTCCTTTTGGCCAGATGTACTTACACTAAAAGAAATCGGTGATCCTAGAGACATCGCTACGTATTTTAAATTATGGGATGATAATGGGGCTTTGATGGCAAAAAATATCGTGGTGCAATGTCGTCAAAATACCAATTATGATATTGTGCGTTATGCTGCCCATCCTTTCTTTTTGCAGGGATATACGTTGTGTGCTAATGGTGAGAATACTTTTTTTACTAAAAATAAAGAATATCAGAAAACATTACATCGTGGGTATATCGGCTTTGAGTCTGATTCGCAAAATTTTCTATATACACTGCATTATGTGCTCCATGAATTGAAATGGCCGATTAAATATTATAAACATGTCATTACTCCTTTACCTTTTAATGAAATCGGATTGCGGGCAGATAAAGCAGAATTAAATGCCATTCGCCAATCCCTTGGTCATATGGAGATCAATGGACCTAACACCATTATTGCCATGCTGCCCAATGGGAATATCATGACTTGTTGTGATTCCAAAAAATTGCGGCCGGTGGTTGTAGGCCAGGGTGACAATATGGTAGCCATCTCATCGGAAGTGTGTGGAATCAATGCCATTTTGCCTGGACGTAATCAAGAGTTGGATATCTATCCAAATGAACGAGAAGTGGTTGTTATTAATGACGCATTGGAGGTAGAGCGATGGAAACAGTAGAAACTCAGGATGTAACAATCAATGATTTGCCTTGGAAAATTGAATATAAACCTGAGCGCTGCACCTTATGTGGAAACTGCACTGCGGCTTGTACTTTTGGGGCCATCCAGCCTGTGGTTGAGCGGCATTCAGTTACTAATTCTACTGGTCAGCAGCCCGAGCCAATAAGTAGTCATAGTGCTGTGCTTGTTATTAAACAACAAAATAGTCTGGCACAGGCTTGTACTGGTTGCGGCATGTGTGAAAAAAACTGTCCTAATCAAGCCATAAAGCCTGTACGTAATCAGGACTCACGGTTTAATCTTCTTGCTAGAAAAGGTGGGTCACCAATTAAACGTGGGGGGCGTACCAATCTAAATAGCGAGCGGACACTGGATAATATTATTGTCGGACGTATTTCTCAGATGACCGATCCAGCTCTTGATTCAGAGCGTCATACTTTTGATATTTTAGCGCCCTTCGGCCGGGTGTTACCAGCTCATGAATTACCCTTACAGGTTACCAATGGGGAAATTAATTTGACAGGCAAACTACCCCCTGTAAATTGGATTTATCCCATTATTTTTAGTGATATGTCAATTGGAGCGTTGTCGACTAGGGCATGGGAAGCTGTGGCGTTAGCGACTGCCTATTTGAATGAAAAATATAATATGCCGGTACGTATGAGTTCGGGTGAGGGTGGTATGCCTGTCAAGCTTCTGGAGTCTGAGCAACTTAAATATATGATTTTGCAGATTGCATCCGGACATTTTGGCTGGAATCGCATTGTGAAAGCAATACCAAATATGAAAGTGGATCCGGCGGGGATTTTAATAAAAATTGGTCAAGGCGCAAAACCGGGTGATGGTGGGCTTTTACCAGCGGCAAAGGTAGCTTCTCATGTGCAAGCCATTCGTGGCGTGCCCAAAGCCGACCTGATGTCACCGCCCAATCATCAAGGTCTATATTCCATTGAGGAATCCGTACAAAAAATGTTTTTATCCATGAATGCGGCTTTTAAGTTCAAAGTACCAGTGGCGATTAAATGTGCGGCTTCCGCTACCTCTGTATCTGTTTATAATAATTTATTACGAGACCCTTATCGCATTTGTGGTGGTTTCTTCCTCGATGGTATTCAAGGCGGTACGGGAGCAGCTAATGAGATATCTCTTGACCATACGGGGCATCCGATTGTTTCCAAGACCCGGGAGTGTTATTTGTCAGCAGTCAAACAGGGACGGCAGGGGCAAATTCCATTGTGGTCTGGAGGTGGTATCGGACTTACGGGGAATGCGTCAGCCGATGCTTTTAAAATGATCTGTTTAGGGGCAAATGGCGTATTTATTGGTAAGCTCTTAATTCAGCTTATGGGCTGTATTGGTAATGAACAGGGACGTTGTAATTCTTGTAGTACGGGTAAATGCCCAGCCGGAATCTGTACCCAAGATCCGCGCCTTGTACAACGGCTAGACATTGATAAAGCAGCGCAAAACATTGTAGAGTATATGTTGGCACTTGATAGTGAACTAAGAAAGTTAATGGCACCAATTGGCAATAGTTCATTGCCTGTCGGGCGCTCTGATGCATTGGTGACTACGGATCGCGGGATTGCGGAAAAATTGGCGATTCAGTACGTATGTTAGGAGGGAAGCAGCATGTTAAAAATAAATAGCCTTTGTGGAAATCAGCGGATGTCTACTCAAGATTTGTTAGAAGCCATTAACGAGGCCATTACCATTGGAGAAACAGACTTTATCATTGAGGCTTCCGGCCAACATGATATTGGAGGACCTTTATGGAATTGTGAAGGTAAAACGTTACGCATTACGGTGAAAAATCCTGGTCAACGTGTAGGTTCTATGTGTTTAGAAAACACAGAAATTATTGTCGAGGGTTCAGCATCTGCTGATGTGGGCTGGCTCAATGCAGGTGGTAAAATTGTAGTGCGTGGCGATGCTGGCGATACGGCGGCCCATTGCGCGGCGGCAGGTAGTATTTATATAGGTGGGCGCGCTGGTACAAGATCGGGCTCTATGATGAAACATGATCCCTTATACGCACCGCCAGAATTTTGGGTACTAAAAAATTGCGGTAGTTTTTCCTTTGAGTTTATGTCAGGGGGGATTGCTGTTGTTTGTGGTTATGATAGTGAACAATTTGAATCCGTATTGGGGGATCGTTCGTGCATCGGTATGGTAGGTGGTACCTTATATTTCCGGGGAAATGCTACGGGACTTTCCCAGAAGGATGTAAAAATTTTGCCGCTGGGCACCCAAGACATTGCCTATCTAGATGGAAAAATGAGTGAGTTTCTCGCTGCTGTTTCTTGCCCTGAAATTCAGGGAGAGTTAAGTAATTGGTCAGAGTGGCATAAAGTCGTTGCTTTAACCTATGATGAACGTCCCAAAAGCAAACACACTAATATTAAGCCTTTTCGGCAAGACAGTTGGATTCCAGAGGGGATTTTTAGTGATGTATGCCCAGATAATTTTGGCGTGATTGGTTTAGTTACGACCAATGTATATCGGCAGCGAGTGCCCGTATGGGAAAATGGTGTTTATGCCGCTCCTTGTGAGTTTAACTGCCCAGCATCTATTCCATCGCAACGGCGTTACAATTTGCTAAGAGAAGGTCATATTGATGAGGCCTATAAACTAGTATTAGAATATACTCCCTTTCCTGGTTCCGTATGTGGAGCGGTTTGCCCTAATCTATGTATGGATGAGTGTACGCGAAAAAAAGTTGATATTTCCGTACAGATTGGCAAGTTAGGCACATATTCGGTAGATACTACAGTCTCGGAAGCTAAGGTTAGATCAGGTAAGACTGTAGCTGTTATTGGTGGTGGAGTGGCTGGTTTGACAGCCGCTTGGCAACTGGTGCGCAAGGGGCATGACGTAACCGTTTTTGAAGCAGATGAGCGCATGGGTGGAAAAATGGAACAGGTTATTCCCCGTTCTCGCTTACCACAACAAACCTTAGCTGCGGAGTTAAAACGGATTGAAAATATGGGCGTAACTTTTAAAACGAATAGTCCAGTAGATAAGGCTAAATTTTTAGAAATTAGGGATAATCATGATGCCGTAGTCGTTGCCACTGGTGGACACATTGGGCGTGTTTTTCCTTGGCCAGGACATGAACGCATTGTAAAAGGCATTGAGTTTTTGAAAGCGGTTAACAAAGGTGAAAATCCTGCCGTTGGGAAAAATGTGATTGTAATCGGCTGTGGTAATTCTGGAATGGATGCCGCCGTGGGGGCTTATCAGATGGGAGCCGAACAAGTGATTTGCATTGACGTTCAGCGACCGGCTGCTGATGCCATAGAAATTGCTCATATAGAAGAATTGGGTGGGAAGCTAATATGGCCAGTATTTACCCAAGAAATCACTGCAGAAGGGATTATTACGAAAAGTGGTGAGTTCATCAAAGGGGATACGATTATTATTAATGTTGGGGAAATGCCGGACCTTGGTTTTTTACCAGAAGAAATTGCTACAGAGCGTGGGTATTTGGAAATAACTGCTGATTATCAAATTGCTGTAGGTGTCTATACAGCAGGTGATACTGTTAGGCCAGGACGACTGGTAGATGCGATTGGTGCCGCCCAACAAGCAGCGTTGGCAGTGGATGCTTATTTGACAGGAACAAGTTATCAGTCGGTAGTAAAAACTAAGATTGATGGCAAGCGCCTGAGTACCGCTTATTTCAAGAAATGCCATAGTTGTGATGTGCCAGCGGCCAATGAAGATCATTTGCGCTGTATTAGCTGCGGTACTTGCCGTGATTGCCATATGTGTGAAAAGTCCTGTCCAGAAAACGCCATTACCCGTAAGGTAAATTCAGAAGATGGTTTTGAATATTTTTCTGATGATCATAAATGTATTGGTTGTGGTATTTGCGCAGGAGTCTGCCCGTGTGGTATTTGGTCAATGTATGCTAACAAGCAAGCTATTAGTGTATAATTCATAGTTAATATAGGAGAAGGCATCAATACTACTGTTGAGTATTGATGCCTTCTTTGGTCCTTTGTCTTATATCTAAGGTAGGGGTTCTGCTATTTATCTATACAATTGTTAACATGGTATAGATAAACATGATTACGCCTGCGCCGCCAGTGACAAGGCCCATATACCAGTAAAAAGTTATTTTGTTGATGGAGGCCAAGGAGGATAGTAAAATACCAATTTGCAAGAAAATCAGAGCTTGGCCAAAATTACTATTGTAACCTTGTGCGGTATCTCGTATGCCCTCCAAGCGTTTAGCCTCAGCAGTAATATCCTTTTTATCCTGTTCATAGTGAGCAAGCTCTTTATCATAATTGGCGATTTTAGTCTGATATAGTTCCGTCTTACCGGTTTGTGTCATTAGTAGTTCCATCATATCTCGTTGGCTTTGTATCGTTGTTTCTTTAATACTTTTGGCTTGGTAATAGGCCCACTGGTCAGAAGCTTGGCTTTGGGTTAGAACCATTTTATTGCCATACCCCCCGGCTTTAAAGGCCGTTAAGGTGGCACATACTGCCAAGATTAAGGTGGTAACGGCAATAAAAGTATTGATGTTTTCTTTCCAGGATTTTTTCGCGGGTGTTGGTATGGATTGTTGCTTTAAGTCAGTATTTTTCACAATGGTTAACTCTCCCTTATTTTTGATGGTTTAGCCTCATTAGAATAACCCAAGAAGGCTCCTAGTCTTGCAAATTTGCGAGGACAGGAGCCTTCTTATGACTGTAAAAAATAGAGCAATGAAGTTATTTTTTCATTACAGTAGCTTTACCATCGATAACGACTTTACCATGTTGATTGGTAACGGTAGTTCTAAAGATTAGACGATGTTTGGCCTCGATCTTTTCAATTACTTCTACGGTAGCAGTGACGGTATCACCGATTTTTACTGCAGATTTAAAGGCTAGTTCTTGTCCGAGATAAATGGTTTTGGCGCCAGGTAGGGTTGTACCAAGTACGGCTGAGATAAAGCCTGCAGATAGCATGCCATGGGCAATCCGCTCTTTAAACATGCTATCTTTCGCAACTTCGGCATTGACGTGCATGGGATTAAAATCGCCAGTTATACCAGCGAAAGTATAGATATCATATTCGCTGACAGTCTTAGACATGCTGGCTTTATCACCAACTTGAATATCGATAAATTGTACATCTTGTATCATAAAAAACCCCCCTTTTTTTAGCGTAAGCCAGTCAGAGTATGGAGGTAGGATGGTTGTTGTAGAGTATTCATGAAATAACAATAAAATATCATCTCCAATAACATGGTGGCATAACTATAATATCATGACCATTCCTTCGGTTCAATGTAATTTGAGGAATTTTTAACTTCCAGTATCTCGCCAAAGAGGTTGCTTTTTTTAGAATGTAATTTATACTGAAATAAAATCAAAAGATTTGCGAGGAACACATTGATGAAAAAAAATATTGTTAAATTGGGAATTTGCCAGATGGCAGTAACTGCTGACAAAGATCTGAATAATGGTAAGGCCCAGGCAATGATTCGAGAGGCCGCGGCGGCAAAGTGTCAGGTCGCAATCTTACCGGAAATGTTTAATTGTCCTTACCAGCCAAAACTATTTTCTCAGTATGCAGAATCTTACCCTCAGGGGGAAACTTTTACCATGTTGTCAGAAGTGGCGGCAGAACAAAAGATTGTGGTGGTGGGTGGATCCGTGTCAGAACGGGATGAGCATAACAATGTATATAATACTAGTTTCATCTTTGATGAAAAAGGTGATTTATTAGGACGGCACCGTAAAATACATTTGTTTGATGTGGACATTCCAGGAGGCACAGTTTGCAAAGAGTCTAGTGTGTTATCAGCTGGACAGGGTATGACTGTAATAAAGGCGGCAGGTTTAACGTTAGGGATTGGTATTTGCTATGATATTCGTTTTCCAGAGCTATCTCGCTTAATGACTCTGGCAGGTGCTGAGGTTTTAATATTTCCCGCAGTTTTTGGTTTGACGACAGGTCCTGCTCACTGGGAATTACTCATGAGATCACGGGCGGTTGATAATCAAGTCTTTATTGTGGGGGCAGCACCAGCTAATGTAATAGGTGGGCAAGTCTATGGACACTCAACCCTAGTGGACCCTTGGGGTAATATTATGGCAATGGCAGGTATGGAAGAGACCCTGTTGATTGTGGAAATTAGCCTAGATGCCATGTATAAAGTAAGGCAGCAATTACCTTTGTTAAGTCATCGGCGATCGGATATTTATGAAGTGAATTATAAAAAATAAGAGAAAGCTACGCTAAATCATTGATATGCCAGATAAAATGGGATAGTAGTGGGTAACGTATTGTACTAGCCGAACTTCAGTGTAGAGAGTACGGAAGGTTTATTTTTTCAGATAAGGTAAAAATGTTTACACATAAATAGGGTATATGCTAATATAATAGAAGTAGGAACAGACGGAACCGAGGATTGGTGAAGTCGGGCAATTCGCAACAGGTAATTAATAACCTGTGGGACCTTTTGGGGAACCACGGGTTTTTATTATATCAAAAAGCCGAAATGTAAAAGTATGGAGTATTCATTTTAGGGGGGGTAATTGTTGGAGTTAGTGGATAATAATTTGAAAAAACGCACTGCTAGATTATCGGTGATTTCCAATGCTGTATTGGTGATATTAAAGTTAGTAGTGGGTTTTTATACTGGAGCAGTCAGCATTGTTTCGGAAGCAGCTCATTCAGCGGTGGATCTGGTGGCAGCATTGATTGCCTTTTACGCAGTACGTAAGGCCGATCAGCCACCAGATACCAATCATGCCTATGGTCATGGTAAAATTGAAAACTTATCAGGGGCAATTGAAGCGGTACTGATTATTGTAGCGGCTATATGGATTGTATATGAAGCAGGAACAAAGCTTACGGGTAGTTATGTTCCGGAGTTTTTAGAATATGGTATTATTGTGATGTTAATATCGGTAGTAGCTAATTACTGGGTTTCAGGTAAATTATATAAAGTGGCCTTGCAAACAGGTTCTCATGCCTTGGAGGCCGATGCTCTGCATTTAAGGGCAGACATTTGGACATCAGTAGGTGTTCTAATCGGTTTAGCCATTATAAAAGTAACAGGATTAGTATGGCTAGATCCTGTGATTGCCATTGTGGTAGCTGGCGTTGTGTTCAAAGCCGGCTATGGTATGACCAAAAAGAGTTTATACGAGTTAACCGATGTCAGTTTGCCAGCAGATGAAGAACAAATGATTGTTGATATTATCAATAGTCATACGGAGGTTATTTCCTTTCATCAATTACGGACTAGGCGTTCAGGGAGTCGTCGCTTAATTGATATGCATCTTATTTTGTATAAAGATATGCATTTAAACAAAGCACACACAGTATGTGATCAGATTGAGGCAGAAATTAAAGAAAAATTGCAATATTGTGATGTGGTCATACATATTGAACCATGTGATTATCATGAAGATATTGGTGCTTGTCCATTAAATGAATAGAAGATAAGCAGGAAAGGGAAACTTTCCTGCTTATCTTTTTGGCTATATACAACACACTAAGAAAGTAACATCTATATTGTTGGTCTGCCAGGAACAGAAGCTAGGGCATTGCTTGCTCCCTACGTAAGGCTGCACTCAACCCTAGCTTCTAGTCCTGACGATTGCCGTGTACAAAATATAGTACGATGTATATAGATGTATTGTTTTCCTGCATTGAATCAAGTCATGGTATCATAAGCATCTCTAAGATGTTTGCGTCGCACCCGGCTTTCAACAGGTGCTTCTCTGGTTGGTGATAATGGAGAGGGTGCTGGTGTTGTTAATTGGGGCTGTGTCGGCGTGGCTAATAGAGATTGTAATTCAGTAAGTAATACGGATGTAACTTCTTCAATGTCGGTTGATTTTGTGGGAGTAGTTTCAGGAGAAACGGTTGGAGCAGTGGGAGCAGCAGGAGTAGTAGGAGCAACCGGGGCAGCAGGTGGTTTTTCGCATACTACCGTGTGCTGTGGCATACGGGGAGGTAGGTGTGGTAGAATGATTTCTAATAGTTGGCGTAATATTTCAATCTCGACCACTTGTTCACCAGTTTTGAAAGGAATGTCAGTGGCGGTATTGGGATTAGCGAGTAGGCGGAATAAGTCTACTGGAGCACCAGAAATTTTTAAAAAGTCACTGCTAAAGATCATTTTGGAATATAACAGTTCCAGAAAAATATCAATTAAGGTACCTGCATTATCCGCTCGTCTTTCCGCTCGTTGAAAAACGCCTGGGCAAAATTCTGGTGTACGGCGAATTTCTTCAGCTCCCCCTACTAACAAGCGATACGATGTTACGAGTATAGAGAGGTTAGTAAGGATAGCATTAACATCAGCAAGCATAAGATCAATAATGGGTTGTGGAAGTTCATTGGTTAAAGCCATGATCATCGCCTCACTTTAGTGGGTTACACCCTGATTTGTGTGTGGTATTGTGACTGGATAAATTTACTTAAAAAAGGATTTTACGCTAAAAGGTATAATATATATAACGCTACAACCGTAAGTTTTAACTCATACTGTGCATAATATCCTGAGATAGATTTTTAAACCAATTATTATAGCGATATAGGATGCGCTAAAGAATTAAGTTATTCAGGATGTAACCACAGCTTGAATCATAGCATTTAATCGATCTTTATCGTTAAATGCCAGAATCCAAATTTTTTAATAAAATAGATATAGAAAATTATATGAAATAATGTAGCAAGAAATTACTGTAAAGTAATTTGAAAAATTAAATTAAGAAGGGGGGAAGGCAATATGAAGCCGGTGGAGCAAATTAAATTAACAAAATTCACAAAGAGTGGTGGCTGAGCTGCTAAAATCGGGCCGGGGGCCCTGGCCCACGTGTTGGGTCAGCTAAAAAAAACACAGGATCCTTGCCTGTTAGTTGGCATTGATACCGCAGATGATGCTGGTGTCTACAAAATCAATGAAACAACAGCTTTGATTCAGACCTTGGATTTCTTTACGCCCATTGTAGATGATCCCTATCTATTTGGACAAATTGCAGCTGCCAATAGCTTAAGTGATGTATATGCCATGGGCGGTAAGCCCCTTACTGTAATGAATATTGTAGCTTTCCCCATGAACTGTTTGCCTCCAGAGGTACTACGAGATATCTTAATGGGGGGGCAAGATAAAGTCATCGAAGCAGGGGCGGTAATTGTGGGAGGACATAGTATTGACGATCCTGAACCAAAGTATGGATTAAGTGTGACGGGCATTGTTCATCCAAATAAAATTTTAACCAATGCTGGTGCAAGGCTAGGGGATATATTAATAATAACCAAAGCAATTGGTACAGGGGTATTGGCTACAGCAGCGAGAGCAGAAATGTTTCCTGACGGTGTACTAGCATCAATCGAGAGCATGGCGACGCTGAATCGTAGGGCAGCTGAGGTTGCGATTCAATATGAAATTCATTCTTGTACCGACATTACAGGTTTTGGCTTATTGGGTCATGCCTATGAAATGGCGTCAGGGAGTGGAGTGGCGATGAAAATCAAGGCTGGGGATATGCCACTATTACCGGATGCGGCGGAGGCTGCAGCCATGGGGCTAGTGCCTGCTGGAGCGTATACCAATCGAGAGTACTTAACAACGGTTAGTATCGATCCTAGTGTGCCAGTTCATCTTCAAGATTTGTGCTTTGACCCGCAGACCTCAGGAGGACTGTTACTAAGTGTAGCTCCTGAAAGTGCTCAGTCATTATTGAGAGAATTACAACAGTCTGGCATAAAACAGGCGAGAATTATTGGTGAAGTGATATCAGGAGAGAGAGGCGAAATATATGTCTACTAATATAGATGGACGAGGGCTAGCTTGCCCTGGTCCAGTAATTGCGATTAAAAAGGCTCTAGAGGGTATTAGTTCGGGTATCGTGACCATTTTACTAGATAATAAGATTGCCAAAGAGAATGTTGTAAAGTTTGCCACAACCCATGGATGTGGCGTCAGTATCACAGAACAAGAGGGAGACTTCTTGCTGACCGTTTGCAAGGGCGGGGCGCAGCCAGAACAGACCATGAGAGCCGACAATGCGGTGGCGGGCGATACAGTATATGTGTTTACTCAAGATACCTTAGGACAGGGAAATCGCGAGCTAGGCGCGATCTTGATAAAAGGTTTTCTGTATACCTTACTAGAGACCACTCCCAAACCTAAGACGCTGTTATTTATGAATGCTGGTGTGTTGCTAACTGTTGAGGGGTCACCAGTAACAGATCATTTGTCCAAGTTAGCTGAGGGTGGAGTGGAAATACTATCTTGTGGTACTTGCCTTGATTATTTTGCAGTCAAAGATAAACTGGCAATTGGTGTAATAACTAACATGTACACAATTGTTGAGACTATGACAACAGCAACAAAAGTAATTACATTATGAGGTGACGATGATGTACCTGAACTATAATCGTTTACTCTCCTTTGGTTCAGTGCACCATGCCATGAAAGCTGAAAAACTATTGCTGGCGGCAGGGATTACGGTAGATTCTTTGCCAACACCGAGGGAAATCGATATTAGTTGTGGTGAATGCTTATTATTCATGGGGACTAATCAGCAGGTGGCAATGAAAATATTAGAAGATCATCAAGTGTGCTGGACAAAGCTGTTCGCATGTAATATGCAGGACCGAGTTTATGAAGAGCTGGATAGTAGATGATAGATGCTTTACTGGTAAGTTCCTAAGATTAGATGAGGGGGTGTTGTAGATGCTGGTGCGCTACGAAATTGGTGATATTGTAAAAATGAAAAAAACTCACCCTTGCGGCTCAGACCGTTTTGAAATTACCAGAACAGGCATTGATTTCAGATTAAAGTGTGTGGGCTGTGACCATTATGTCATGCTACCTAGACCTAAATTTGAAAAATCTGTGAAAGAAATTTTACAGCATACAGAATCTAAATAAAATAAGTAGCCTAAGATTATATATAGTTGAAAAATAAAGGCCAATACTCTACAATAAGTAATGCTATAAAATATAATTTGCATGTAAGGTGGAATAGATAAATGAGCACAAATTTAGAAGTTGGTATTGTTGGTTTACCGAATGTAGGGAAGAGTACATTGTTTAATGCCATTACTAAGGCGGGTGCAGAGGCAGCTAATTATCCTTTTTGTACCATTGAACCTAATGTCGGAGTTGTAGATGTGCCTGATGAACGCCTGCCACATTTGGTAGAAATGTACAAGACTAAGCGCTGTATACCAACAGCTATGCGGTTTGTAGATATTGCGGGCCTTGTAAAAGGTGCATCCAAAGGTGAAGGTTTGGGAAATAAATTCTTGGCGCATATCCGCCAAGTTGATGCGGTTGCTCAGGTAATACGTTGTTTTGTTGATGAAAATGTTACTCATGTAGAAGGTGGACTAGACCCGCTACGTGACATTCAAATCATTAATACGGAATTATGTTTGGCTGATTTGGATACCTTAGAAAAGCGTATCGAAAGAGTGCAAAAACTGATTAAAACTGGGGATAAAAAAGCACCAGCAGAAATGGCAGTGTTAGTGCGGATCAAAGAAATGCTGGATCAGGCATTACCGGCGCGTCGCGTGGATTTGGCGGATGACGAGTTATTGCTGATTGGTGATTTGAATTTGATGACATTAAAACCAGTCATCTTTATTGCCAATGTGAGTGAAGATGAAGTAGCTACTGCTGATGATAATGAATGCGTTAAGGCTGTTCAAAAGTATGCTGCCGAAGAAGGGGCTGAGGTTGTTACTATCTCTGCGAAAGTAGAAGCTGAAATTGCTGAACTTTCTAATGAGGATGCGATGGAGTTTTTAGCGGAACTCGGTTTGTCGCAATCAGGGTTAGACAAACTCATCAAGGCTTCTTATAAACTATTAGGCTTGGTGACTTTTTTGACTGCTGGCGTACAAGAGGTACGGGCTTGGACCATCAAAGAAGGCACTAAAGCACCACAAGCAGGGGGCAAAATTCATTCGGATATTGAACGTGGTTTTATTCGTGCTGAAATTGTGTCCTATGATGATCTAGTGCGTACAGGTAGCGCTAATGCAGCACGAGAAAAAGGGCTTGTCCGTCTCGAGGGTAAAGAATATATCATGAAAGATGGCGACGTTACCTATTTCAGATTTAACGTATAGTCCATCGCTAAGTATCAGCAAAAAAAATATAAAAAATGAGAAAACACCTTGCATTATCCAATATGTTAATGGTATAATACATCAGTCTAGGGGAAGCCTAGCGAGGTTTGAAATCTGATTTCAAAACCTTCCCTGCTCCCACGAGGGAGCCATTAGTCCAAAGGAGGAGGTGTTTTAGTGAGAAAGTACGAAATAATGTTTATTGTTAAGCCATTAGACGAAGAGGCAACAAATGCGGTGATTACCAAATTTGAAAACCTAATTAATAACAATGGTGGACAAGTAGATAAGATTGATCGTTGGGGCAAAAAGCGTTTAGCTTACATAGTAAAAGACTTCGCAGAAGGTTTTTACTGTCTAGTAAACTTCAGTGCGGTTCCAGCAACAATTCTTGAGCTTGATCGTATCATGAAGATTAGCGAAGATATTTTGAAATTTATGATTATTAGAATCGACGAATAGAAATAGGCCAGGGGGAATGTACCATGAATAAGGTTATAATAGTCGGTCGTTTGACGCGAGATCCAGAAGTTCGCTATACACAAACAGGTAAAGCAGTTGCTTCCTTTAGTGTGGCAGTTGATACTGGGTTTGGTGAAAACAAACGTGCAGATTTCATTCCTGTCGTAGTATGGGATAAATTGGCCGAAGTTTGTGGCAATAATCTTACCAAGGGGCGCCGTGTACTAGTTGAAGGACGTTTGCAAATTCGTGATTATGAAAAAGACGGACAGAAACGACGTGCAGCTGAAGTTGTTGCCCAAAACATCGAGTTTTTGGACACGAAACAGGCTGTAGGTAACGGCAGTACCACTAGTGGCACCACAAGTAGCGCTAGCCCTGCTAAATCTGGATATGATGTTAGCTCATTTGGGACAGAGGTCTTCCCTGAAGAGGAAATTCCATTTTAAAGGGAGGTATTTTCAGTGAAACGTGAAAGAGGAAGAAAACCTAAGAAGAAAATTTGTAGTTTCTGTGTTGATAAAGTAGAAACTATCGATTATAAAGAACTTACTAAAATTCGCCGTTACACTACGGAACGCGGCAAAATCTTGCCCCGTCGTATTTCCGGTAACTGCGCAAAACATCAACGTAGAGTTACTTTGGCAATCAAACGTGCTCGCATCGTTGCATTATTGCCATTCACAGCAGAATAAAAATAGGAGAGAGGTTATATATAACCTCTCTTTTTATTTTTATTCTGCAGGAAACAGCCCTGTGATTTGCGAATACTAACTAGATATTGTAAAAAGGGGTGGTGATGGTTTTGTTTTCCAATGAGTCAGAGATTTTACGCAAAATGCGTTTGATAGAATGGCTAAAGGCTGAATTAATTACCCAGGTTGGGCAGCTGTACCAAGCCATGGCGAAAAATAGTGAACTGGCGATCAGCGAAGGCTTAGCAGGAATTGTTGTTGCCTGCTATATATTAGCCCGGCGTTTGGGTATTGCTTTTGATTCATTAGATAGAGGTGTTTTAAAAAAAGTGGAGCAAAATATAAAAAATGAACATGAAGTGGAAAAATGGTTTGGTGATTTCAGTGAATATCAACACCATCTCCGCCAAAAGGGGTAAATAAATGCGACAGACAAGAGTACGTCCCATGGTTGAAGGTGGTCTTTTAGCAGCGATTGTAATTATTTTTGCTATGGTTAGCATTTACTTGCCAATTATTGGCTCACTTGTAAGTTTATTTTTGCCTGTACCTATTATTTTGCTTGGTGTACGACATGGTTATAAGTGGAGTATTTTAGCAACTCTAGTGGCAGGAATCTTTAGTGCCATGCTAATTGGACCTTTAAAGGCTAGTGTGGTAATTGGATTTGGCTTGATTGGTATTGTTTTAGGGTATGCATTTCGTATGAATTTTAGTCCTATGAAAACCATATTATGGTCATTTATAGCGGTTTTGATTTCTAATATTGCTCTACTGTGGCTTGGAGACTTAACAACAGGTGTGAATTTTCTTGAGGAATATCGAGTATTTATAGCAAAGATAATTGAAGAAATAATAACAATTGACCAAACAAAAGGTATTTCAGAGGAAACATTAGCTCAACTGGTAGCAATAAAGCCAATTATGATAAAAATATATCAAATGGCTATTCCATCAATGATTTTAATGGTGTGTGCAGGAGAGACGTTTGCGATCTTTTTTATTGCAAAAGTGGTACTTAAAAGGTTTGGATATACCATTGAAGATTTTCCGCCATTTAGAAACTGGATGTTACCTGATTGTATTGCATACTTTTTTATCTTGTCTCTAGTTATGATTTATTGGGGATACAGTAGGGAGCTTGCAATAATTTACAATAGCGGGATTAATATAGGTTTATTGTCTGGTATAGCATTGCTAGTACAGGGAATATCTTTATTTTACTACGTTGGTGATAAATACAATTTGTCAAGAGTCGTCAAGGGGATTATACTATTGTTAATACTAAGTAATTTGTTTCTAATATCAGTGTTAATTTATTTTGCCATAGCTGATATAATTATCGATTATCGGCGTTTACGAGCACCACGTAACATGGAATAACCAAAGAGTTATTCAAGTAGTCTTCGAGGAGGGGGTGGTGTTATGCCTAATGGTCCGTCCTTTTGGTTTGACACACGAATTTACCTTGCCGTTGCAACAGCGTTATTAGGGATTATTGTATTTTATAACCCCTATGTAGCTGTATTAGGTGCTATTTTGCTCGGCGCATTATATTCCTATGGGCGAGAACGTCATCTTCAGCAGCAAAGAGCCCTTAGTAGTTACTTATATAGTATGACCCATAATATTGAACAAGGGTCCTCGCACGCTCTAAATAATTTACCGTTAGTGATGATTATTGTAGATCGCAAAGGACGTTTGTATTGGTATAATGAAGTACTTACGGAGTGGTTTGATAAAGAAGAAATAAAAGTGGGCAATTCCATTTTAGTGCTGTGCCCATCCTTACCTTTAGAAAAAAGTTGGGGAAAATCAGGCAGAGAAGTTTTTACGGCTGATGATAAATATTATCAGATTATATATAAGCCCGTGGACTACATTGCTGATGAAATGGAATTGATGATCTTTTATATTAGCGACATTACGGCTTCGGAAAAAATTAAGGTGGAATGTCAAGAGGCTGTACCAGTTATCGCTTATATTCAGATTGATAATTATGATGAAGTACTGCAAGGGTTAAATGACAGTCAACGTACGGCAGTATTAGCAGATGTGAATCGAATTTTGGCGGAATGGATAACCGAAAATGAGGCATTCTTAAAAAAATATGCAGATGATATGTATCTTGCGGTGCTGAATCGTCAGCAACTGAATAAGTGCCTGTATGAAAAATTCGATATTCTAGATAAGGTAAGATCCATTCAGGCGGGGAACAAAATCCCCGTAACCTTAAGTATGGGGGTGGGGGCTGATGAGCATTCCATTGCCATGCTGGGGGAAAGAGCCCAAGCTGGTCTTGATTTGGCATTAGGACGCGGCGGGGATCAGGTTGCTGTACATGTGGGGGGGAAACTACAGTTCTATGGTGGCAAAGCCAAGGCTGTAGAGAAAAATACCAGAGTGAAAGCAAGAATTGTAGCCCAGGCTTTACGGGAAATTATTGATGATGCTGAACTAGTATTAGTCATGGGGCATACGAATGAGGATTTTGATAGTTTAGGGGCAGCTATCGGCGTGTCCATCATGGCTCGCCATTATGGGAAGAATATTCGTATTGTGGTTAGCCAGCCAGGGGTTTCCTTCAGTAAATTTAGGGAGACCTTGGGAGGCGATGAACAATATCAAAATCTGTTTATTTCTGAGGCTCAGGCTCTGGCACTAGTAACTCCTCAGACCTTGCTATTTGTCGTTGATGTTCATAATCCAGAAATTACGGCCGCACCTGAACTTTTGAGTAGGGTGGACCGTATTGTGGTGATTGATCACCATCGTCGTTCAGAAGCTTTTATTGTCAATCCTCTGTTGGTTTATCTAGAACCATCGGCTTCATCTACTTGTGAGCTGGTCACAGAATTACTCATGTACTTTGATGATTATCTGAATTTCAACAAAGTAGAGGCAACTGCATTATATGCAGGAATTGTCCTCGATACCAAACAATTTTCCGTGCAAAGCGGGGTCCGTACTTTCGATGCAGCTGCCTATTTAAGGCGAGCTGGGGCTGATTCTACTTTAGTAAGACAAATGTTTCGGCTAGACCTAGAGACTGTTAAGGCGCGGGCGGAAATTTTAAATCAGGCGGCCATGTTGCCTGGTGGTGCTGTGGTTGCTGATTGCCCAGCCAACATTCGAAATGCTAAAATAGTAGCATCTCAGGTTGCTGATATGTTACTAAATGTGGAAGGCGTACGGGTAAGTTTTGTATTGTTTTCCATTGAAGATGGGATTGGCATAAGTGCTCGTTCAAATGGTGACATTAACGTACATGTTATAATGGAAGAACTGGGTGGCGGCGGACATCAAACCGTAGCTGGTGCCCAAATTAAAAAAATGAGTATGCAAGAAGTAAAAAATAAAGTCATTGAGCTTAGTGCTAAATATACAGAGGAGAGTGGACAGAGTGAAAGTAATCTTACAACAAGAAGTTAAAAAACTCGGTAAAAAAGGTGATATTATAGAGGTTTCCGAAGGGTATGCACGTAATTATCTGTTACTACAGAAATTGGCTATCCCTGCAACGGCAACCAATGTGAATAGTGCCAGTCAGAAAAAGGCATCAGAAGAACGCAAGGTGCAACAAGCAGTGGATGAAGCCAATTTATTGGCTGCCCAAATGTCAAAAGTAGAAGTAACCATTCCTGTAAAAATCGGGGAAGGCGGCAAAATATTTGGTTCTGTAACGTCAAAAGATATTGCCGAAGCACTAGTGAGCCAACATAAAGTGGAATTAGATAAACGCAAAATCGATTTAAAGGATGGCATTAAGGGCATTGGTACCCATTCTGTAGCCATCAAACTACATCCTGAAATCAGTGCAACAATACAGGTACACATTGTCCCTAAACAATAATTTGTGTCACTTTGGTAATGGATTGGTTCTCATTATAGCGGAAAAAGAAAGGATTAGATTATGAAAGACTTTTTTAAAAGATTTGTCCGCACAAGGCCGTTACCTGTTAAGGTATCGGCAGATGAACAGTTAAAACGTCAGGTTACCGCTCTATATGATTTGTATTCAGGGATTTTTGGCTCAGATAAAGTAGTATTAAAAGCTGGTAAGTTAGATGCTTTAGCCTTAATGAGTTCAGAAAAATTGCCAGAGAGGGTATTGGCTTTACAAAAGTTGGTTTTTGAAGACCCCACGATTGAAAACTTGCCACCAGTGGATAAAATCCCAGAACTTCTAAATGAGATTGAAGAAGAGGTAGCAGAATTATTGGCTCGCCAGAATCTAGAAGATCGACTAGAAACCAAAATAAATAAAAAAATGGAAGAACGTCATCTGGAATATGTGCGAGAAATTAAAATGCAGGTACTGAAAGAACAAGAAAATAATGTTGAGAATCCTCAGACTTTAAAAAAATACGCTAAACTTGAGGTTTTAGAACAAAAAAAATTGACCACATCGGCCATGGAGCTTACCCGTCCGGCATCTCTTGAAGAAATTGTTGGACAAGAACGAGCGGTGGAAGCACTGCGTGCCAAATTAGCCTCCCCCTATCCTCAGCATCTTATCTTATATGGTCCGCCAGGCGTTGGCAAAACCACAGCGGCTCGCCTCGTATTAGCGGCGGCCAAACAACTTAAATTTACACCCTTTGCCCCTGGGGCACCCTTTATTGAGGCTGATGGTACCACCTTGCGGTGGGATTCGCGAGGGATGACCAATCCATTATTAGGTTCTGTTCATGATCCTATTTATCAAGGGGCGCGACGGGATTTAGCCGAAACGGGCGTGCCAGAACCCAAGACCGGTCTCGTTACCGATGCTCATGGTGGCGTATTGTTTATCGATGAAATTGGTGAAATGGATGCCATGTTACAAAATAAATTATTAAAAGTACTAGAAGATAAACGGGTATCTTTTGATTCTGCTTATTATGATCCTTCGGACCCTAATGTCCCTAAGTATGTAAAAAAATTATTTGATGAAGGTGCGCCGGCCGATTTCATTCTTATCGGTGCTACCACTCGTGATGCTTCAGAAATTAACCCAGCCATACGCTCACGCTGCACAGAGATTTTCTTTGAACCGCTAACGCCTGGGGATGTGGAAGCAATTGTAACCAATGCAGCACTTAAGCTGAAAGTAAGTTTACAGCTTGGTGTAGCTAGCTTAATTAGTGAATATACAATTGAGGGCCGTAAAGCCATTAATATTTTATCCGATGCCTATGGACTAGCTCTGTACCGTGGGGGAGATATTGATCAAGTAATCATCACGATTGAAGATATCTACAAAGTGATCCAGATTGGCCGCTTGAGCCCCTACGTGACTCGCAAAGCCACGCAGGTAGGCGAAGTGGGCAAAGTGTTTGGGCTTGGTGTAGCTGGGTATCTAGGCTCCGTACTAGAAATTGAGGCAGTGGCTTTTCCCGCTGCAGAGAAGGGGAAAGGGCGGATACGCTTTAATGATACAGCAGGTAGCATGGCCAAGGATTCTGTGTTTAACGCAGCGGCTGTTGTACGCAAAATTACCAATGAGGATATCGCTAATTATGATCTTCATATTAATATGATTGGTGGCGGACGTATTGATGGTCCATCAGCAGGGACTGCCATCGTGATTGCGATTGTCTCAGCTATTACCAAACGCTCTATATGGCAAGATGTGGCGATCACTGGTGAAATTTCCATACAAGGCAAGGTCAAAGCAGTAGGTGGTGTTTTTGAGAAAGCCTATGGTGCTAAGCAAGCTGGAATGACGAGAATGATCATTCCCAAGGAAAATGAGAAAGATATTCCTCAAGGACACCTTGGTTTAACCATTTTTCCAGTAGAAGATGTGGAAGAAGCCTTAGCGATTCTACTTCTTGAAACCCAAGAAAAAAGTGCATAAAAAGTGGGGTGAAGTAAGCTTTTGTTAGATCGAATACCACCACAAAATATTGAGGCGGAACAGGCAGTACTTGGTGCCATGATGATTGAGCGAGAAGCCATTTCTAAGGTAGCTGAACTGCTCAGGCCAGAGGATTGTTATCGGGAAGCCCATCGATTGATTTTTAACGCCATGTTAGAATTATTTAATAAGAATGATGCCGTTGACATGGTTACTGTGATTGAATTTTTGCGTAAAGGCGATAAATTAGAAGCAGCAGGTGGTATTTCGTATATCACATCACTTGCCAATAGTGTTCCCACGGCTGCCAATGTAATGTATCATGCGCGAATTGTAGAAGAAAAAGCATTACTCAGGCAACTGATTAATGCAGCTACCAATATTGCTAGCCAAGGGTATGAAGATAACGAGGAAGTTTCCACTATTTTGGATAGTGCTGAAAAAAGTATATTATCCGTATCTAGCCGTAGGTTAGGCGGAGAATTTACTCCCATCAAAAGTATTATTTTTGACGCATTTACAAAAATTGAACAACTCTATGCCTCAAAAGGCAGTATTACAGGATTGTCGACTGGTTTTAAAGATTTAGACCGTTTGACATCTGGTCTCCAACCTTCCGACCTTATTTTGATTGCTGCTCGGCCAAGTATGGGTAAAACTGCTTTTGTTCTTAATATTGCTCAACATATTGGTATTAAAGAAAAAAAAGCAGTGGCATTTTTTAGTCTAGAAATGTCCAAAGAACAGTTAGTACAACGTATGTTGTGCGCAGAATCAACGATTGATTCTCAGCGACTACGAATTGGTGAACTAGAGCCCAATGACTGGACCAAATTGGTGAATGGGGCTGATCGGTTATCCGCTGCCCCGATCTTCATTGATGATACCTCAGGGATCACGGTTATGGAGATGCGCTCCAAGGCTAGAAGGCTAAAAATTGAATATGATTTGCAACTGATCATTATTGATTATTTACAACTCATGCAAGGGAGTAGTAAGAAGGGTAGCGAAAATCGGCAACAAGAAATCTCTGAAATATCTCGTTCATTAAAGGGACTAGCCAGGGAAATTGGCGTGCCGGTCATTGCTTTGTCCCAGCTTAGTCGTAGTGTGGAGTCAAGGCAGGTCAAAAAACCGATGCTAAGTGACCTGCGAGAATCTGGTTCATTAGAGCAAGATGCTGATATTGTAGCTTTTTTGTATCGGGATGATTATTATAATCCTGATAGTGATCAAAAAAATATTACAGAAGTCATTATTGCCAAACATCGTAATGGTCCAGTTGATACCGTTCAATTATTTTTCCACAAACAATTCACTAAGTTTAGTGATTTATCAAAAGTACAAGGATAGAGGTAGGTATTATATACCGCCTCTTTTCTGTGGATAAAAAAAGCAGATAATTTTAACAGGTTAATTATATTTTAAGTAAGGCATCTTCAAAAAAATAACTAGTCAGATTCTGGTCTATTTTGCGCTAGCCTTCATCACGATAACCCTTACATAGCCCATTATGTGCGGGTTATCGTTCTTCGCCTAGCACAAAATATCCTCAGAATCTTTGGCTACTTATTTTCTTTCAGATGCCTGAAAAAGTAATTTTTTCGTAAGGAAAATTTATACTTAGGGAATAATTACAGGAAAGTGGCAGGGTAAATCCGAACGATACATAAGTAAAGTAAGGAAACATTCGAAAAAAATTGACACTCCCACCGTTAAATGCTATGATGTTATAGGGAAAATAGCGAGTAATAAACAGGTGTTACAGTCGCTGTCTTTAAGAGTAGTTTTCATAATAGAGGGATAAAATAAGTATGTTGACAGTTTGCAAACACCTTGCAAACAAGTTATCAACAAAGTTATCCACAAAGTGTGCATAACTTATTATTGCATATCTATCATATTAATATACATATAGTTAAGGGGGAGAACGTACATGATTGATCGTTATACTTATCCTGAAATGGGACGGATTTGGGCAGAGGAAAATGAGTTTCAAACCATTTTAAAAGTTGAGATTTATGCAGCTGAAATAATGGGGGAACTCGGACAAATTCCATCCGCCGCGGTACCAGTAATTCGCGAACGTGCTAAGTTTTCCATGAAACGTTTACGGGAAATTGAAGAAGTAACACACCATGATATCTTGGCCTTCCTGCAAGCGGTAGCTGAAAATGTGGGAGAAGAAGCAAAATATATACATATGGGTTTAACGTCCACCGATGTAAAAGATACGGCTTTAGGTTATATGATGAAAGAGGCTTCTGATATTATCCTGGATGATTTAGAAAAATTTCGTCAGGTCCTACGGCGCCGTGCGGCAGAACATAAGCATACTGTTATGATTGGACGTACCCATGGCATTCATGCGGAACCGATTACGCTAGGATTAAAATTTGCGCTATGGCTTGATGAAATAGAACGTAACATTGAACGTATGAAACGGGCGCAAGAAACGGTAGCTGTGGGTAAAGTTTCTGGTGCGGTGGGGACCTATGCTAATATTGATCCTCGCGTGGAAGAATATATTTGCGACAAAATGGGTATTAAGGCTGCTAAACTTGCAACTCAAGTCATCCAACGGGATCGTCATGCGGAATTAATGACTACCTTGGCGGTGATTGCTAGTTCCCTAGATAAATTTGCTACAGAGGTCAGAAACCTACAACGTACTGACATTCGCGAGGTAGAAGAGTATTTCCACCCTGGACAAAAAGGTTCGTCCGCTATGCCTCACAAACGTAATCCAATTACTTGCGAGCGGGTAGCTGGTTTAGCGCGAGTAGTAAGGGGGAATGCCCTAGCGTCTTTGGAAAATGTAGCACTATGGCATGAACGGGATATTACTCATTCTTCAGTAGAACGGATCATTTTGCCAGATAGTTTCTGCTTAGTGGATTATATGCTTAAAAAATTCACTAACATTGTGGATAAACTTCTAGTCTATCCAGAAACCATGCAAGCTAATATTGAAAAAACAGGTGGTTTGATTTTTAGTCAGCGTATCTTGCTAGCTTTGGTAGACAAAGGAGTAGTGAGAGAAGAAGCCTATCGTTGGGTACAGCGTAATGCGATGGCCAAATGGATGGAGGGTGCCGACTTTAAAACTAATATTATTAATGATGTAGAAATAAAAAAATATTTATCGCCTGCTGATATTGAAGGGGCATTTGAGTATACTTATTACTTGCGTCACATTGATACAATCATGGCCAGATTTGGACTGTAAGAAAGTAAAAAAATAATAGAAAAGAAGCTAGGCAACAGTCAGTAGATACTAGTGATCTGATGACTGGGACATAATAGCTTCTTATAAATGGAAGGGTGAAATTTATGTCAGCAATCGTAGTTATGGGTACACAGTGGGGCGATGAAGGTAAAGGTAAAATCGTCGATTATTTAGCAGAGCAAGCCGATGTTGTTTCTCGTTATCAAGGCGGGAATAATGCCGGTCACACTGTAGTTGTAAAAGGTAAAGAATTCAAATTACATTTGTTACCATCAGGGATTTTATATAAAGGTAAAACGTGCGTAATTGGTAATGGGGTAGTGATTGATCCTGGTGTGCTATTAACCGAAATTAAAGGGATGCATGCAAAAGGTTTTGCTACTGATGGACTTAAAATTTCCAACAGGGCTCATGTTATTATGCCTTACCACCGTTTAATCGACGCTGAAGAAGAGAATTATCGTGGTGACCATAAAATTGGTACTACCAAACGTGGTATTGGACCATGCTACATGGATAAGAATTCTAGATGGGGTATCCGCATAGTAGATTTGATGGATGCTGAAGAATTTTCAGAGAAACTAAAACGTAATATTGAAGCAAAAAACCAGTTGCTAAAAGAAGTATATGGAGTAGAAGGCTTTGATTATGAAACGGTTAAAAAAGAATATCTAGGTTATGCAGATGAATTACGTCCTTATATCGCTGATACATCAGCAATTTTGAATCAAGCCATCAAAGCTGGTAAGAAAATATTGTTTGAAGGCGCTCAGGCAACCATGCTAGATTTGGATCATGGTACCTATCCGTATGTTACCTCTTCCAATCCAATTGCTGGTGGGGTATGTGTAGGAGCTGGTATTGGACCTACACGGATTAGCAATGTAATCGGTGTGGTAAAAGCTTATACCACGAGAGTTGGTGAAGGACCTTTCCCAACGGAATTATTTGATGAAATGGGAGATCATATCCGTGAAAGTGGCCATGAATATGGTACAACAACAGGTCGCCCACGTCGTTGTGGTTGGCTTGATGCTTGTGTTGTAAAGTATGCTGTTGATTTAAGCGGTATTGATTATATGGCAATTACTCGTCTTGATATTTTGGATAAAGTAAAAACCTTAAAATTATGTGTTGCTTACAAACATAATGGGACCGTCATCAATGAGTTTCCTGCTAGTCTTAAAGTATTGGCAGAAGTGGAACCTGTATATGAAGAACTTGCTGGTTGGGAAAGTGATACGACAGGCATTCGTAAATATGCTGACTTGCCACTCAATGCACGCCTTTATTTAGAACGCCTAAGCGAAGTTTCAGGCGCTGCTCTTGGTATTGTGTCCGTAGGACCTGGTCGTGAGCAAACTATTATCATGCATGAAATGTTCAAATAAGGTGAAGTAAATGGGAAACGTAACGCTACAAGATATTGTTGATTTCTTTTCATTAGAAGTACTAACCCCCAGTCGCGATCTACAGTGTCCAGTTACGGTATCGGACATCAACCAGCCAGGACTTGTCCTGGCTGGTTATGTGCAATACTTTGATGAAAAACGCATCCAAGTGGTGGGAACCACTGAAACCGAATTTGTTAAATCACTGGATGAAAAATTAGCGGATGAACGATGGTTTAATTTGTTCCAATTACATTTTCCCTGTTTAATCATTTCCCGTAGTATAAAATTGCCGAAAAAATGGTTAGAAATATCATCGAGCACTCATTGCCAGCCAATTTTTCGCACCCATTTACCTACTACTCGCTTTATGGCTCAATTGACTGAGTATCTGCAACAGCGATTAGCACCCAGTACGACCATTCATGCGGTGCTGGTTGATGTTCACGGAATTGGTACGCTCATTATTGGTGAAAGTGGCGTTGGTAAAAGTGAATCTGGATTGGAACTCATCAGGCGCGGTCATCGTCTGATTGCTGATGATGTTGTTAACGTGATTCGCACTGGTGAAGAGGAACTCATTGGTAGTGCACCAGATTTGTTAAAACATATCATGGAAATCCGTGGCTTGGGTATCTTGAATATTAAGGCTTTATTTGGAATTGGTGCCGTACGTCATCGTCAAAAAATCCAATTGGTCATTCGCCTAGAGGAATGGGAACATGGCAGATATTATGATCGGTTAGGTATTGATGAAGAACAGCATGAAATTTTAGGAGTGGGTCTACCTTGTAAAACCATTCCAGTAAGGCCAGGGCGCAATATTTCCAATATTATTGAGGTGGCAGCAATGAACTATCGTCTTAAAAACCTTGGCTATGATGCGGCAGAAGAGTTTATTGAAAAACAACGGCAATTTTGCTTGACTGATCATCAGGACTAGCTAGGCCTGATGATTAGTCAATACTTTTATAGAATCAGAGAAAAGGCATGTTGTTGATTTCAAGTGAAAATAGATAAAGAAAAAAATCATAGAAAATAGCAAAAAAACAAGTTGACAGTAATCAAGTATTACTATATAATCATATCTTGTGGGAACGTTATGTTCCACTAATGGTTCATTAGCTCAGTTGGTAGAGCACCTGACTTTTAATCAGGGTGTCCCGCGTTCGAGCCGCGGATGAGCCACCATTTTTAAGGCCCGTTGGTCAAGCGGTCAAGACACC
>Ga0224527_1000112_pt1 | contig 59923 bp, 56 predicted proteins | sample CBST0metaG_FD_179882 | JGI IMG/M metagenome (GOLD analysis project Ga0224527, IMG submission 179882) | Peat soil microbial communities from Stordalen Mire, Sweden - C.B.S.T0 | ecosystem: Environmental > Terrestrial > Soil > Wetlands > Peat | place: Sweden: Norrbotten County, Stordalen Mire...
GACGCGAAATCTATCGGGTATGTCACTCTTCAAGACTTGGTATTTTTTTGTTTCGATACCGTCTTGTGGAGTGCCCACACAGATTGTCTGACAAATTGTTAAAGAGCGTGGCCAAGGAGGAACAAATCTCACTCGGCGCGGGTGGCGTATATTACGTTTTCCCGCTGAAGAGTCAAGCTTTTTTTGCTTTCGCTTAGTGCTTTTCCTCTTCCCGACCCGGCCTGCGTAAGCAGTTATTCCCGGTCAGTGGAGGCGCATTATAGGGACTTATTGAGGCGTGGCAAGCACTAATTTGCAAAAAACAATTGATTGGTCACTATTAGTCCACCACGGTCGAATTAACGTAAGCCGACCAGCGCCCAACGACTGGCTCGATACGCGCAGACCCCGTACCGAGCGGAGGTGGGCAAACCAAGTCCTCGGCGCTAAAGCGCACTCAATCAACAAGCGAAAGCCCCGCCGGGAAACCGGCGGGGCTTTGCAGGTACTCTATATAGCAGGCGGAAAGAAAGGTCCGCCTGCCGGCTCGTCTTGCATCTTATTGCGTGGCAACGATATGGCCGTTTTCCACCACCATCTTGATCGGTATGCCCGGCACTAACTTACCGGATAACATCTGCTGCGAAAGCGGGTTTTCAATTTCCTGCTGGATAGCTCGTTTCAACGGCCGCGCGCCATAGACCGGGTCGAACCCGGTTTCCCCCAGCAATTCCAGCGCCTCTGGCGACAGCGTCATGGTGTAGCCGCGATCTTCCAGACGTTTGTACAACCGCTGCAATTGTATTTCCGCAATCCGGGTAATGTGTTCTCTGATCAATGGATGGAACACCACGACTTCGTCGACCCGGTTCATAAACTCCGGCCGGAAATGATGGCTGACAACGTCCAGCACCATTTCTTTCATTTGCTGGTAATTCATCTGGCCAAACCGTTCCTGTATCACATCTGAACCCAGATTGGAGGTCATGATGACCACGGTATTGCGAAAATCCACCGTACGACCCTGTCCGTCGGTCAGACGCCCGTCATCCAGCACCTGTAATAAAATGTTGAAGACATCCGGGTGCGCCTTTTCAATTTCATCGAGCAAAATCACCGAATAAGGACGGCGGCGGATAGCTTCCGTCAGATAGCCGCCCTCTTCGTAGCCGACATATCCCGGAGGCGCGCCGACTAAACGCGAGACAGAGTGTTTTTCCATGAACTCCGACATGTCGATACGCACCATGGCATCGTCGCTATCGAATAAGAACATCGCCAGCGTCTTACACAGTTCCGTTTTACCGACCCCAGTCGGCCCCAGGAACATGAACGAACCGATGGGCCGGTTGGGGTCCGCCAAACCGGCGCGGCTACGCCTGATGGCGTTGGCGACGGCTGACACGGCTTCGTTCTGACCGATGACCCGCTGATGCAATTGTTCTTCCATATGCACCAGTTTTTCACGTTCGCTTTCCAGCATGCGCGATACCGGTATGCCGGTCCAACGCGCCAGCACTTCGGCGATTTCCGTATCGGTGACGCGGTTGCGCAGCAGGCGCATGGTTTTACCTTCAGCCTGGGTTGCCGCCGCCAGTTGTTTTTCCAACTCGGGGATCTTGCCGTATTGCAATTCGGACATTCGCGCCAAATCCCCTACCCGGCGCGCCTGTTCAATGGCAATCTTCGACTTTTCCAGTTCGGCCTTCAGGTTCTGGGTGCCTGACAACGAGGCTTTTTCCGCTTTCCACTCTTCTTCAAGTTCGGAATATTCGCGCTCTTTTTGCGACAGTTCTTCATTGAGCATTTCCAGCCGCTTGATGCTGGCGTCATCCGATTCTTTCTTCAGCGCCTGCTGCTCAAGCTTCAACTGGATAATGCGGCGGTCCAGCCGGTCCAGCGGTTCCGGTTTGGAGTCCATCTGGATGCGGATGCTGGAAGCGGCCTCGTCGATCAAATCAATGGCTTTGTCAGGCAATTGCCGATCGGAAATGTACCGATGCGACAACGTTGCGGCGGCGACAATCGCCGGGTCGGTTATCTGCACATGATGATGCAGTTCGTAGCGTTCTTTCAAACCACGCAGAATGGCGATGGTGTCTTCCACCGAGGGTTCCGCGACAAAGACTTTCTGAAAACGACGCTCCAGCGCAGCATCCTTTTCAATATATTGGCGGTATTCATTAAGCGTAGTGGCGCCAACGCAATGCAATTCACCGCGCGCCAGGGCGGGTTTCAGCATATTGCCGGCATCCATCGCGCCGTCGGCCTTACCGGCGCCCACCATGGTATGCAGTTCGTCGATAAACAAAATGACATGTCCTTCCTGTTTGGACAGATCAGTCAGAACCCCTTTCAACCGTTCTTCAAATTCACCGCGATACTTGGCCCCGGCCACCAGCGAACCCATATCCAGCGATAGCACCCGGCTGTGCTTCATGCCCTCGGGAACCTCGCCGTTGACGATACGCTGCGCCAACCCTTCCACAATGGCGGTTTTACCCACCCCGGGTTCGCCGATCAATACCGGGTTGTTTTTGGTACGCCGTTGCAATACCTGCATGGTACGGCGGATCTCTTCATCACGGCCGATGACCGGGTCAAGCTTGCCCTGCTCCGCCCGTTCGGTCAGATCGATGGTGTATTTCTTCAACGCCTGGCGCTGATCTTCGGCGCCTTGGTCATTGACATTACTGCCGCTGCGCATTTGTTCTATTGCCTGATTGATGTTTTCCAGCGTCGCGCCGGCCGACTTTAACAAATCAGCCAACGTACCGCGCGATTCCAGCGCCGACGCCACGAAAAGTTCGGAAGCGATAAATGTATCGGCGCGCTTTTGCGCCAGCTTATCGCAGAGGTTTAATACCCGAACCAAATCCCCGGAAGGCTGAACATCCCCTCCCGTACCCTCAACCTGAGGCAAGCGTTCAATCGCCTGTTCGATAGCGGTTCGCAACGGAACTGGGTTAACGCCGGCGGATTGCAGCAACGGGCGAACGGTGCCGCCTTCTTGATTAAGCAGCGCCAGCATGACATGCAGAGGTTCGATATATTGATTGTCGCGCCCGAGAGCAAGAGATTGAGCGTCGGCGAGAGCCAACTGAAATTTATTGGTAAGACGATCCAGACGCATAACTCCTCCCATATTGGTCAAAATTGCTACTGGAGATTAAATAAGGTCGTTTATTTAAAATTCAAGGATATTTCGCCAATTAGTGGGAATATCTTTGTTATCCACCATGGATCGTCTTGGTAAGAGAGATTATATCAGCCAGACCAAACTTGCCATACGTCCGGTGACACCATCACGCCGATACGAGAAAAATAATGTCGATTCGGTCACTGTACAGTGATCTGCGCCGTAAACCCGGTCGATGCCGACGGCATGCAACCGCAAACGGGCCAGTTGATAAATATCGGCAAGGTATTTTTCGCCATAAGGACTGAAAGCGCCCGCCGCCTGTTTATCCTGATCGACAAAGGCCGCTTTCACTTCCGGCCCCACTTCAAAGGCTCGCGGTCCGATAGCCGGCCCCAGCCAAGCCATGATGTCGCCGGGATCGCAGGCAAAGCAGGCGGCGGTACGTTCGATGATGCCGGCGGATAATCCGCGCCAGCCGGCATGCGCCGCGGCCACTTCCGTGCCTGCCCGGTTACATAGCAGTACCGGCAGACAGTCGGCGGTCATGATGGCGCAAACCTGGCCGGCAAGGCGCGTATAGACGCCGTCGGCCTGGCACGGCGCGCTGGTATTGGCGCCATCCAGCCGGATTACCGTCGTACCGTGGACCTGTTGCAGCCAGGGCGGTTCGGCGGGTAAGCCAGCCAGCTCAACCAGGCGTTGCCGGTTTTGTCGCACCGCTTGCGCATCGTCGCCGACATGATCGCCCAGATTAAACGAACTGTAAGGCGCCCGGCTCACGCCGCCATGTCTGGTGGTGGAACAGGCCCGCACCCGATCTGGCGCCGGCCAGTCCGGAATCAGCACATCGCTCATTTCTCAGAAATCATCCATCTGGTCTTTGAATAATTCGCTATCGGCTTTCAACGCGTCGATCAAATCCACCATATCCTGCGGCAACGGCGCAAACCATTCCATTTCGATGGAGGTGATGGGGTGATATAACTTCAGCCGGGTGGCATGCAACGCCTGGCGATCAAAACTGCGCAGCATATTGACCAGGGTTTCCGACGCGCCTTTGGGCGGACGGGGACGGCCGCCATATAAGGGGTCGCCCACCAGCGGATGATTGATGAAAGCCATATGCACACGGATTTGGTGAGTCCGGCCGGTTTCCAGCCGCAGCCGTAAACGGGTATGGGCGCGAAAATGCTCCATGATGCGATAATGGGTCACAGCCGGTTTGCCCATGGGATGCACGGCCATATGAGTACGCTTGGTGGGATGACGGGCAATCGGCTGGCTTACCGTACCGCCGGCGGTCATGGCGCCGATGGCCACGGCCTCGTATTCTCGGGTAATTTCACGCGCCTGGAGGGATTCCACCAGCCGGGTTTGCGCCGGCACGGTTTTGGCCACGACCATCAACCCGGTGGTGTCCTTATCCAACCGATGCACAATGCCGGCCCTTGGCACCTCGGCTATAGCGGGGTAATAATGCAGCAAGGCGTTCAAGATGGTGCCATCGGCATTGCCCGCGCCCGGATGCACCACTAAATCACGAGGTTTATTGATGACCAGGATATCATTATCTTCGTATACAATATTGAGCGCGATGTCTTGCGCGGCCCAACGAGTTTCTTCCTCGATAATCGCGTCGATTTCAATGGCTTCGCCACCGAGAACTTTCTCTTTTGGCGTAGCGGTCACGTTCCCATTAACCCGAACCCGGCTATCAAGGATCCAGACTTTTATGCGTGATCGTGAATAATCAGGGAACAATTCGGCCAAAGCCTGATCTAACCGTTGCCCGAGTTGTGATTCATTCACCATGGCGGTGAGGAGTTGTTGTTGTGCCATATGCAGCTTCTTCGTTATCGTTGGGTTTTCACAGCAATGCCGTTTACAATAATATGCTATTGTAGCTGGTCTCATTCGGGAACCTAACGGACAGTCTCCCGGTTTAACATTCTGAGGATAAGCAAAACGTCATGATGCGTATGAAATATCTGGTGGCAGCTGCCACATTGAGCCTGATGCTGGTCGGTTGTTCCAGTTCCAATGATGCCGTTCCCGATAATCCGCCTTCCCAACTCTATTCCACTGCGCAGAAACAGTTACAGGACGGTGACTATAAAGGGGCCATCAAAGAACTGGAAGCACTGGATAACCGCTATCCCTTCGGACCTTACGCTCAACAGGTACAGCTTGATTTAATTTACGCCTATTATAAATCGGCGGATCTTACACTGGCCCAGGCCTCTATCGACCGGTTCCTGCGTCTGAACCCAACCGACCCGAACGTCGATTATGTCCTTTACATGCGCGGATTGACGGATATGGCCCTGGATGACAGCATGATACAAGGGTTTTTCGGCGTCGATCGATCCGATCGCGATCCGGAACATGCCCGCGCCGCCTTCCGGGATTTCACCCAGTTGCTTCGCGGTTATCCGAACAGTCAGTATGCCACGGATGCCAACAAACGTCTGGTTTATCTTAAAGACCGGCTAGCCAACTATGAGCTGGCGGTGGTGCGTTTTTACACCCGGCGCGGCGCTTATGTGGCGGTCGTCAACCGGGTTGAGGAGATGTTGATCAATTACCCGGATACCGAGGCTACCCGTCAGGCATTGCCATTGATGCAAAACGCCTACGAACAACTGCACCTGAGTGCGCAGGCTGATAAAGTGGCGAAGATCATCAACGCGAATCCGGACGAACAACAACCCCCGGTTAAGAGCCTGTTGCAGCGTCTGCTGCCTTAAGTCTCACCACTTGATTCCAACAGCGCCCGATAAATTCGGGCCTCGTCCGCCGAGGGGCGTTCCGACGATCCTTGGCGCGACGGCCTCCCCGTTGCACGTTGCCCGCGACAACGCCTGTTCGTCCGGCTGTAGAACGCTCACAGCACCCACAAGTACTCGCCGCCCTTTTGCCATTTCCACGACAACAGCTAACGCCGACCTGACATAAGCCCGCAAGACATTGCCAAGAGATAACTGTCGAGAAATCGAGAACACGTTATGGCTGTCGTGAAATCGGGAGCAAGACATGGCGCCAGTGAAACCAGGAGCATGCGATAAAGAAGATGAAGACGGGATAAAGAAGGGGGGTTGATGCCGGAGGCGAACACGTTTAACGCCGCAAGCGGATTTGTTGCCGGAGCCGGCCACGTTTAACGCCGCAAGCGCATCATGTCGGCCGAAGTTATCCTATCGATAATGCCTGATTAACCGCACACCCACAAGCACTCTCCATCCCATCCCCATGGGGTGTCACAAAACCTGCATAACGCTATCTCAGCCGAAAAATAAATTGATCTAAGTCACATTTCTTGAGGTTTTAGGGGGTATGCTGATCTTACGTAGACGGAAAAAGGTAGAGAGGTTAGTGATATGATTATCAATATTACCAGCAAACAAATGGAAATTACTCCAGCCATTCGTCAACATGTGGAAGAACGATTGGCGAAATTGTCCAAGTGGCAGACCCAGTTGATAAATCCCCATATTATCCTCTCCAAACAACCGCAGGGGTTTGTGGCTGATGCCACGCTCAACACGGCCAACGGACAACTCGTCGCCAGTGCCAGCAATCAGGATATGTATGCTGCCATCAATGAGTTGATTACCAAATTGGAACGGCAACTCAATAAAGTTCAGCATAAAGGCGAAGCACGCAGAGCCACTGAATTTGCCAAGACCGCCAATAATCTGGCCACATTATAAATAGCGTAACAGGCGCGGCGGAAATCCAATGCGGCGCCCCTAAATTACCACGCGCCTTCATGGCGCGTTTTTTATTGACAAGCTCAAAAGCCAACGGTTACTATCACCCACCCGGCTATATTAAGTATCGAGAATATGCAACTGAAATCGTTTTTCTTCGCCTTTTTTTTTGTCTTCCCTTGAACGGGAGGCCGCTCGTCCTATGAGAAAGAATGCGAAGACGAACAAAAAGCCTCCTGACAAACCAGGGGGCTTTTTTTATGAGCGCGTGAAAGGTAACCCAAATTATGAGTGACAACCCGTTATTGGCATTGCGTGATCGTATTAACACGCTGGATTTGCAGTTATTGTCGCTGTTGTCGGAAAGACGTGAATTGGCGCTGGACGTCGCACGAAACAAATTAATCACTAACCGCCCCATCCGTGATAAAGACCGTGAACGAGATTTGCTTACCCATTTGGTGGCGGAAGGCAAAAAGCGGAATCTCGACGGTTTTTATATCACCCGTCTGTTTCAACTGATCATTGAAGATTCGGTATTAACGCAGCAGGCATTGCTGCAATCTGATTTGAATCAGAAGTTTGAACATTTGGCCCGTATCGCTTTTCTGGGCCCCAAGGGGTCTTATTCCCACCTGGCCGCCAGGCAGTACGGCGCGCGGTATTTCGATCGTGTCGTCGAATGCAGTTGCTTAAAATTCGGCGAAATCGTGCAGATGGTGGAAACCGGTCAGGCCGACTACGGCGTACTGCCCATTGAAAACAGCAGTTCCGGCTCAATCAATGAGGTATATGACCTTTTGCAGCATACCGGCTTGTCGCTGGTCGGCGAACTGACCAACCCGATTGATCATTGCCTGTTGGTGGCAGGCGACACCACCCTTGAACAAATCGAGGTGGTCTACAGCCACCCGCAACCGTTCCAGCAATGCAGCCAGTTCATCGCGCGTTTCCCGCAATGGAAAATCAAGTATTGTGAAAGCACAGCGGCCGCCATGGAAAAAGTCGCGGCATTGAATTCCCCAGTCGCCGCCGCGCTCGGCAGCGGTCCCGGCGGCGCGTTGTATGGTCTGTCCGTGCTGGAAGTCAATCTGGCCAATCAACAGCAGAACTTTACCCGTTTTATTATTCTCGCCCGCAAGGCTATCGACGTTTCCGAACAGGTGCCTGCGAAAACCACCCTGATTATGGCGACCGGTCAGCAATCCGGAGCATTGGTTGAAGCCCTGCTGGTGTTGCGCGATCACGGTATTGTGATGACCCGCCTTGAGTCCCGACCGATCAATGGCAATCCGCGAGAAGAAATGTTTTACATCGATGTTCAAGCCAATTTGCGCGATAACAACATGCAGGAAGCGTTACGGCAACTGCTGGCCATCACCCGTTCTCTCAAAGTGTTGGGCTGTTACCCGAGCGAAAATGTGGTGCCGGTTGCGCCCCGCTGAATCCGGCGGCGGCGATACCTTTTAATCTGTTAGTAACCTAAGAGGGGCGCCGCAGTGCAGGCGCGCCCCTTGCCGCTCTTGGTTAGCGTTATCTGCGGCTGTCGTTGGCTTGCAGGAGCAACATTCGGCTTTCCATCAAAAAGCTTTGCGCATAATCGCCGAACCAGTGTTTTATGTGGATGAACCGGTCGATAAAAGCCTGCTTATCACCCTGCTCCAATAACGTTATCGCTTCGCCGAATCGTTCGTAATAACGTTTGATCAGCGCCAGGTTGCTTTCTGAAGACATGATGATATCAGCGTACAGTTGCGGGTCTTGGGCAAACAGCCGGCCAATCATGGTCAGTTCCAGCCGGTAAATGGGCGAGGACAAGGCGAGCAATTGTTCCAATTCAATATTTTCTTCGGACAGATGCAGGCCATAGGCAAACGTGGCGAAATGGCGCAATGCTTGAATGAAAGACATATTCTGATCATGTTCCACCGCGCTGCTGCGATGCAACCTGGCGCCCCAAACCTGAATTTGTTCCAATAACCATTGGTAGGCTTCCGGTTGCCTGCCGTCGCAATACACCACCACTTGTTTGGCCAGGCTGCCGCTGTCGGGACCAAACATGGGATGCAACCCCAGCACCGGGCCGGGATGGGCCGCCAACATCGCTTGCAGCGGCGCGTTTTTTATCGAGGCGACGTCCAGCAAAATGCAATCGTCCGGCAATGGCGGCAATCGTTCAATCACGTCGACCGTCAAATGAATGGGAACACTGACGATAACCATGCCGGCGTCAGCCAACAGCGTTTGGGCCCGCGGCCAATCATCCTGCTCAAATATCCTGACCTGATAACCGGACAGCGTAAGCAGTTTTTCAAATAAGCGCCCCATCTGGCCGCGCCCGCCGACAATAACCACCGGCCGCAAATGCGGACACAGTTTTTTAAATCCCTTGTCATTTTCACTGCTATAGGACTCGCGCATTACCCGCCTGAGCACATCTTCAATCAAGTCGGGCGGTACTCCCATAGCTAGGGCTTCATCACGGCGGGACGCCAGCATGGCGGTTTCCCGTTCCGGCGCGTAAATAGGCAGACCGAAACGGCTTTTCACCTCGCCCACTTCGGCAACCAATCGCAGACGCTTGGCCAGCAAAGTCACCAACGACCGATCGACTTCATCTATTTGATCGCGTAATGCGTTCAGCTCGGCAACCATAGACGTCATTCTCCTGTTAATCGTCCCGTCAGGACGTCACGCAACTCATCGTGCATTTGTCGTAACAGTGTATCGGTATTGTGCCAGTTGATACAGGCATCGGTAACTGAAACGCCGTATTGCATTTCATTGCGGGGCTGTTCGGAAGATTGATTGCCTTCAAACAAGTGACTTTCCAGCATCAGGCCGATAATGGAACGGTTGCCCGCCTTGATTTGCGTTAGAACCGATTGGGCCACTTCCGTCTGACGCCGGTAATCCTTATTGGAATTGCCATGGCTGCAATCGACCATCAGGGCGGCTCGCAGGCCGGCTTTGGCCATTTGCTGTTCGCAGTCAAGAATATCTTCCGGATGATAATTGGGCTGTTTACCGCCACGCAGAATTACATGGCCGTCCGGATTACCACGGGTTTGCAGCAAGCTGACCTGTCCGGCCTGATTAATGCCTAAAAAACGATGGGGCATGGCGGCGGCGCGCATGGCGTTAATGGCGGTGGACAGACTGCCGTCGGTGCCGTTTTTGAATCCCACCGGCATTGAAAGCCCGGAAGCCATTTCACGGTGGGTCTGCGATTCAGTGGTACGGGCGCCAATCGCCGACCAACTGAACAGATCGCCCAAATATTGCGGACTGTTGGGGTCCAACGCTTCGGTGGCCAGCGGCAACCCCATGCGCACCAAGTCCAGCAGCAGTCCGCGGGCTATTTTGAAACCTGTTTCCACTTCAAAGGAGCCATCCATGTAGGGGTCATTGATTAGGCCTTTCCAACCCACGGTAGTGCGGGGTTTTTCAAAGTAGACCCGCATCACGATATATAACTGATCACCCAGCTCTGCCGACAACGCAACCAGGCGCCGGGCATATTCCATGGCAGAATCGGGATCATGAATGGAGCATGGGCCGCAAACCACCAGCAACCGCGGGTCTCGGCCGTGAATGATATCGGCAATGATTTTGCGTGCCGCGCCGATGGACTGCTCTTCTTGTTCGCTAAGTGGAAATTGCCGTTTGAGTTCTTCCGGCGTAATCATGATTTGTTCATCAGTTATATGCACATTATTGAGCGCGTCTTGTTGCATTATACTTATCCTGGCAGGAGAAAAGGGGGCCGCAGGTATGGATGGCTATCCCCCCGCTGGCTTATGCGTATACCATACCATGCGCCGTAAAGATTTCAATCCATACCTGTAAATAAATAATTACTATATGAACCATTGCTTCGAATACCGGACAGCGGGGGATAAACCAGAGAATAAATAGAATATAACACTATATTGGTTAAAAATAATGGTTTTAAAAGTTAATATTTTTACAATAAGTTTTTTAAACAACATAAAATCCTCTTCCGATTAATGGATAAAAATCACAACTGTAAACTTTATAATACGGAAATACAGTAGCCCTCCGCTTGCCGTCATGGCGACCCAGGCAACCACTGTGCCGCCGCGCGTAAGGCGTAGGGTTCCTGCTTGAACCACTGCGCAACTGTCATGGAAGGCGCATCAAATTTAATCCATTGAGATAGAATCATTCCGTCCACTATCAATATTGATAATCTAGCGGTGAATATTTCACTGGCTTTATTATCGTTATATCAGTTAGGGTATAATAATTTATAAATTTAATAAAAATTAACTCACCAAATTTATTTAAGATATAAATCCCATTCAAGAATTAAAGATATTTGTACATCACCAATGCCAATTATGATCCTTGACAACCACGTTTTGATCCAATAAATTCACATGGTTTATAAGCCAATTTTACTGTATTCTATTTTTATCGTTATACGCATTATGTGATAATAATATAAAACATCGGTGCTATTGATGCCATGACGGTTTTCCATGCCATGGTTTTTCTCTCATTAAAAATCGCCAACTGTATTTGCATGCGGCTTATCACTAAAAACACACTGGCTGTTCATAGCCAGCAAGATATTTCGCGGTTTGACATGACCTCATACTTTTCAAGAATAGATGGGGTCAGGAGGATTATCATGGGTAAGCTCGATAATACAGATAAATCGTGTTCCGGATTAATTCCCGTCGAAACATCGGCACAGATAAATTCCCCTCACTTTAGCGCTTTTAATCTTATCACCACCATAATGATATTCGCTTTTTTCGGCATCTCGGGCAAGGCTAACTCCTCGGACATTAATTCTATTAACCAAAATGAAACCATAGTTGATAATTCTTTATCAAACGAGTCTTTGGATAACACCCAAAACCTGACGAGTTCAAACGCATTATCGGCAATCAGGGTGGAGCGTTCCGAGGCCGCAAGCTATAGCACCAATTTGGCCGCCGCCAATAATATGTTTGTCATCAGCCGGGAAGCGCGCCTGCAAGATACCTATTACGGCGCTGCGTTCTCCGGTGCGGACAACAATAATAGTCTATGGATGATCAACGAAGGCGGTCAAAACCGATCGAGGGACGACAGCGGTCAGTTGCAGACTCGACGCAATCGTTATGTGCTGATGATTGGCGGCGAATTTTTACAGTTAAGTCATAACACCCAGGATAGTTTTCATCTGGGGGCGATGGCCGGTTACGGAATAGCGAATGGCAGCACTGATTCATCCATTACCGGTTTCAACTCACACAGTTCAGTCGACGGATATAATGTCGGCCTGTATGGCACGTGGTATGCCGATGATGCAACCAAGACGGGTTGGTATATCGATAGCTGGGCGCAATACAGTTGGTTTGACGATACGATTAACGGTCGGAATCTCCCTGAGGAAGATTACCAATCCAAAGGCGCCACCGCATCGTTGGAAAGCGGCTATACCTTTAAAATCGGCGAGAATGCATCAAAAAATATCGCGTATTTTATCCAGCCCCAAGCCCAGGTTACCTGGATGGATATCAGCGCGGACGATCATACTGAACTCAACGGTACGCAGGTCTCTGGCGACAGTGATGGCAATATTCAGACCCGCTTGGGCGTCAAAGCCTTTATCAGCAGTTATAGTCCGCGGGCTAAAGGCGCGAATCGCTTGTTCCGGCCGTTTGTTGAAGCCAACTGGGTCCACAACGCCAATGACTTCAGCGCCACCCTGGACGGCGAGACAACAAAACAAGCCGGAGCGGCTAATATCGGCGAGCTCAAACTGGGTATTGAAGGACAGATTGACGCAAAATTCGATATATGGGCTAACATTGCCCAGCAAGTGGGTAATAGCGGCTACAGCGACACCGGCGGTATGGTCGGCCTGAGATATAACTTCTGATACGGCGAGAGGACTAAAGACTCGACCGCCGGCGCCAAGTGTGGCGTGCATTGAGTAGGAGGGAGGCGGGATTACTCTCGCAGCCCTCTCACCACCGTAAATACGGTTACGTATACGATGGTTCATTTACAGGACCTGAACTGCCGGCGCAAACCCGGCTGCGATAACAGACCCGTGCGATCAGAGACTTTCGTCGACAGCGCGTGGTTCAAGTACCTTGTGGTTACGGATAGCGATAACCACACCCTCGAATGCTGCGACGTTAACAGATTATTCTATTTTCATGATTCCCACCTAACATTGAATATGCAAACTCATTTATATAACCGTGGACTTACACCCTTTACAACCTGAAGCCCCCGTGGCTAAGCGAGACTTTCTACAGCAAACGATAAATTTCGGCTTTTATTGAAACTTTCTTACTTATAAAGCAAAAAATGAATTGGTATAATTTCGGGGATTTTCTATCTAGGCATATCTGTATTTTATATTTACCAACTCACATAAATAGAATTTTTCTGCTTATGTCAACATCATCAATTATAGGAATTTAATCATAATGGGCCCCATTACTCCATATACAGCTAACCACATTCCAAGCAGTACACCGGTAGAATGCCTCGGAAGCAGCGAAGAAGGGAAACAAATAATCGATGATATGTGTATTATTGTTGATGACATAATGTTAATGGTTAATGGAATCCTTACGACTTCACCTTCACAGAAATGCATTAACATAGCAGGCAAGGAAAAAATAGAAACTCAAAATTTATTATTTGAGACAATTGATAAACAAAAAGATCATTACCAGTATTTAATTGAAGATATCAGTTTCTTAAAGATATGCCGTTCCCCCCCCAACAATGAAAAAGGGAATTTATTTACCGTGGAGCAACGGATACTTTACAATGTGGTACATAGCATTAGACACAAAATCGGGAACTGCCAAGAATATGCTCTTTTAACAGGTACATTACTTCATATTCTACTAAGACGCCGTTTGACAGAAATGGGACATACGGCAAGCAGTATCGAATCACTGCAACTGAAAATTCAATTTCTTTACCTTGATAAAACTACAGGTGGAGATCATGCGATTATAGGATTAACATTTCATCACAATAATAACGATATAATATATATGATTGATGCACTTTTCAATGAAAGAATGCTTGTAAAAGATGCGTTCGATTGTTACCGACAGTATAGTGGAGCCAGCATTTTTATACCGGGGGATTTAACTTTTTTTGATCTTGAAACTAATAGTGAATTCATGAACAATCCAGAATTACTTAATTCTGTTATCGAGGAAATGAACATCGTCCACGGAATCGACTTGAATATTTATAACGGCAACAATCCATTCAAGGAAATCTACAGCGCAAGCGGAGATCGAATAATGGAAGAATTGAGTAAATATAATTTGGATGTCATGATAAATTAATGAGTATTGAGCAGGTTGGTTCCCCCTCTTTCTCTCGTACTACCCCGTGTACGATTAAGTCTATGCGCGGCAACTCATTTACATAGTGACAATTTCTTTATTTTTTATCAAAAAAAACCGGCCCAACGGCCGGTTTTTCTATAACGCAATGCTTTCGGATGTAGCGAAGGCGTACTAGGCGTTAAGACGCTCTTTGATACGAGCGGACTTGCCGGTACGTTCACGCAGGTAATACAGTTTGGCCTGACGAACGGCGCCACGGCGTTTGACAGTGATAGTGTCAATAACCGGTGAATGCGTCTGGAAAACACGCTCAACACCTTCGCCGTTGGAAATTTTGCGAACAGTGAATGCAGAATGCAGGCCGCGGTTACGGATAGCGATAACCACGCCCTCGAATGCCTGCAGACGTTTTTTGGTACCTTCAACGACCCATACCTTCACTTCCACGGAGTCACCCGGACGGAAGACAGGCACGTCTTGCTTCATCTGCTCTTGTTCAATCTGTTTAATAATGTTGTTGCTCATAATAGGTCTCTTACCCTAGATAAACTGATAGTTCGGATTGTTCGGAGTCGATACCGAACATCCTCAAAATTTTATTGCTCAGCCTGAAATTCCCGCTGGAATTCAGTCAGCAACTTTGCTTGCTCGTCAGTCAGAGCTAGGCTTTCCAAAAGTTCGGGTCTTCTAAGCCAGGTACGGCCCAGAGACTGTTTCAAGCGCCAGCGACGAATATCAGCATGATTGCCCGACAGCAACACCGCCGGGACCTCCATACCTTCCAGCACCTCGGGACGGGTAAAATGCGGGCAATCCAGCAAACCCTCGGCGAATGAATCTTCCGCCGCGGAGTCTTCATGACCCAATACCCCGGGAATGAATCGGGAAACGGCATCCATTAACGTCATGGCCGCCAATTCACCGCCACTAAGCACATAGTCGCCAATTGACCATTCTTCATCAATTTCGGTGGCGATCAGGCGCTCGTCTATCCCTTCATAACGGCCGCAAACCAAAATAATTTTTTGATATGCCGCCAGCTCGCTCACACCTTGCTGATCGAGCTTACGTCCCTGAGGCGAAAGATAAATGACCTTCGTCCCCTCGCCTGCCTGTTTTTTTGCCTCATGAATCGCGTCGCGTAATGGTTGCACCATCATCAACATACCCGGTCCGCCGCCATAAGGGCGTTCGTCCACGGAGCGATGCCGGTCATAGGCGAAATCACGCGGAGTCCAGCATTGCACATTCAGAAGGCCGTTTTTTACTGCCCGGCCAGTTACCCCGTAATCGGTAATCGCGCGGAACATTTCGGGAAACAGGCTGATGACTCCTATCCACATAATACCGTTCCACTCCCTATACCCTTCATCTTTCGCGTTGCAGGTGTGTTGGCTGCCAGCGACTCGAAATCTTTTGGGTATATCATTAATCGATTTCCGGGGTTAGAAATTCGGATCCCACTCAACCTCGATGGAACGCGCGGTGAGATCGACTTTCTTGACAACCTGTCCGTCCAGGAACGGGACCAATCGTTCCTGCATACCAAAGGCATCCTTCAGGTTGGCTTTTACCACCATCACATCATTGGAGCCGGTTTCCATCATATCGATGACACTGCCTAGCTGATAACCCGTGGTGGTTACTACCTGGCAACCCATAAGGTCTTTCCAGTAATAGTCACCCGCGTCCAGCGGGGGCAGTTGCGTTGAATCCACGACAATTTCACAATTCGTCAATAGAGCCGCCGCTTCCCGATCTTCCATACCTTTAATCTTGATGATTAAATCCTGATTATGGTGTTTCCAGCCTTCCAGTTCGAGTTGCTGCCACTCGCCAGCCTGTTGGATAAACCAAGGCTGGTAGTCGAAAATGCTTTCGGATTCTTCAGTGGATGAAAACACCCTGAGCCAACCTCGGATACCGTACGTCGACCCCATTTTGCCCACTACTACCGGTTTATTGGGGATTGCGACCAGGTTTTGTTTGCTCATAGCGTCCACCGCGACTTCTTAAGCCGCTTTTTTAACGTCTTTGATCAGCGTATTTACGCGATCGGAGATAGTAGCGCCCAGGCCGACCCAATGTTCGACGCGATCCAGGTCTACACGAAGACTTTCTGCCTGACCGGTAGCGATCGGGTTGAAGAAGCCAACACGTTCAATAAAACGACCGTCACGCGCATTGCGGCTATCGGTCACGACGATCTGATAGAACGGGCGTTTTTTTGCGCCGCCGCGTGCCAAACGAATTGTTACCATAACATCCTCTTTAGTGAATAAAACAACCGGGCCCCATCGAGGAACGGGGTCCGGTTGCCGTATAAAAAGCCCTAAAATACTACCCGTTTCGGGGCAAAAAGCAATCGATAGTTAACGCCCGGGGAATCCAGGCGGCATCATACCCTTCATGCCGCGCAGCATTTTCGCCATTCCGCCGTTTTTCATTTTCTTCATCATGCGCTGCATATCGTCGAATTGTTTCAGCATCCGGTTCACGTCCTGCACCTGTAAACCGCAGCCGGTGGCGATGCGCCGCTTGCGAGAACCCTTGATGATGTCAGGCTGCGCGCGCTCTTTGTGGGTCATTGAATTGATAATGGCTTCCATGCGGACCAATACGCTATCGTCCATTTGGGATTTGACATTGGCCGGCAATTGACCGACGCCGGGCAATTTGCTCATCATACTCGCCATGCCGCCCATACTGCGCATTTGTTTGAGCTGATCCAGAAAATCGGTTAAATCGAAGCCATCGCCTTTTTTCAGCTTCTTGGCTAATTTTTCCGCCTGGACGCGATCGACCTTGCTTTCGATATCCTCAATCAGCGACAGCACGTCACCCATGCCGAGGATACGTCCGGCGATACGATCCGGATAGAAGGGCTCCAGCGCATCCGTTTTTTCGCCGACGCCCATGAACTTGATCGGTTTGCCGGTGATGTGGCGAATGGACAATGCGGCGCCGCCACGGGCATCGCCGTCAACCTTGGTCAGCACCACGCCGGTCAGCGACAACGCTTCGTTGAACGCCTTGGCGGTATTGGCGGCGTCCTGGCCGGTCATGGCATCCACCACAAACAGCGTTTCCACCGGATTGATCGCCGCATGGATCTGTTTGATTTCGTCCATCATGGCTTCATCAACGTGCAAACGGCCGGCGGTATCCACCAGCAGCACATCGTAGAAATGCAGTTTAGCGTGCTGCAAAGCCTGATTGACGATATCCAGCGGGCGCTGGCCGGCATCGGAAGGGAAGAAATCCACCGCGACCGTTTCCGCCAACGTTTCCAACTGCTTTATCGCCGCCGGCCGGTAAACGTCGGCGGACACCACCAAAACCTTTTTCTTGAGCTTTTCGCGCAAAAATTTGCCAAGCTTCGCCACGCTGGTGGTTTTACCGGCGCCTTGCAAGCCGGCCATCAACACCACGGCCGGTGGTTGGGCGGCCAGATTGAGCTCGTTGTTCTCCTCGCCCATCGCGTTGACCAATTCGGTTCGCACGATTTTGACGAATTCCTGACCCGGCGTCAGGCTTTTATTCACTTCCTGTCCGAGCGCGCTCTCTTTAACGCGACTGATAAAATCGCGTACGACAGGTAACGCCACGTCCGCTTCAAGCAATGCCATGCGCACTTCGCGCAGCGTATCTTTGATATTATCTTCAGTCAGACGGCCCCGGCCGCTGATATTGCGCAATGAACGCGATAACCGATCGGATAAATTTTCAAACATCGTTCTCTACTCAATCTAAGCCCGGCCGCTGATGCGACATAATTAACGGCATTATAACACGAAGCAGCAGGAAATCGCTGCATTGGCAACGAGAACGGTTGGAGCGGGACGCCGCTAACGTTATACTGTTTTTTTCAATGGTCTAAGCCTAAGTTTTTAAGCGATATGTCCTGGATTGCCCTTCTGGCTTTTGTTGCCTATGCATTAAGTCTCGGCCTTATCCTGCCCGGCATTCTACGCAGGAACAGCTACTACCGCCGGCTGGCGCTGTTGTCAGCCCTTGTGGCGCTGATAAGTCACGCCTATACCTTATACTTGCGAATTTTTCCGGCTCAGGCAGGGCCGAATCTGACCTTATTGAATGTCAGTTCTTTGGTCAGCCTGATCATTTGCCTGGTGATGACGGTGGTGGCGGTCCGTAACCGCGGCTGGTTCCTGCTGCCTATAGTCTATATCCTGGCCATGATTCATCTGGCCGTCATCACGGTGATACCGCGCGAATCCCTGACTCATCTGGAAACCACGCCCGGATTGCTGGTGCATATCGGCCTGGCGCTGTTTTCCTACGCCATCCTGATTATCGCCGCGCTGTATGCCGGCCAGTTGGCCTGGCTGGATCATCAGTTGAAGACCAAACGATTAACTTTCAGCGCCGACATGCCGCCGCTGATGAGCATTGAGCGTAAGATGTTCCATATCACCCAGGTCGGGGTCGTATTATTGACGCTGACCCTGGTTTCCGGTCTGTTGTACTTGCAGAACATGTTCAGCGGGGAGAATCTGCATAAGGCGATACTCTCCATGGTGGCCTGGCTTGTTTATATCGTGTTGCTTTGGGGTCATTACCATCAAGGTTGGCGCGGCCGCCGCGTGGTATGGCTCAGCCTGCTGGGGGTCGTCATTTTGACGGTGGCCTATTTCGGCAGCCGGATCTGGCAAAATATCATGGCGGGCTAAGGCTGACCTCCGGATCGTAACAAGCGCCCTATTTTTCGCCTATAAGGAACTGCCACGTTGGAACATGTTTCAACCAGTACGCTAATAATGATTTTAGTGGTTTTGGTGCTGGTGTCCGCTTATTTCTCCGCCTCGGAAACCGGGATGATGACCCTCAACCGTTATCGTCTGAGGCACCTGGCCAAACAGGGCAATCGGGCCGCCAGGCGGGTGGAACGGTTGCTGCGTCGCACCGATCGCCTGCTGAGCCTGGTGCTCATCGGCAATAATCTGGTCAATATCCTCGCCTCGGCCCTGGCGACCATTATCGGTATGCGTTTATACGGCGATTTAGGCGTAGCGATGGCGACCGGTATCCTGACCTTCGTGATCCTGCTGTTTGCCGAAGTTCTGCCCAAGACCGTCGCGGCGTTGTATCCCGAACATATCGCCCTGCCCAGCAGTTTTTTGCTGGCGCCGCTCCAGACGGTGATGTTGCCGCTGGTGTGGCTGCTCAATATCATCACCCGTATCTTGATGCGTTTTATGGGCATCAAAATCCCGGCCCATCTCAATGACGCCTTAAGCAAGGATGAGTTGCGTTCGATTGTGAACGAGTCGCGCTCTTTGATCTCACGCCGCAATCAGGACATGCTGATCTCGGTGCTGGACCTGGAAAAGGTCAGCGTCGACGACATTATGGTGCCGCGCAATGAGATAGTCGGCATCAACGTTAATGATGAGTGGCGGTCGATCATCCGGCAACTGACCCACTCGCCCCATGGCCGCATCGTGTTATACCGGGATAACCTTGATGACGCCATCGGCATGCTGCGGGTGCGCGAAGCCTACCGGTTGATGACCGAAAAACAGGAATTCACCAAGGAAAACCTGCTGCGCGCCGCTGATGAAATCTATTACATCCCCGAGGGAACGCCGCTGAATATCCAACTGGTGAAATTTCAGCGCAATAAGGAAAAAGTCGGTCTGATTGTCGATGAGTACGGCGATATCCAGGGACTGGTGACCGTGGAAGATATTCTGGAGGAAATCGTCGGCGACTTCACCACCTCGATGTCGCCCACCCTGGCGGAAGAAGTCATTCCGCAAAGCGACGGCTCGGTCTTGATTGAAGGCAGCGCGAATATCCGTGAATTGAATAAGGCGTTCAATTGGTCCCTGCCGGAAGACGAAGCGCGAACCATCAATGGCATGCTGCTGGAAGAATTACAGGATATCCCGGCCGTCGGCACCCACACCCAGATCAACAATTACCAGGTGGAAATTCTGCTGGTGCAGGACAATATGATCAAGCAGGTACGCATTACCCCGGTCAAGCCCTTCAAAAACGGCGTAGAAGAAAACTAGCCCGCGAAGACCCAATACCCGCCGATCCGCCAGCGAGCGAGATAAGCGATGCCGACTATCGGGAGAGCATGCCAAATGGGGTCGAATCGGCGCAAGCCGACCGAGCGCCCCATGGCAGGCTAGGCCCGATACTCGCCGATTTGCCAGCAAGCGGGTCAGACACCGTGTGCGCGGGTGAGGCAGAGGGTTTGCCAGCAAATGAAAACCCCTCGTTAAGAGGGGTTTTTTATCTACTCAGACAGGCAGCTCGGCTCAGATATGCAGCTCAGCCAATTTTTCCTTCGGCAGGGCAATATCATTGTTGTGATTGACGCCGACATCGCTATCAAGAATATGCCGGGCAATTTCCTGCGCTTCCGGCAAGGAATGCAATTGATAGGATCCGCATTGGAACTCATTGAGTTCCGGAATCTTGCGCTGGTCGGTGACTTTCAAAACATCTTCCATCGCCGCTTTCCAGGCTTTGGCGACGCGCGTTTCATCCGGTGCGCCGATCAGGCTCATATAAAACCCGGTACGACAGCCCATGGGTGAAATATCGACAATTTCCACGCCATCGCCATTGAGATGATTACGCATAAAACCGGCGAACAGATGCTCCAGAGTATGAATGCCGCGTTCAGGCATGATTTCCAGATTAGGCCGGCAAAAACGCAAATCGAAGACGGTGATAGTATCGCCATGGGGAGTTTTCATGGTTTTAGCAACACGTACCGCTGGCGCTGCCATGCGGGTGTGGTCTACGGTAAAGCTATCCAATAGTGGCATCTTGTCACCTCCTTAGGAAAAAAAATTATTTTTTTACTGCTTTGGGGAAACTTCTTACCAAATCACGAGTCTGATAAATTGAAAGACGCGCATTTGTTATCATCATCCCTGTCCTCAGAGATGTTTATTTGGCCACATATTCTGTGGCCTTTTCTTTTAGTAACGCACCGCTATCACAACTTCTCTCATTCGTTCTGCTTGGACAGGTATTCTTCAAAGCTCACGCTATCCGCCGCCTCAAGATCCCGTTGGGCTTGCCAAGATCGCGCCTGTTCCTGCGCCAGAGCTTCTTCTGTCAATATTTCAAAGGGTTCATCGCCCAGCATGCGACGATAGCCCTTAGCCAAAATCAAGCCCAGCCCGCCAACGCCATGCTCTTGCATCGCGCCCAGGATTCGTGCGGAATAGGTCAGGCTTGGATCATCGAAACTTGCCACCAAGCTATCACAGGCTTGACGATAATGCTGATTATGATTGTTGCCATCGAGAATTTCAGCCACTCGCCGCAAATCATCAAACAGCGTCTTGCCCACTTCCGCCAATGGCAACTGGGCTACGCCGCAATCAACCTTGAGCAATAACCCCGGTTTGCGCCCTTCCAGAATAACGCTATTCCAATTTGCCCGGGTGCACAACAGTTCATCGGCGCTCATCTCAGGCGCATCTGCCAACGTACACCAGATCAAGAAGAGATCCAGAAAACGCGACTGCTGTTCATCTATGCCGATGGGCGAGAACGGGTTGATGTCCAGCGAACGCACTTCAATGTATTCGATACCGCCCCGATTCAGGGCGTCTGAAGGCGATTCGCCTTTACGTGTCACGCGCTTGGGACGAATCGGCGCATAAAACTCGTTTTCTATCTGCAGGATATTAGTGTTAACTTGCAAATAACGGCCATTTTTTTTCAATCCGATGCGTTGATAATCGGGTGACGACGTTCGGATCGCCTGCTTCAAACCTTGCGTATACTCAGCCAAACGATTGAAGGTAATACCCATCTTGCTTTGTGACTTGTTGGTGTATCCCAGGTCGCTCAACCGCAACGATGTGGCATAGGGCAGATAAATCATGCCGGAAGCCGCTTTTTCGAACGGTAAATCTGTCTTGCGCCCGTTGAGGAAGGATGAACATATCGCCGGGGAGGCGCCGAACAAATAAGGGATAATCCAACCGAAACGATAATAATTGCGGATCAAACGGAAATAGCCGTCGGAGATGGCTTCCTTACCGCTAATTTCATCGCTGACGCCTAAACGGGCCTGCCAAAATGCCAATGGCAACGAAAAGTTGTAATGCACCCCCGAAATGACCTGCATCAACGCGCCATATCGATTTTTCAAACCTTCGCGATAGAGGGTTTTGAACCGGCCCGTATTTGACGAGCCATATTGGGCTAATTCAATGGGCTGCGTATTATCGATAAAACAGGGCATGCTCAGCGGCCACATAAACTCATCGCCCAAGTGGCGCGCCACATGCCGATGGATATCCCGCAACATTTTCAGAAGATGATCAATATCGCCATCCACCGGCGTAATAAATTCAAGTAATGCCTCGGCAAAATCCGTGGTAATCCATTTATGCGTCAATGCCGCGCCAAGAGATTCGGGATGCGGCGTCTGCGCTAGCTGCCCATCGGCGGTGACGCGCAAGGTTTCACGTTCCACACCCCGTCGAATACCTTTTAATGCATGAGGGTTGGCTTCCAGCCATGAAAGCGCTGCTGATACGTCCGGGATCAAGTTGACCTCCAGCAATTTATTTTATAGAGGGTTAGCATAATTGAAATTGCCTGTTTGTGGCTATCTGTCGTTACCATTAACGCATCCAACATCCGCCTTGTTGTATGCAGATGTGCTATTTCGATCCGCTGCTAGCGGTAATTGACCGTTTAACCGGCAGCGAGGCAATATCCGCCAAAGACTAAGCCTAGCGTGAAGTTAATGATTTGCCGCCCGAACGTCCACATAAGCCATTGAAGCCGATTTCGCAGCCAGAATACCCAGATCGGCATCTTCGAAAACCACGCATTTGTCAGCATTTACGCCCATCAGTTCGGCACACCGCAAAAAAGTCTCAGGATGCGGTTTATGTTGCGCCACGTCATCCGAACCCACGATCGCGTCAAAATAGTGCAGTAAGCCTAAATGCTCAAGCAAAGCGACCGCTATGAGGTGCTCGCTGCCAGTGCCTACCGACATAGGGCGCTTGCCGTAATACGCCTTGACCACCGATACCAGCGGCAATGGCCGGGCATATTCCAGCAACATGGACTTGACCGCCGCGGTTTTCTCTTGAGCAAGCGCATACGGGTCCATGACCAGATGATGATTATCGATGATGGTCTTGGCGACAAACCAGGTTGGCGACCCGTTCAACGACACCATCGCCGCTTCATCATAATGCATGCCATATTGCTTAAGTACTTTATGCCAGGCTTTGCGATGGGTCGGCTCGGTATCCAGCAACGTGCCATCCATATCGAAGATCAGCCCTTCATATTGATCGTACATCATCGCATCCTGATGCAAATAACAGGACTTTACTGTAACGCAAAGTCATAAAATTGTCGCTTTTTCTGTTACTGGCGGCAAAGGCCAGCCGATGCAAAAAATTCCAGGCATTGCGTGGAAGCGGAAGTGCGAAAGATCAATAGCGCGGCAGGCAGAAAGATGGCAATGGCAATACTGGGAACAGTGGAGACAACGACAATATCAGGAGAGAATATCTTACCGAAACAAAATATGGTGCATCCAGGAGGATTCGAACCTCCGACCGCTCGGTTCGTAGCCGAGTACTCTATCCAGCTGAGCTATGGATGCAGTCTGTTTGGTGAAAAAAATACGTCTTCGTTTCTATCGACTAACATTTTCTGAAATGTTATCCGACATGTTGTCTAGTAATTTGGGATAGTTTGCAAATTCGAAAATGTGTACACTTATTTTCGAACCATCCTAACAAATAATACAAACAATGAATGGTGCATCCAGGAGGATTCGAACCTCCGACCGCTCGGTTCGTAGCCGAGTACTCTATCCAGCTGAGCTATGGATGCAATATGTTTGCTTGATCTCTAACCGGGCCTACGCCCTGACAAGTCTATGCTTTTTGACGGCATAACCCTGCATAAACCGATACATCCGTAAAACCAACTCACATCGTGAGTTAGAGTAACCAACCATTTTACACTGATGTTGCTAAGCAAACAGTGAATGGTGCATCCAGGAGGATTCGAACCTCCGACCGCTCGGTTCGTAGCCGAGTACTCTATCCAGCTGAGCTATGGATGCATAAAAAATGGCGGTGAGGGAGGGATTCGAACCCTCGATACAGCTTTTGACCGTATACTCCCTTAGCAGGGGAGCGCCTTCAGCCTCTCGGCCACCTCACCTACGCACCGACAATAAAGCTCATCGGCACTGCGTGGCGCACATATTACTTTCCCGGCCTGATAAGTCAAACAATTTTTCCCGTATGCCGAGCGTTTGCACAAAAGCCATGCAACTTGACCATATTGCCAGCGTATCGGCAGCCAATCACAAGTTTACCCGCTGATAGCGGGTAAAGAAGAATATGTGATATGGCGAATAATCAGCAGAGAAAAGAATTGCAAATACAGAATGGAGCAACGCCTCGCTATCGCAAGGCGTTTGAAAATCAGAAAGGGTTTTGTTGCGACTTCTCAGCCTGAATACGCTGATAGATTTCTTCACGGTGGACAGAAACTTCTTTAGGAGCATTGACACCGATACGAACCTGGTTGCCCTTGACTCCTAAAACCGTAACCGTTACCTCATCGCCAATCATGAGGGTTTCACCAACTCGACGAGTCAGAATAAGCATTCTTTGCTCCTTGAAAGATTAAAAGAGTCGGGTCTCTCAGTTTCCCGCCATTATCCATCATATACCGTGAAAACGTAAGTCATGTTAGTGACATAAAATGTCAGTAGGCTGACAACTATCAACATCAAGGTATAAGTTTAGTCGATAAGACCAGCTTCGCGTCTAACTTTTGACGCCATATACAATAGGAATCTAAACGCCATAACTTAACAGAAAGCCATGGCGTTGATAATAACGTATTCTTATCCCACTTAGAATTTCGCCGTCAGGAAGGCCTCTACACCTGCCAGCGCCGCGGGCAACGCCGATACATCAGTGCCGCCGGCTTGGGCCATATCAGGCCGTCCACCGCCTTTACCGCCCACTAACCCAGCAAGATGGCTAATGAGTTCGCCGGCTTTGATACGATCGGTTAAATCTTTGGTCACCCCGGCAATCAAACTGACTTTATCATCAGCGACCGTCGCGAGCACTATCACCGCCGAACCTAACTGGTTTTTCAAATCATCAACCATGGTACGCAGCATTTTTGGTTCAATATTGTCCAGTTTACTGACCAAAACCTTCACACCGTTAATGATTTTTACATTATCTGTCAAAGAAGCGCTTTCTTGCGCGGCTTGCTGACTTTTCAACTGCTGAAGTTCTTTTTCCAACAGGCGGGTACGCTCAAGCAATGCTTTGACTTTGTCCGTCAAGTTTTTGCTGTCGCCTTTTACCAGTTGAGCCAGGTCATGAATAACATCATTTTGCTGGAACAGGTTCGCCAACGCGCCTTCACCGGTCATGGCCTCGATACGCCGTACGCCGGCCGCTGTACCGGATTCGGAAATGATGCGGAACAAACCGATATCCCCTGTCCGCGACGCATGCGTACCGCCGCACAGCTCGGTGGAAAAGTCGCCCATGGTCAACACCCGGACCTCAGCATCGTATTTTTCACCGAATAATGCCATAGCGCCGGTGTTACGAGCTGCTTCAAGATCCATGATCCTGGTGGTGATCGGCAGGTTACGGCGCACCTGTTCGTTGACGATTTGCTCAACGGCGCGAATCTGCCCGGCTGTCAAAGCCTGCGGATGCGAAAAGTCGAACCGCAGGTATTGATCATTGACCAGCGACCCTTTCTGGGCCACATGATCGCCCAGGACCTGGCGCAACGCGGCATGCAATAAATGGGTAGCGGAATGGTTGGCGCGAATGCGATTGCGCCGTGCCTGATCGACATGGGCGGTAACCGCTTCGCCGACCTTCAACTGCCCTTGCAACAACTTGCCCAAATGACCGATGGCCTGACCATACTTTTGGGTATCAGTGACGTTGAACAGACCCAGCGAGGCTTTGAGTTCGCCATGATCACCCACCTGGCCGCCGGATTCGCCATAAAACGGCGTTTCATCCAGCACGACGACCGCTTCTTCACCGGATTGTACCGATTGCACCGATTCGCCATTGCGGAACAATGCCGTCACCGTACCCTGGTGTTCCATTTCTTCATAACCGAAAAATCGGGTCGGGCCGTCTACCCGCAACATGCTGTTGTAGTCGGTGCCGAAACCGCTGGATTCGCGAGCGCGGCGCCGTTGCTCGTCCATCGCGCGCTCGAAGCCGTCTTCATCGACTTTCAGTTGGCGCTCACGGCAGACATCGGCGGTGAGATCCAGCGGGAAACCATAGGTATCGTACAAACGGAAAGCGGTCTCACCGTCCAGCGTATCGCCTTTCAGCTTGGCCAGTTCCTCGTCCAGCAGGGCCAGCCCGCGTTCAAGCGTACGGGCGAATTGATCTTCTTCCGTCCGTAAAACCTGTTCAACCATGGCGCGCTGTTGTTTCAGGTTATCGGCGGCAGGCCCCATCACGTCGATGAGCGGAGCCACCAACTTGTAGAAAAACGTTTCCTTCACGCCCAGCATATTGCCATGGCGCACCGCCCGCCGAATAATGCGGCGCAGAACATAACCGCGGCCTTCATTGGAAGGCACCACGCCGTCGGCGATCAGGAAGGCGCAAGAACGGATGTGGTCGGCAATAACGCGTAATGATTTGCTGGAGAGATCGACATTGCCGGTGATCGCCGCGGCTTCGGCAATCAATGTCCGGAACAAATCGATATCGTAATTTGAATTTACATGCTGTAAAACCGCCGTGATCCGTTCCAGGCCCATACCGGTGTCGACCGAAGGTTTCGGCAAAGGCAGCAACGTACCGTCGGACTGGCGGTTGAACTGCATGAAAACCAGATTCCATATTTCAATATACCGATCGCCGTCTTCTTCCGGGCTTCCCGGGGGGCCACCCCAGATATGATCGCCGTGATCATAGAAAATTTCAGAGCAAGGACCGCATGGCCCGGTATCGCCCATTTGCCAGAAGTTATCCGAAGCATAGGCGCCGCCTTTATTGTCGCCTATTCTGATGATGCGTTCGCTGGGCACGCCAACTTCCTGCGCCCAGATATTGTACGCCTCATCATCGGTTGCATAGACGGTGACCCATAGCTTCTCTTTCGGCAGATTAAACCATTGTTCGCCGGTCAATAATTCCCAGGCAAAGCTGATGGCGTCTTTTTTGAAATAATCGCCAAAGCTGAAATTGCCCAACATTTCAAAAAAAGTATGGTGGCGTGCGGTATAACCGACATTTTCCAGATCATTATGCTTACCCCCGGCCCGGACGCAACGCTGCGACGTGGTGGCGCGATGGTATTGGCGTTTGTCCAAACCGAGGAAAACGTCCTTGAACTGGTTCATGCCGGCATTGGTGAATAATAATGTCGGATCGTTATCTGGCACCAGGGAACTGCTTGCGACTACCTGGTGTCCCTTGCTATGGAAAAAATCGAGAAACGCTTGACGGATCTCAGCGGTGCTCTTGCTCATAGTTGTCCCGGAATCAAGCTAAACATACGGTTCGAAAACAGAATAGCGCAGTATTAGGGCGCGACAGTAGCGTTCACGAACTTAAAAGTGGGAATAAGATAAATTTTCTTTGACGCGAAGTAAAATACCATAGCGACCAATTTATAAATTTATATAGATTGACTGTATCTCTGCAATCGAAAAGCCGCGGGAAAGCAGGAAGCGCTGCACTTTGATTTTTTCCAGGCGTTCTGTTGGGAGGGGTTGCCCGAATTTTTTCCATGCGACGGCTTGAGCTTGCGCCGATTGGTCTATGTCCGCTTCGGCAAAGGCGGCATCGATAATTTCGCGATCAAGGCCTTTTTGCATCAGTTCCATGCGGATTTTTTGTTCGCCATAACCTTTTTTACTGCGGCCACTGACATAAACCGAGGCAAAACGGTTGTCATTCAGCCAATCCTTTTGCCGGCAATAATCGATAACCTGTTCCAGCTCAGCGCTGGAAATGTCGGGCGTACTGAAGTCCGCCGCGAGGAAGTCCTGGCTAAAAGCGCGCTGCCCGCCAGGCTGCTTCCCCAGTTTACGACGCAGCTCCGCCTCGCTGTGATCCCTTTGTGAGAGCAGACGTACTGCCCGATCAAGCAATGATGTCATATCACAAAAAACTACATTTCTTCGCTACTTTCATTGGTAGCGTTTTCATCGAAACTTTCGCTCTCGGCGGCAGTTTCACTTTCCGTAGCAAAGCCGGTGGCGGTGGTGTTGTGCAGCAGCATATCGCGTAATTTCTTATCAAGCTCAGCCGTCATTTCGGGACGCTCTTTAAGGAAAACACACGCATTGGATTTGCCCTGACCTATTTTTTCACCATTGTAACTGTACCAGGCGCCGGCTTTCTCAATCAGCTTATGTTTGACGCCCAGATCGACCAGTTCGCCGTAGATATTGATGCCTTCGCCATAGAGAATTTGAAATTCGGCCTGTTTGAAGGGCGCGGCGACTTTGTTCTTGACCACTTTGACGCGGGTTTCGCTGCCTATCACGACTTCGCCTTCCTTGATCGAGCCGATACGGCGGATATCAAGACGTACGGAGGCGTAGAACTTCAGCGCGTTGCCGCCGGTGGTGGTTTCCGGGTTGCCGAACATAACGCCGATTTTCATGCGGATCTGATTAATGAAGATCAGCAGGGTATTTGCATTCTTGAGATTACCGGCCAGTTTACGCATGGCCTGGCTCATCATGCGCGCTGCAAGTCCCATATGGGAGTCGCCGATTTCGCCTTCGATTTCCGCTTTCGGCGTCAGCGCCGCAACGGAGTCGACAATAATCACGTCCACCGCGCCGGAGCGGGTTAGCGCGTCACAGATTTCCAATGCCTGTTCGCCGGTATCCGGCTGAGAACACAGCAGATTATCGATATCCACGCCCAGTTTTTTTGCATAAATGGGGTCAAGGGCATGTTCGGCATCGATAAATGCGCAGGTTTTTCCTTCACGCTGGGCGGACGCAATGACCATCAACGTCAAGGTGGTTTTGCCCGAGGACTCCGGCCCGTAGATTTCGACGATGCGCCCCATGGGCAAGCCGCCGGCGCCCAATGCGATATCAAGAGAAAGAGAACCCGTGGAGATCGTCTCGACATCCATAGAGCGATCTTCACCGAGGCGCATGATAGACCCCTTGCCAAACTGTTTTTCAATCTGACTTAATGCCGCTGCCAACGCCTTTTGTTTATTCTCATCAATAGCCATTTCAACTCCTATCAAGCAGGGAGCAATATCGCCGCCCTCTTTCGCCAAACATCAATACCGATACTGTTGCCAAGTATACTGTACAGTCATACAGTATCAAGTGTTTTTCAGAAAAATGTGTCCAACAACGTCTTCATGGCGAAGTGGACCGCCTGCCGGCGAACGTCATCCCGCCCGCCTTCGAAGTGCATAAGCTGGGAGAAGGGCTCGCGATGCCTGGCGGCGAAACCGAACCATACCGTGCCGACCGGCTTTTCCAGGGTTCCCCCGTCCGGCCCGGCGATGCCGCTTACGGCCACGGCATAATCGGCCGAAGCCGCCGCCAGGGCGCCGAGCGCCATCTCATGGACCACCGGAGCGCTGACCGCGCCATGCTGTTCCAGCGTGCTGGGCCGGACCCCCAGCATAGCCGATTTCGCCTGGTTGCTGTAGGTGACGAAACCACGTTCAAACCAACCGGAACTACCGGCGATATCGGTAATCGTTTTGGCAATCCAGCCGCCGGTGCAGGATTCGGCGCAGGTGATATATTGACCCTTCTCTTTGAGAAGCTTACCGAGACGGGTACTCAATTGGAAAAGTTCATCGTCGTTCATAATACTCTATCCAGGTGTAAAAAAGGCCGGAGACGCTGGCGAACACCGCCTCCTTCGGCAATTTTTTCTGCGATTGCAAGACGCATTCCGCTTTTTCATCAGGCTAACGCGCCCGGTATATCCCATAGCGCCTCAGGCGGCAAGACGCGCGCGCCGCGAACCGCCGATTATATCCGGGCAACAGGATAGATTATAGTCTGGCCCGCAACGGACCGGGCCAAGCGATTATCGCGCCTTAACGCTTTGTTGATACTCAAATGTTCTTTTCAATCTACTCATTATAATTTAATGTGCTTTCTAATGACTTAATGGAATTTATTGAAGAAGTTAAAGTGGATTAGCATTCCCCAACATCTTGGGGTGCGCTTTGCGCTTTCTTTACAGTCACTATCAGGAATAACGATGAAAAAAACCCTTTTAGCACTTTTTACTGCTTCGCTGTTAATCACTGCGGTTCAGGCTCAGGCGGAAGACGGTCTGGCTGCGATAAAAACCGCCGGCACCATCACGTTTGGCACTGAAGGCACTTATGCGCCTTACACCTTCCATGATAGCCAGGATAAGCTGGTGGGCTTCGATGTTGATTTGGGCCGCGCCGTGGCCGCCAAACTGGGTGTCAAGGCCAAGTTTATCGAAGGCCGCTGGGATGGTCTTATCGCCGGATTGGACGCCAAACGTTACGACGCGGTGATTAACGAAGTGGGCATCACGCCGGCGCGCCAGGCGAAATATGATTTTTCCAAGCCTTATATCGATACGGACGTGGTGATCATCACCCGTAATGACAACAAAACCATTGCCAATTTTAACGACCTGAAAGGGCAAAAAGCGGCGCAAAGCTTAACCAGCAATTTTTCGCAGATTGCCACGAAATACGGTGCTGAACTGGTGCCCACCGACGGGTTCAATCAATCGTTGGCGCTGGTCCTGAGCGGCCGTGCGGCGGCAACACTCAACGACAATCTGTCGTACCTTGATTTCAAAAAACATCAACCGAATGCGCCTGTGAAAATCGCCGCGTCCCAACCGGCCAATGAACCGTCCGCGATCCTTATCCGTAAAGACCAGCCCGATTTGGTTAAAGCCCTGAATACCGCTTTAGACGAAGTTAAAGCAGATGGCACGTATAAAACCATCTCCATTCGTTATTTCGGGCAGGATATTTCGAAATAGTTTCCTAGCAGGAGTTTTTACTGATGCCATCCTGGCTTCAACTGATGATGGACTCCTTTTGGCGATTATTTTCAGCCGGATTGATGTTTACCCTGCCGCTGGCGATTCTCTCTTTTATCGGAGGATTGGCGGTGGGTTTTGTGGTGGCCATGATCCGGCTGTACGGTCCGCAACCGCTTAAAGGAATAGCAGATTTTTACGTTTGGGTCATTCGGGGCACCCCGCTGCTGGTGCAGTTGTTTCTTATCTTCTATGGTTTGCCCAGCGCCGGCATTACGCTGGACGCTTTCCCCGCCGCACTGATCGGTTTTATCCTCAATGTCGGGGCATACAGTTCCGAAATCATCCGCGGCGCCATCGTCTCGGTGCCGAAGGTGCAATGGGAGGCAGCTTACGCCATCGGAATGAGCAGCCCGCAGGCCATGCGCCGCGTGATTTTGCCGCAATCGGTATTTGTCTCGCTGCCGCCTTTGGCCAATTCGTTCATTTCCCTGATCAAGGATACTTCACTGGCGGCCGTTATCACGGTACCGGAGATGTTTTTGGCGGCGCAACGCATCGTTTCCGTAACCTATGAACCGCTAATTCTTTATATCGAAGCGGCGTTTATCTATTTAATGTTTTGTACCATACTTGGTAAACTACAAATCCGACTGGAAGCCTATTTCCGTCGTTATGAGTAGTGGATATTTCCGCCCCAAGATCCTATGCCTGTAAAATTGATGGCGCTGAATTCAGCGCCATCAGGTACCGCGCAGCGAAATAGCATAATTATCACGCGTAGCATAGTCAAAAACGGGCAAAAAACACGTCTATTCATCTACTGTAGAGATGGCACATTGATGGTAGAGAGTAGTGAATTTTTAAGTTTTTATTAAAATTTCATGACAATACTTAAACCCATCATCGTAACTATTAAATTTTTTTACTATTCAGTATAAAAGTTGAAAAACGGTATTCCGGTAATTTAGCTTCAACAATTTGCCCTATCCTAATCGGCAATTCACTATCTGAATCGCAAATTGCCTTCACATACTGCCAATGATCTTGTTCAGCTTCCAAATGCTCGATCATGGGTTTGAATACCCCAGCCGCAATTTCAACTTTCATTTTTTCAATATCGTCCATATCAGGTTGATCGCACGCATCGGTATAGCCGGCTGAGTCCGGTTGTTCATGCTTACCGGTTTCCAGCACGCCAATGATTTCTTTCATGGCTTCAAGGCTGTGATTGGCCGTTTTCGGCGATGGATAAAATAATCCGTCATTGAACAGCGCTTCCATGACTTCATAAAACGAGAATGCTGTCTCGCCCTGGATATAGGACAGTTTATCATTGGCGGAAACACCGATATGGTTATGATTTAATAGCGTATTTTTTTCAGAACCATAACTCGCCAGTACTTGGCGATCGCTAACCACCACCGGTACGTTTTTTACCTCATGTATATTTCTGCTGATATTGTAATATTCCTGATCCCCTTTGATATAGCCATTAGCGGTACAAATAGTTTCAATATCAAAATATTCGGTTGGAGTGCGTTCCCGGTTAAAATAACTTTCCAAATCGTCACCATCCAGCAGTTCTGAATGCTGATAAGCACGATAAATCGATGTTACTTTTTGAATGCCGATCCAGTCAAAAGCCGCTTCCACCTCGGACGGCTTCCTGATTTCAGCGATATAAGCCCCGACATCAACATTCAGAAAAGTACTCAATATTTTCGCCCAAGGTTCGAGAGCCAAAAATATTGCCGAGAGTGTTGTTTCATGCTCAATGATAACGCGATGGTGAAAATACTTTAACAAAAATAATGGTTCATCCCCCTCAAGGCATTCTTGTATGGATAAAAGTGGAACCGTGGTAGAATCATCATAGCTTGAACGAAATCTTAATATTGAATCTCTACAAAAGATCAATGCCCCATCCATGCTTCCCCCAAAGAATCTACTGCTCAATCATCATATAAATTTATCAGTTTTATGTTTAACGACTTTATAGATAACATCCCAACTCATTCTCATCTTCAAACCGCCATGTTGCAAGTCAAGCATAGGCTTTCGACAATGCTCTTACCCGATTTTTTTTACCAGCGAAGACAATAAAACAAAAATATAAATTTTTTATTACCTTAATTTATTCAAAAAACTAATAATCCTAAAAGTCTGTTTGTCTGAATAAATTTTGATAACCATTTACTCCATATCTTCAGCAATCGATATCATAGGGCCGAAGCCCCGTTTTATTCGCGCCAGCACGATAAATCGGTTTTGAACCGTTCTTAATGGTTCAGACCGACGGCGGCGTGCTTGTGGTCAAGGTTTTGGTGGTCAACATTTCCCGCCCCAGGCCTTCCCCTCCATCCTGGCTGGTTGCATCCTCACCCGGCGGCTTAACCAGATGCGCGGCGACAAAAGCGGGATAACCGACCATGACTAAACCGCCTACCAGCAGATTGATAAAATGGGCCTGAGTGGATTTCGGCAGGTCTGTTTCACTCAGGGCGGCCGCCACCGTCACGGCAATTCCGACTACTGCTTCAAAAACCGATGTTCTCATGGCGCACGTTGTCAACATTTGATCGGCAAACTGAGCCCGTGTAGGCCAGCGCCCCGCGCCCACGCGACAGGGGTCTAGGCCAATCCGCAAGCCTGCCCGTTGACGCGGTAGATGTTCAAAGGAAGCGGTATTGCCACCCACCGCTTGTGAGCGAAGCGTCATGGTCGAGGCATGATCGACACGCTGTTTTTGAGTAAAAAACGGGGGAGATAACATGCGGGACAAGCTCGGGTATTCATGTTCGCTGTCATCAATGGATTCATCACCTAAAGCCATTTCCCGCCACTGCGCTGACAAGCTCCCGGTTTCAGCAGCCATAGCGTCGGTTTCCGAGTCGCCGGAAAAATAGTGCATCCACGCCGGCCTTTGTATGTCATCGAATATTTCCACCATGGCGTTTAAACAACTTTTTATCAGGTCATGGATATAATTCGGCTCGATCATCGTCGCGGTCACGCCGGCGGCGGTAGCCCAGCTCGCCATCCCTTCCGCCAACCGGCCTGCCTGCGACATCACATATTCCGCGCCGGATTGCGGCGCCAGCGTCATCATGCCTTCGCCTAGCAGCATCTGGGCGATGCCATACATCAAACTGGAATAGAGTAAGCCGTTGGCATTTATCCCGCCATTATCATGCAGGGGGAATAACACCTGAATCAGATCCCTGCTTAGCGTATATGCAGCCAATTGCGGTCCGATGGAAGACATCTTGTATCCCACCACGTCGACCGGATCGTAAGCGCTGGCGATACATAAACCACCAATACTGATCAGTCCCATGGCCAGCCGGGCAGCGCGCGACACCGTCGTGGCCGAGCCGTTGCATTCATCGCGTACCCCGCCGATCAGATTGAGCCCCGGCCCAATCAACAAAGAGGCGATACCGCTAATCATGCGGGGCGTAAAAGAGGCATGTTCGCCCATCTTTTGGAAATTGCTTTCCAAAGCGAATCCCACCATTTGACGCAACAGCGTGGTCAACACCACCAGAGTGCCGGTACGCATCACCACCGAGAGCGCCGTGCCTGCGTGACGCGCGGCGTTACTGGTTGATTCATTGGGATCATTGGCCAGCACGGCGCCGGCAAAATCCAGCAGTGCTCCGCCACGCTCAAGATAATCTGCCGCCGGCAGACGTTGTATAACCTGGCGCAGATGTATCGCCAGTCCATGCTGTTCCGTACCAGGCGTGGTCGTCAGCTTGATATCGCCGCCGTCTTTCAACAATTTTTCCGTAGTGTCTTCCAGAAGTACCGTTTCCTTAAGTTCCTTGGCGGAAAGACCGGCTAGCAAATCACTTTTCAATGCGTCTGTTTGCCTGATAAGGCTTTCAGCGCAGGCATGTAATGTTTGCCGTGGAATTTGCACGTGATCAGGTGCGCCGTGGGTCATCATATCCGCCTCCAATTGAGCGGATAAGCTTTCAATTGATGGCGTTCTCACTACAGCAGAGTCAAAGGAGGAGGCATTGAAATTAATTGCTGGCATTGAGAATGCCGATTTAAGGTAATGCAAAGGGTTCATGTTTCTTATTCCTTTATAACGAAACAATAGCTCACATATAGGTAAAAAATTAAAAATTTATCCCATGAATTATATTGGGAAAACATTAATAAAAATAATATCCCCCTATAACTAACATGTGTTTTATAAAAAATTATTTTACTGCTTTAATACGTAATCTATCATGTCCTTACGGAGATCATTTGTCATCACCAACCAGATTCAAAAAAAGAAATAACATATTTCCCGTATTAACCGCCTCCACACATACAGTTCTATAAAACACTCATGTTGGTTTTCCTTTCAAATCTATAAATGACCCCAACAAATAATAGTCATCCGACCATAACAAAAACATCCGACAGTCATTTCCAACTATCGGATGTTATGAAACTCATCTGATTTTTCGGCCAACATAGTGCAAAAACAAATTAAACCGCACTTCCCTGATAAACCACTCAATGACGGCCTATCCGCCGCTTCGGCTCTTTTTCACATACTCCATGATGGAATCATATTGCCCCCCCTTCCATAAAGTTATTCAGGGACATAAATATAATACGACCATCATCGTGTAATTTTTTGGCCCGATCAAAAAGCTGGGTATGGGTGACGACTAAATCCACGTCTTTTGGAATATTATCTATTTTTGGATACCGCCTACGCCGACAATTAGCGCGGCGGTCGTAGATTAATCAGGTCATTAATTTCAGCGTCAGCGAACTGCCGCCCGCAGATACAAACGAACCAGTTCACGTATTTCCGCCACCAGCAGCAACCGAATGGCAGGTTCTTCACGCTGTAAGGTTCCCAGTCCTTTAAGGGCATGCAGAACGGTGATGGTTATCGCCATCACCCTGGTCTCGTCCAGGCTGGGTATGACGGTGCGCAGCAGACTCGCGACCCCCTCCCGCATGGCGTTACGATACAACATTTTCTTTTCCTGGCTGCCGCCGATAGCGTCGACCAAGGTTCGCGCCCAACTATGCGGCGACTGTAATTCCAGCGTGAAATCCACCAGGGCATCCGCCAGATTATCCGGCGTCATCCAGGCCGATTGCGAACCCAATGCAGCCAGGGTTTCCTGAGTATGTTGCGCGAAACGCAGTAACAACGTATCGGCAATCGCTTCCTTGGTCGGAAAAAACCGGTAAAGCGAACCAATAGCAGTACCGGAAACCGCTGCGATTTCCGTCATGGTGGTTTTATCAAAACCTTGTGTGCCGAAAAGCCGCTCGGCGGTTTCCAAAATCGCGGCAACCCGCAATTTGCCGCGTTGTTGCTTTGGCTCGTGCAGCGGCAATACCGGAGACGGAAAAAGAGGCATAGAAATGAGAGTCCTTTAGCGTATTTCTCTCATTTTATAATACGCCACGGGAGTCGCAACCCCACCCTCAATTGTTTATTGATAAATGAGAGGGTATCCTCTATTATTTTTTTGAGAGGGTATCCTCTCATTATTTCATGCCACCAACGGAACGAAGGGGCTTAACGTGACCTTTTCTGTATTTCGGCGTTCCGGTACCGGATTATGGCTCAGTCTCATCGCCGTCTCCGTCGCCTGCGAAGCCTTATTGGCGCACTGGGGCATTCCGGCCTTTATGCTGCTGGGACCGATGATCGCCGCTATCGGGCTGACCACCACCGGCGCGGGATTGCGTATTCCTCCGGTACTGTTCGTGATCGCGCAGGGCGTGCTGGGCTGTATGATTGCCGGCGCCTTTCCTTCGTGGATAGGGGTTGAACTGACCGCGCATTGGTTTATGTTTGCTTGCGGCGTGATATCCGTCATCGCCGCCAGCTGCCTCATTGGTCTGATAATGACGCACTGGCAAATATTACCGGGGTCCACCGCGTTATGGGGATTGAGTCCCGGCGCGGCAACCGCCATGACGCTAATGGCTGAAGCCTATGGCGCCGACGCCCAATTGGTCGCCTTTATGCAGTATCTGCGAGTGGTTCTGGTGGCGTTAGTTTCATCATTCCTTGCCGGATTTTACGGCTTGGGCATCCACCACAACTTTTCATTCACCTGGTTGTTTTCCGTGGCTCACCCGTTGGAATTCGGCAAAACACTACTGCTGGCCGTTCCAGTGGCATTACTGGCCAGCCGTCTGCGCTTTCGCGCCGGCGCGCTGCTGGTTCCGTTGATTTTGGGTGTGGCGCTGACTCACTTTGGCGTGTTGAAGATCACGATGCCCTTGTGGCTGCTGAGTGCGGCTTATGCGTTGATTGGCTGGCGTATCGGTTTACGTTTCAATCGCCAGTTACTGATTTACGCTTTAAAAAAACTCCCGCAAATCCTGTTGTGCAACATCGCGCTGATTCTCGTCTGCGGTTTACTGGCGTACATATTGGTACGATGGGGGCATATCGATCCCTTAACCGCCTGGCTGGCGACCAGCCCGGGCGGTGCGGACACCGCGGCCATTATCGCCGCATCGAGCCATGTGGATTTTCCTTTTGTCATGGCCATGCAGATGCTGCGTTTTATTGCCGTACTGATTATCGGCCCGCTGATAGCAAAATCGCTGACCCGTCATATCACCCGTTAAACGGCTACTCTTTTGAACCTCGACTCATTGATAAAGGACACACCCATGACATTATCGCTGCTGTTTTTTTCCGGCTTGTTTATCTGTAATAGTCTGCCCCACCTGACGGCCGGCTTGCGGGGAGAAAAATTTCCGACGCCCTTTGCTCACCCGCACGGCGTCGGCTTATCATCACCGCTGCTTAATGTTCTTTGGGGAAGCCTGAATTTATTTATCGGTGTTTTTCTCTTAACCAAAAGTCATGCGTCGTTCAACATGCCGCTACCGAGTTGGGTGGTTTTAGCGGTCGCCTTTTTATTGATGGGCTGTTTCTCGGCGATTCATTTTGGCAAAGTCAGAAACAAGGCATAATCGAAGAGGGATGTATTGGTACGAACCGGAATTATCAGCCGGCGGGGTCAAGCTTAGCCGCCGGAATATCAGGTTAATGAATCACTTGCCAATAGCCATTTTTGGTCGCGCCGACCCGAAGCAGTCGACCTTTTTCTCTTAATATCTTAAGGTGCCGCTCAATCGTGCGGGGATTAACCGCTAACTGATCGGCTAATTGCGTAATAGTGATTGCGGGGTGGGCCTCTATCGCGGCTACTACCCTTTGAGCCGTTGGCGCGAGCATTGCCCGGTTTTCTACCGACATTTGTACCGGCATTTGTACCGGCATTGTGGCGACATCCGTATTCTGACTCGCAATGCCTTCCGATAAAACCTCAATGATTTGTTCCAGCATAAACACGATAAAAAGCGTGCAATCGCTGTCGTTATCACACTGGCCCAGAACGTGATAATACTCATGCTGCTGGTTATGAATTAACGTTTCCACAGGCAACCATGCCAGCTCGGAACGCCATTCACTGAGAATCAAGGTTTGCCATAAACGCCCCATGCGCCCATTGCCGTCAGCAAAAGGATGGATGAACTCAAATTCGTAATGGAAAATAGAACTGGCGATCAGCGGGTGAATATCGGTGTTGGATAACCAGGCCAATAATTCATCGATCAGCCGCACTAATTGATTCGCAGGCGGAGCCATATGGATAAGCTGTTGTTCCCGGTAAATGCCGACATCGCCGCGTCGTAATTGTCCCGGCATATCCACTAACCCGGTCATCAACAAACGATGCGCAGCCAACACGTCATTCAGTTTATGACTTTGCCAATCAGGCAGCTTTTCATAGGCCACAATGGCGTTACGCACTTCCTGAATTTCCTTTACCGGCGCCAGAACCCGTTTACCCTCCATGATGGCGGTGACTTGCTCCGTGGACAAACTATTATGCTCAATGGCCAATGACGCCTGTATGGTGCGGATGCGGTTCTCTTTGCGTAAGCGCGGCGAGGATTGTTCAGCCTGTCCGGCCCAGCGTCCGACGAGTTCCCCTGCCTCGGCCACCAGATTGAGTATGGCCGGCGTTATTGTATAAAGGGGATGATAACCTGCCATCGCGCATCCTCGTGTCTGGGTGATTAAAAGTGGCCACGTGGCTAGTATAGCGGCAGAAAAATGCGGTGATAGCCATAACGCCTTTTTGTGACCCGCCGTTCAACGTGTTATCGGATTGATGGGGCGCCAAGGTCTGGAGTCCGCTGAGATTGCCATGAAAATCAGCGGGATGTTCGCGCTCATAGTCAGCATGAGATTTTTTGCGCCGGCATCGAATTCGTCAGGATCGCACTGGTAATAATACCGAAGAGATGATCGGCGCGCGGCGCGGACGAAGGCTGGTCGCCGAGCCATGCCAGCGCCCCGACCAGCGCGAACAGGTCGGCGCCGTCGATATCGGCCCGCGCCAAACGTTCGGCTTGAGCGCGGACAAGAAGCCGCGTGCCTGCCGCGCGCATCGTGACGCATGAAGCATGGAGCGCGGAATTCGGATCGTCGATGGCGGCCATCATCGACGCGATAACGCCGCGATGGCTGTGCGCAACCGCGACGGTTTCGCGTAGCCACAACACGAGCGCATCGTCAGCGGAATCCGACGTTTCGAGTTCAGCCGCCCTGGCCGTCAGGGTATCGAAGCTCGCGCGGAGCAAAGCCTCAAGCAACGCTTCGCGCGTCGGAAAGTGACGATACAGCGTGCCGAGCCCGACGTTGGCTCTGCGGGCGATATCGCGCAGCGATGCGTCGACGCCCTGCTCGGTTACAACGTCGCGTGCGACGGCAAGTAGGTGGTCGTAGTTCTTCCTGGCATCGGCTCGCATATTCTCCCCTTGATAATCGGAGCGGCGCTCCGTATAGTAAAATGTATTCGGAGCGCCGCTCCGTTAATGATAACCCAGTTGCGGTAATGGAGGAAGCAATGTCCAACAATCAGATGAAGGCGATTCGGCAGCATGAGTTCGGTGGTCCTGAGGTGTTACGTTACGAGGATGCGCCGATTCCCGAGCTGAAAGCGGGTGAAGTACGCGTGCGTGTGCGGGCGATCGGCATCAACCCCCCTGACTGGTATCTGCGCGACGGATATAAAATGCTGCCCCCGGAGTGGCGCCCGCAAGTGCCCTTCCCAGTAATCCTGGGCACAGACATTTCGGGCGTGATCGAGGCGGTCGCCAAGGATGTCAATGACTTCTCCGTCGGCGACGAAGTGTATTCGATGGTTCGCTTTCCCAGCTTCGGGCCTAGCCAAGCCTATGCCGAGTACGTCAGCGTGCCGGCGTCGGAAATCGCGCTCAAGCCGGCCGGCATCGATCATGTGCATGCCGCCGGAGCGCCGATGTCGCTGCTCACCGCGTGGCAGTTCATGATTGCGCTGGGGCACAATGAACCGAACCCATTGCAACCGAACAGACACGAGCCGGTGCCGCTGGCGGGCAAAACCGTTTTGGTAAACGGCGCCGCGGGTGGCGTGGGCCACTTCGCGGTACAAATAGCGAAATGGAAAGGCGCACGCGTGATCGCGGTAGCGTCAGGCAAACACGAGGCGCTTCTGTGCGACCTCGGCGCGGATGAATTCTTCGACTATACCAAGACGGCGCCCGAGGATATCGTCCGTGACGTCGATCTTGTCATCGACTCGATTGGCGGCCCGACTACCGGTCGTTTTTTGCGCGCCATCAAGCGTGGCGGCGCCCTGTTCCCGGTTTTTCCTTTAGGTTTCTCCGACACCGGTGAGGCCGAAAAGCTGGGCATTACTGTCTCGGCAACCCAGGTGCGCTCGAACGGCCAGCAACTCGTGGAGCTTGGGCGCTTGCTTGATGCGGGTACGATTAGGGTGGTAATAGACAGCACATTTACGCTGGCGGATGCGCGAAGTGCGCACGAACGAGCCGCCAGGGGGCACATCCAGGGCAAGATCGTGCTCACAGCGCCATAGCCGGCCGTGTGGTTTATTATTCACCTACGCGTTTAACTTCACCCACCAGGCAAACATAGAATAGCGCGCCCAACAAGGCTACCACGGCGATATATATCAGCGCCGGTGAAAAGCCATAATCCTGCGCCAGGTATCCCACTACCAACGGTACGCTAACGCCGCCGAGGCCGCCGAAAAAGTTGAATATACCACCGGTCAGGCCGATAAGCCGCAATGGCGCCAGTGACGAGACTAACGACCATGTGATGGAAGCAAAACCATTACCAAAAAAGGCTAATGCCATCAGGACCATAATCCAAATGGGGTCGTTGGTGTAATTCGCCCCCATGATGCAGGTTGATAATAGCAGGCCGCAGATAATCGGTGTCTTCCGGGCAAAACCGATAGACTTGCCGCTCTTCACCATGCGATCGGCAACAATACCGGACAGCAGTACGCCAAAAAAGGCCGCCATGAAAGGCACGGTTGTCATGAAACCAGCTGTCAGCGCGCCGATATGTTTTTCCTGCGTCAGGTAATTCGGGAACCAGGTTAAAAAGAACCACAAGGTGGACGTTACGGCAAACTGACCGAGATAAACGCCCACCAGCTTGTGGTTAAACACCAGTTTCCAGTCGGCGGCGCTCATTGGAGTACGTATTTTCTTTTCAGTAGGCGCATCACCGTCGACCATACCGCCGCCGGCGGCAATATATTCCAACTCCTCGGCATTAATGCCTTTGCTCTTTCTCGGCGATTGGTAAACAACGTGCCAGATAAGAGACCAGATAAGGCCAATGGCGCCAGTTAAGATAAACACCCAATGCCAGTTAAGGATTTCCTGGATCCAAATCAGCAACGGTGTTAGAAACGCCAGGCCAACGAACTGGCCGGAAGTAAAAAAGCCGATAGCGGAGGCACGCTCCTGTTCCGGAAACCAACTAGTGACCATCCGATTGTTGGTGGGGAATGTCGGCGACTCGAACATGCCGGTGATGGCGCGCAGACCGAGCAGGCCGGTCAGGCCATTAGTGAAACCTTGCCCCAGGGTAGCCAGTGACCAGCCAAAGATGGCAATAAAATAAGTGAGTTTGGAGCCAACGCGATCGAGGAACCAGCCGCCTGGTATTTGGAATAGAGTATAGGTCCAGGCGAAAGCCGAAAAAATATAGCCCATCTGTGCCTTATTAATACCAAACTCCTGTTGAATATGAGCCGATGCCACGGCTAGATTAGCACGGTCCGCATAACAGATAACAACAGTAATAAATATCATCAGCAGCGTTATATAACGTTTTTTAGTAGGCGCCGCAGTAGCTAAATAATTTATCTCTTCTGCCTTATTCATTAGATATAATTCCTTGGAGTGACGACAGAAAAACAAGACGTCAATTGGTTCAGAGCAAACGTTTCTGCTGCGAAAACTGACGCATTATTATTGAATCCGGATAGTTACGTATGATCAATAATGATTATATTAAAATTTTACCTTTGGATATCTCGCAAAAATTCTTTCACTGCATCACCGATAAAGTTCATCCAATTAAGGACAACCGGCGCCAGCCTCTAATGCCGCTATTGAAATATTTGTCTTATCTAAATTGAAGATGAAATCAAAAATAATAATCAAAGAAATTATTTTAAATTAATTTAACTGTTCATCGAGATACAAAGATCGATATTCACACCATCCCCTTTGAGCCACGCAAAATTGCAAGAGCACCCTATTATGCGTGGCTGATAACCGTTGAATTTACGGTCGGCTTTTTTTAATACTATTCCGTTTTTACCATTCAGCGACAGCTCCGTCAGGATAACGCCATACCGGATTACGCCAATCCCCGGCATTTTTGCTGCGTTCAATAACCAACGCTTCATTAATTTCCACTCCCAGGCCGGGTTTGGTCAACGGATAAAAATAACCATCCGTCATTTTGAAGTCGTCTTTGTTAATGACATAATCCAACAATTCGGCACCCTGATTGTAATGAATACCCATGCTTTGTTCCTGCAATACCGCATTATAAGAAACAAAGTCCACATGCAAACAGGAGGCCAACGCAATCGGACCCAGCGGGCAGTGCGGCGCCAGCGCCACATCATAAGCTTCGGCCATAGAGGCAATTTTCAGGCATTCGGTAATGCCACCCGCGTGGGACAGGTCCGGTTGGGCGATGGCCAGGCCGCCGTTGGCCAGTATCCTCTTGAATTCGAAGCGTGAGAACATACGTTCTCCGGCGGCGATCGGGATGGCGGTCTGCGCCGCCAGACGCGGATAGTATTCAGCCTGCTCCGCCAGTACCGGTTCTTCGATAAATAACGGACGATACTGTTCCAGCTCTTTAATCAACAGTTTTGCCATCGGCGCATTGACGCGTCCATGGAAATCCAGCCCGAATTCCACGGAGTTACCCATCGCTTCACGTATATGCGCTACAACGGCCACCGCCGCGTCAATTTTACGTGAATTATCGATAATGCCCATCTCTTCACAGCCGTTGAGTTTGAAGGTATCGAAACCGATTTCGGTCAGTTTTTTCATGCCGGCAATAACATCTGCCGGCCGATCGCCGCCCACCCAGCTATAAGCCTTGATTTTATCGCGCACCAAACCGCCAAGCAGCTGATAAACCGGTACGCCCAATGCTTTGCCTTTAATATCCCACAAGGCCTGGTCGATACCGGCAATGGCGCTCATCAGGATCGGGCCGCCGCGATAAAAACCGGCGCGATAAAGGGTTGACCAGATATCGTTAATCCTCGCCGGATCCTTGCCGATAACATAGTCGGCAAGCTCATGTACCGCCGTTTCCACCGTGCGCGCACGGCCTTCGATCACCGGCTCGCCCCAGCCGACAATCCCTTCGTCCGTCTCAATTTTCAAAAACATCCAACGCGGTGGTAACCGGTAGGTCGTCAGTTTTGTCACTTTCATCTGTCTATTCCTTTTTAAGCCTAAATAACGACATACTTATGCTGTCTGGATCATGCGGATGACTTGATAGGGGGCGGAATGCGGCCGCAATGCAATGAACCAGCCAGCAGTATCATGGCGCAGATTGTAGCACCATATATTTTTATTGTACTACAATATGGATCACGTTTTAGACAATCCATTACCCGAAACTAAAGTCGTGATCAGGGAGGAATCCCGCTGGGGTAATGCAATCTGGCGAGGCGGAAAAGTGCTGAAGGGCAATGATAGCGGTCGCTTTTTTTCGTGAATAAAAGCGAAGCGAAAGAGAGGGGATAAAAGGGCGCTGCCCCGGTGATGAATGACACTAGCCATATCACCGGGGCAGCGCCGGGCAACCACGCGAGAGGATTGGCGTTAAGCGACCGCCGCTTTATAAGCGCGGACAAAAGCTTCGGCCTGTTGCGCGGTACGGCTTGACGGCTGTCCGGCGCGATACAAATCGCCACCCAGTCCGGCACCAATACAGCCGGCTTTAATATATAAATGCAGATTTTCCGGCGTAACGCCCCCTACGGCGAACACCGGAATGTCCGGCGGCAATACCGCCTTAAGCGCTTTGATGTAATCCGGACCAAACGAAACCGACGGGAATATTTTTAACGCCCGGGCACCGGCCTCCAGTGCGGTAAAGGCTTCCGTGGCAGTGGCGCAACCGGGACAAACTTCCATACCGTAACTCACGGCCCGGTGAATGATTTCCGGGTTGATATTCGGCGTCACCAGCAGCTTACAGCCGATGGCCGCCAGAATATCCACCTGCCCCGGTTTGAGCACCGTACCTGCGCCGATTAATGCCCGATTACCGTAGGTTTTTACTGTCTTGCCGATACTTTCTTGCCAGTCTGGCGAATTCAACGGGATTTCCACCGCGGCAAAACCCGCCTTCAGCAATACGTCAACATGTTCCAGTACTTCGTCCGGTGTGATACCCCGCAATATGGCAATCAAGGGTAATCTATCGTTCCAGTTCATCCACTATGCTCCTTATCCCAGACTGAAAGGCTTCGTCGCCATCCAGTAACTGATCGTTAAGACCGGCATACGCCAGTGCCTGTTGGTAACGGGCGGCGAGTTTTGGATTGCCAATCACGGTAACCATGCTGCCTTTGGCGATGCCCCAGTCGCGCTGCATTTGTGCGACCTCGTTCCCGATTAGCAGTCCGGAGAGCCATTCGCTCACCGCATTTTTATCCAGTTTGCCCAACACATGAGCGGCGCGGGTTTCAAACAAACAGCGCAAGATATTACTTTGCGCAAAGCCCTGTTCCATGCCTTGACGGAACACCGCCGGATTCGGTTGCTGTTCGGTCAGGCCAACGCCTATCAATGACTGTTTGATCAATAAATGGTGCAGCTCGCCGGTCATCACGGTACGGAAATCGTTGATGACGCCCCCGTCATCGATACGAACCCATTTGCAATGCGTACCTGGCATCAGATACAACGACGAAGGGCAGCGGTTATAGGCTCCCAATAACTGGGTTTCTTCGCCGCGCATGACGTTGAAATTATTATCGTTTATGATGCTGATGCCGGGGATGATCCACGCGGATACCGGTGCGGCCTGCGTAACGAGGGTAAGCCTACCGGCCAGATCAGTCAGGCGTGTTGGACAAGGCAGATAAGGAACAGAAAGCCAGCCAGCATTACTGCCGACCATGCCGGCCATGATGACCGGCAGCCGATGTTGTTGCCATGGGGCTATCACTTCGTGGAAAACCTGCGCAGCCGTCCGGCCATTCAGCCGCGTCACGCCAGCTTCGGACTGAACGGTAGCCACCCGCTTACCCTCCAGGTAAAGCCAGGCCCGTAAATTTGTCGAGCCCCAATCAATAGCGATATAACTCTTGCTCATGTCATGTCCTTCAGCCTTCGGGTCGAGCTGGCAATCATGGTGACCGCCGCTTGTTCCGCTGCCATGCTGTACTAATCCTTGATGGCGTCGTAGAGATCCTGTTGATCTTTCAGGGTTCGCGGCATATTCCATCCGCCCTGTAGATATCATCAAACGCCAGCCAATAACACCAATATCGTAGCACCATTAATATTTATTGTACTACAATATCCATTTTATGTGACTATTTCAATGGCAAGGTATGTGGCCATTACCTCAGTGACTTGTGTAACTTGATCCCGTGATACTAGGTGACTACTTGAGGACCTTGCTGATGATTTCCAAAGCGCACGCCTTATGGCAGTACAGTATTTGTACTGCCATAAGGCGCAATTTGCGTCTGACCCGTTCAAATTGTGCGGCAGTTCAGCGCCATAAAGTCATAAAATGATAAAGTGACAATATTTTTTCATCTCTTGGAATTTTATGGACCCTCAGACCTTAAGCAAAACCGATCGCATTATTCACGAAATGGGCCAGCAAATAGTCGGCGGCAAGTACATACCCGGTACCGGCTTGCCGTCTGAAGCGGAGCTTTGCGAAGAGTTCCAAACGTCTCGCAACATCGTTCGTGAAGTGCTGCGCGCGCTCATGGCCAAGAATCTGATAGAAATTATTCGCTACCGGGGTGCTTTTGTCAGCGCACGCAACAAGTGGAACTATTTGGATACCGATGTTCTGCAATGGGCGCTAACAATGGATTACGACCCGCGGCTGATAGCCTCGCTAACGGAAGTGCGCCATCTGGTGGAACCCACCATCGCCAGATGGGCGGCGGAGCGTGCAACTTCCAGCGAACTGGCGGTTATCGAGACAGCGCTAAACGATATGATTGCCAACAGTCACGATCGCGACGCCTTTAATGAGGCCGATATCCGCTATCACCAGGCGGTGCTAAGCTCGGTGCATAACCCGGTATTGCAACAGCTCGGGGTGGCCATCAGTTCGTTACAGCGCGCGGTATTTGAACGCACCTACATGGCGGATGAAAGCAATATGCCGAGAACGCTGAAAGAGCATCAGGATCTCTACGACGCCATCAGGCATCAGGACAGCATGGCAGCGGAACAAGCGGCGGTCACCATGATTGCCAGCTCGACCCAAAGGCTAAAAAACATTACGTGAGCGAAACTGATATCGCTAGTCATAGGATCGATAAACTTGCGAATCTGGCTTTACCTGGCAGGTGAACACGTAGACACCGTTCAGTCCGAAGCCGGCGTTACACGGCCTAATGGCCGTACACCTGACCAATCTGACCGGTTGGCCCCTTTCCCACTTCGCCTTTCAACATTCGTTCTTATTCTCAAAAGACGCTGGTTCCATCGTGCCGGAGCCAATACGCCTCTCCCGCTGAAAGCGACTCAGCGTTTCTGATAAACCGTTTTTCTTCAGAAAACTCCATCAAAATTGGTCAATAGGTTGGCTAAAGTGTGATCCACATTGTAGTACAATATTTAATAATGGCACTACAATAACACGCATGGTCATACGGGATAGGATCAATGCTTATAGCCTGGTAGCGGGGCGGCAATACAGTATCTGTATCCAATTTAACTGAATATCATAGGGTTCCACATCATATCTATTGGCTTAGACCTTATTAGATAGAGGTTATCATGTCATATAAAATAAGAGACAGAGCGATTTTAAGGCAAGAGATAGAACAAACCCATTTATCCAGGGAAATGATAGCCATATGGAGTCTGGGTCAAGCCGGCATGGTCATAAAAAATCACCAGGACAATATTGTGGTGATTGATCCCTATTTAAGCTGTGCTATTGAAAAAAATAATCCAGCCACAGAATTCATCAGGCGCTTCCCACCGGTGTTGGAGCCGGAAGATATTCAGTATGCGGACGCCATATTGATCACTCATTTCCATGATGATCACCTGGATTTGAATACCTTGCTTCGGGTTACTGAAAAACAACCCCGCCTGCCCATTTATTTACCCTCGGTGGATGCCTGCGATATAGCAAGCCGCTATGACCTGCTACAGCAAAATACTTTTCCCGCCACAACGAACGAAACGTTTCGGGTCGGAGATTTCACGATAACGCCCATAGCCTCGGCCCATAGTGGCTATGAAAGGAATGCCCAAGGCCATGACCGCTTTCTGGGTTATTTTATAGAAACTTGCGGCATCTCTTTTTATCACAGTGGGGATACATTGGTTACCACCGAACTGGAAGATGAGTTGATACGGCGGAAACCGAATGTCATGGCCCTGCCGATAAACGGTGGCGATTATTCCAGAATTAAACGTGGAATAATCCCTAATATGAGTTTTCGGGACGCAGCGGATCTCTATCATAGTGTAAAGAGCGATTTTTTATTGCCAATACATTATGACATGTTTCCCAACAATACTGACAATCCAACAGCTTTTGTTGATTATATGCTACACCACTATCCTGGCAGTAAATTCCATCTCACCATGCCGGGAGAACGAATCATTTATATGAGGCCGGAGGTATAGTATGAAAAAAAATGAATCGCCGCCGCGTCATGGAAATGAACACAACATACTTATCCGCCGTGAACTTTATTTAATGCTTGCCGTTGGTATTCTGATATGTGTGATGATAGCGTGGTCTACCGCCGGAATCAGTATTTACCCATTTTATATTAGGCTCACACTCTCTGTTATTTGTATCGTGACTTTGAATCTCATCGCTTATTTTATAAAAATGATGAAATAAGCCAATCGATGGTAACCTAATGGAGGTCGCAAATGACCCGTTTAACGCTGCCCAGAGGCGCTCGCGCCAGCTGGATTATACTCTTTTTAACCTGGCTCCTATGGGTGATGAATGCTAATGACCGGGAAATTATGTTCCGCGTCCAACCGGCCATAATCAACGAATTCCATTTGAGCGGTGTTCAATGGGGTTATATTGTTAGCGCCTTTTTCCTGGCCTATGCCCTCATCGCCCTCCCTGCAGGGATTTTATCGGATAACCTTGGACGTGGCTGGAAAAGGAAGAAAAGTCAGGTCTGGTATATGGTCGTTTTCACCACGTTATCGATTCTTATCGGAATAAAGGCAACCAGCCTCTATTTTTGGCAATTTATATTATGGCGGGTATTGGGCATGGGGGCGGCTGGCGGCGCGGAAGTCACCAACATTGCCCAATGCTCGGAATATTGGCCTAAAGAGCACCGCGGTTTTGCCCTAGGATTACATCACACAGGTTATCCAGTGGGTGCATTACTGGGAGGATTGGCAGCCAGTTGGATAATCGGGACCTTTGGTAGCGACCATTGGCGCCTGGTATTTTTATTGACACCAATAATAGGTTATCTCTTAGCCCTGGCGCTATGGGCTTTCGCTACGCCGAAAAGTTATGAACAAGTAAATGAATATGCTCGCGAGAATGGACTTACGCCTCCCTCTACCGAAGCGAAAGAGGTATTATCTTTTAAAGAACAAATGAACGAGACCAAAACGGTATTAGCTGATCGAAATATTTTATTAACGGTAATCGGTGCAAGTCTGATCAACTTCTCTCAAACGGTCGGATTATGGTTTTTAGCGCCTTATGTAGTTTTTACCATGAGACAACACGACACCGTAGGTGCCATTATTGGGGTCGTTCCCTATATTACCGGTTGGTTCGGGCAGTTATTTTTCGGCTACGTTTCCGATCATATCGGCCGCCGCAAGACTTTGATTTTTTTATCCGCCTGGTATGCCATATGTGTTTTCTCCCTGACGTTTATATCCGGAATGAGTATGTTATGGGTTATTTTATTGATGTGGGGGCTGGGGCTTAACGCCGTATTCCCGGTCTACTACGCCATGATGGCCGACCATGCGCCTAAAGCCTCCGGTTCAGCCATGGGCCTGTTGCTGATGCTGACCTTCCTGGGCACGCTGCCGGCATCACCAATGGCCGGATGGCTCATCGATCACTTCGGCGGCTGGAATAATCCCCGGGGTTATCTGGCGGGATTTGTAGTAGGTGCTGGTGCAGCCCTGTTAGCGATGATCCTGCAATATTTTACCAAAGATAAAACTTTACCGTCGCCCTTGAAACAAACGACCGGGCAAACTGCCTTTAAGCAATCCCCGCAGCTTAAGTAGGCTAATGCTATTTCCTAGCCAGGGGCGTTATTCCCTTTCGGGCCGGTCAAGTCTGACCGGCTTTGCATTTAAATCCCACTGGAAAGCTTGTGACATGCTGGGCGATATGGTGTACCCGGATTTCCTGGATATGCCGCCTTGCCTGACGCCGTTGGGCGAACAGGTGATGGATGCCGTCTGCCAGGACCACATTGATATCGACAAGCTTAATGCCACTTTACACTAAACATAGGCCGATGGATTAACTGGTAGATACTCGCTTGCACGTCGGAAAGCGCTGGATTAAAGTGTCAAGGTCGTTCTCTGATCGACCGTAAGCGTTTACGTCAACCAACGCGCAACTGACCTGTCAACGTCAATCATCGGCGTGTCGGGCCCTATGCGCAGGATTGACGTTATGAATTCGCTTATCAAACCCCACTACCCGATAGCGCACGTGTATCGAGATGGATGTCATCGGCTTTTGCCGGTGACCAATGCTCAGTACTTTCCACTGCAATTGCTGCATCTTCACTGCAAGTCATTCGGTCGCGGTGATGTCGAAAGCATCTCACCCGACGAACATATCAATTTAGTCCAACCAGCAATAAATCCAAGCAATGTGGACAGTGTCGGTATTTCTATGCCTGATAACCTTCCTCGACAGTCTGCAACCGAGACAACAACGCTGTTTATTGAAATAAGTAAGTTAACCGCTCAATCCCTGCAACCACTGAATAATTCAACCGGCCTAACCGCAATCGCCACCGCTCATCCTTCACAATGTCAGGAGCATCACTCATGGATATGCCAACGAAAATTAAAGACCTTATCGACGATATCGTTGCCGCCAATCGTATTCTGGCCGCCGAAAATGTCGTCGATGCCTTCGGCCATATCAGCGCGCGTCATCCCGGAATTCCCGGCCATTATTTCCTTGCCTGCGCTAAACCGCCGGAATTGATCACCACCGACGACATCATGGAATTCACCCTCGATGGCGAGGTGCTGGGCGGCGATACGCGTAAACCCTATCTTGAGAGATATATCCACGGCGCAATTTATGAGGCTCGGCCGGATGTCACCTCCGTAGTCCATAGCCATAGCCGCAGCGTCATTCCCTACAGTGTTACCGATGAACAGCTCCGTCCCATCGTGCATAGCTGTGCAACCATCGGCGGCCATATACCGGTATGGGATGCGCGGACGACATTCGGCGACACCACGATGCTGATCGCCAATATGGCAATGGGCCGGGATTTCGCGAATATTCTCGGGGATAACAATAGCGCGCTCATGCGTGGCCATGGCTGCACGGTCATTGGCCGCTCGGTGCGCGAAGCGGTCTACACCGCCGTCTATCTTGAGGTCAATGCCCAATTGCAGATGCAGGCAAGCCGTTTCCCACCCGTTAAATTTCTCTCCGAGGGTGAAATTAACCTTATTTGCCAACGCCTCGCCAATGCCAAACCCAATGAAGGCTACGACCGCGCCTGGGAATATTGGTGCCGCCATGCCGGCATCGAAGCCCGCTACCGCACGCCGGATTCCCTTTAAGAAATGCAAAACAGGATTACCGATGCAGTTAAGTATGCAAATCAAAGACGCAATGAACGAAAACGACGGCTTACCCGCGCGTCAGCGACGGCTGGTGATGAGCTGTGTATTGCTGGGCGTGTTGCTGAGCAATCTCGATAGCGCCATCGCGAATATCGCCCTGCCGACCATCGCCCGACAACTGGCGACTAGCGACGCCGCAGCGGTATGGGTCGTCAATGGCTATCAGCTTGCGGCCGCCGTTAGCCTCCTCCCCGCCGCAGCCCTCGGGGAGATCGTGGGGCACAAGCGGGTGTACGCCACAGGTTTGATCCTATTCATGATCGCCTCGCTCTGCTGCGCGCTTGCGAACACGCTGGGCATTTTGGTTTGCGCCCGCGTGTTCCAGGGCGTGGGGGGCGCCTGCGTCGCGGCGCTTGGGCCAGCGCTGGTAAGGGAGATCTATCCCCGTCGCCTTTTGGGCAGCGGCTTCGGCTTGATCGCCCTCACCGTCGCCTTGGCCGGTGCGCTCGGCCCGACAGTCGCCGCCCTTATTCTCTCCGTCGCCGCCTGGCCCTGGCTGTTCCTGGTTAACTTACCCGTCTGCCTGGTCGCGGCTCCGCTCTTTATCGCCGTGGCGCCGCAAAGTAGACGTACGCCCCGCCCGTTCGATCTGCCTGGCGCATTACTCAACGCGGTGGCGCTTGGCCTACTGGTGGTGGGCGTGGACAGGCTGGGCGGCCATGCCGGACCGGCGATGTGGATGATAGCGGGTGGGCTGGTCTCGTTGACTTTTCTGGTCTGGCATCAAGCACAGCGTTCGACGCCGTTGCTGCCTTTGGATTTATTGCGCATACCCATCATCGCCTTATCGGCCGCGACCTCGGTCTGCTCGTACGCGGCACAAATCCTGGCCTATATCGCCCTGCCGTTCCTGTTGCAGACCGTACTGCACCGCTCGGCGGTCGAAACGGGGCTATTGGTCACGCCTTGGCCGCTGCTCGTCGCCTGCGCGGCACCAATCGCAGGCCGGCTCTCCGCACGATATCCCGCATCGATTCTGGGAAGCCTCGGATTGGCCGTACTGACCGTCGGCCTGCTGCTATTGGCGACACTGCCGCCCTCGCCCGCCGATTGGACGGTAGCCTTGCGGATGGCGATATGCGGCGCTGGCTTCGGCTTTTTCCAGACACCCAACAATACTACATTGATGACCGCGGGGCCGCCGGCGAGAAGCGGCGCGGCCGGTGGCCTGGTGGCGGTCGCTCGAACGGTCGGGTGGTGTTTGGGCGCAGCGCTGGTGACGATGATCTTTCAGCTCGCCATTTTGCACAAAGCCACCCTGTGCCTGGAAGTCGCCGCCGCCTTCGCTGCCGCTGGCGGGTTCGCCAGCGTGGCCCGGGGATTTCATAAGGACAGACGCACGGCATAAACGGCTTACAATCTATTGCTAATTCGATTTCTTATACATAGGAAGGAAAAGTGCGGGGATCGCGGCGACACAGGTAAACGCCACAATCCACCAAAAAGTTATATCGAAGGCGCCTGAAACGATTGGAAGATTTGAATTTGAGCTTGTCATAGGGTGTCGCAGCAAAGGATACTTTAGTACATCGACAAATGAGATTGCCAAAGCGACAGGCATGTCCATCGGTGGCCTTTATACTTATTATCCCGACAAAGATACCATTTTTATAGAGATATTATAGCGTTACAATTTGACCTTCGTTCAATCTCTGAACGAGCTGTCCCATGAAATGCAGCTCTATTTATCAGACACTAAAGCCTGGTTCCGGCGCCTGATCAACAGCATTGCCACACTGCATCAAACATCTAAAGAATTGAACCGCGAAATGGAGATCCCGAGTTTTTCGAAACCGGAAGTGGCAGAAGCGAGGAAAGCCCAGCGAGAAAAAATACGCCGGATATTTTATCGTTTTTTATGCGATGAACAGATTAAAGCCAAAGTGTCTGATCCAAACGCCGCCAGCTTTATTCTGCGGGGCATATTAGATACTGTTATTGAACAAATCGTTTTCGGCGACCATGCCATTTCCGATGAACGGATTGTTCAGGTCGGGATAGATGCCATGTTCGATTTTTTGGTTGAATAATGCTTTGCAGAAATGCGCGATGAGCTGCGCTAAAATAAAAAACCTAATAAAACTCATCCATACCTCTATCGAAATCCAGTTGAGCTCGCAAAGGGGATAGATATCTTTTCAGCACCGCCAACGAACGTAATTGGTTGCGCTGCTGAGTTTGCTCTTCGATCATTTGCTGCAATTGCTCGATGTGTTTTCTAAACTTGTTATCGATGGATTTAGTCGTTTTACCCCCGAATTTTGCCCAAATCATGCCCGATAACGAATGAGGATTCTCTGACTCGGCCAGTTGGGCTGTGAGGGTATTAATGCGGTGTTGCATCAGGGCGTTGATCGCGGGTATCTCCGCCTGATTGAATTGGAAGGCGGGATCCCAATACCGGTGGTACATTTCCAGTATCGTCCAAACATCATGACTTTTCTTAGCTTTGGACAATTGCACCATCAATAAATGCTTCTCTTGTTTTTTCGCCGGGTCTGGTTCCCGATCGGGGTGCAGAATATTAGCCAGTTTTTTGTACATTTTATGCACTTCCGGCGATTTCAACAGACTGTCCAAAGTCCGTTGCGCATTGCCTAACGTCTGATCGGTACCACCGCCGTTGGCATCATCGTCATCGTAATCAGCATCATCGTCGTTGTCGTCATCCCCATAGCCTTCACCATTCTCATTTTCATCAAGGGTGCTTTCCTCGTTGCCGAACAAACGCCTTAAGACAGTGATCATTTTTTCAGGATCGGCCATCATTTCTATCAATTCGGCATCGCTCAGTTGCCCGTCTGAGCCATACAGCTCCTCAACGTATAGGCGGAAGCGCTCGATCTCGTCTTGAGTAGGTTCGACATCCCGCACCTTATTCAGGGCAAAAAACTGTTGACGCAGCGCATCCAGATCGACCTGTTCATTAAATGGATGATTGGACAACTCATCCAATTCGTCCTCTATCCATGCAAGCAACGCTTCACGATCATATTTGCCCAGTGATTTTTTATCGGCAAATGACAGTAAGCGCGTGGTTTTGTCATAAAGTGACTGGATGAATTGGTGCTCAATGGGTAACACATCCTGACGGAATCGAGCCAGCACCTCATCTTGCCGCTGCTGCTTGGCAGCAATGTTGCGCTGCAATTTATCAATGGTTGCCCAGTGCTCCTGGAACTGCTGTTGCGGATCACTATTAATGGGTTTCGTGACAGCCCTGGTTTTTGCCAATCGGTGTTGTGCCATCGCGTTTTCCTAGCTGAAAAGATGATGTGCTACTGGTCAGGAATTTTACCATTATTACGTTCCTGAGCGTAAAACATAATGACGTTGTAAACGTGGCATATAGGTTTATTGAGGGACGTAATAGCTCTTAGTGGGACCATTGCCGCAGTCGGACAGGATTATCGACCAGGCTGTACCCGGTCTTCCACTCGCATACCAGCTACCCGGTCAAACTCGCAAATGTTATTCGTTACCAGAATCAGGCCCTGAGATCGTGCGTGACCGGTAATCATCTGGTCGTAGGGGCCGAGTGGTTTACCCGTCTTAGCTAATTCAGCCCTGATTTGACCGTTATGAGCGGCGGCTTCGTGGTTGTAATCCAGCACGTCCAGGCGAGCCACAAAGCCAGCGATTCTGGCACAGGGTCAGTCCGAATTATTTCAGATATTGAGCAGTTTCGCCGTGGCATCCACGTCTATCTCATCTTCCGAGAAGATTAACGTCGTTCCCTGGAAGGTGGTGATCGCCAGTTTTTTCAGCGAGCGTATTTCATCAGGCTTCGCGGCTGCTTTCGGCCTGATACTCTTCATCAGTATACCCACAGACAGCACCGCATTTTCTTTATCAATGCGGGGATCGGCAGACACTTCTTCGCTGTAAACCAGGTAAGACTTGATTGACGTAAGCTTAAGGCGCTCGCCTGCGATATAGATGTATTTGCTTTTCGGTACGACTTTCACAGCATAAGCTGACAAACCCTTGTTATTAGTGGTGGCTTCGAAAGTCACCACCGCGTCTTTCTTAATCAGCTCCGGGTTGGCGACTTTAATCACATGAAAATAACGGTTATCACCGTTTTCATCTTTGATAAATCCAAAACCTTTATCTTTAAACCACGTTGTGATCGTTCCGTTCATCGCCATTACCGCCTACTTAATCGTTTATCCACTCAGTTTTTGCAGCGCGCAGTGTAAAGCACAATGCCTGCGCAGACTACGTCTTTGGTTTAAGTCTGGATGATAAATTTCTGATATGCGAGGGGGACGGCCAGGTGATGTGACCCGCTCCCCGTTAAGTAACGCACCCTGATGTGAGTAATGGCCGCTGGCACAACGTTGACGGTCACGCCCGTTTACACCCGGAACAGCAAAAAGGGACTAGCGCAGATACGATAAAAAGTTGGAAAGCCAAAAGACGTAATCCAGTCGGGCTGGCAGCAAAGGTGTTGGCAACTTTCGAAAATAACCCTGCGTTTGCCATGAACCGGTTGAACGTAAAATCTCAATGAAAAGCCCTGAGGGACTTTTCATCCATAAGCATCTGCAAGACGTTGATTACCACATCAAATCATCGGGCACTTTGAAATCGGCATACGGATCGTCTTCATCTTGCTCTTCCTGACTAAGCGCACTGTTCAATACAATACTGTTCGCATCCCGCTGCGCAATTTTATCGGCTACGCTCGCGGGGATAATAGCGTATTCACTCACGCCACTGTTATCAACAACCAAACGAGCAATGGCGAGACGACCACTAATCAGTTGAGCTTGAGTAAGCTTATCCACAACAATTTTTTTAATTAAATTATTATCTGTGAAGTTAAAGCCAATATCGCCTCTTGAAATGTCGATTCTGTTCATTTCAATGAGCTGCTTCACCTGAGCTTTATACTCTTTAGATAAAGCAGCTTGTTTTTGTTGTTCGCTTAGCTGTTTATCACGTTCAATTTGTGCTTTTTTATTTTCTTCCACTGCCTCTCTTGCCTCACGAACCTGAGCTCGTGATTTTTTAGCCGTTCTCTGTACTTTGGCCATTTTTTTGCTGGTCACTAATCCAGCTTTTAGCATCTGCTCTTGCAAGGTGAGTTTTGTCATCTTCGTTTCTAAACCAGTTGGATAATTTGTGGGATTATACCTGTAATTTGTGAGGCTGTACCAGGTTGCAGTACCTGATCACTGTATGGCTCTGAAAGCGATATCTTATTGCTTTACCCTTCTATGGTGGGCTGGGCGGAGGCGTCGCAAGGTGCACCGGTATCCAACGAGGCCGGTAAGCCCAACTCCGCTCAGCCTACCACCCGCAAGATTGGTCTCTTCGGTGGTGGGAAAATAAATCTCTCGTTTGAGGCTGCCTTATGGTTACGATCCCCACCCAAACTCACGCGTTACTTTTCATCCCATTCGATTCAACCACCGATCACCGTTCTGGCCAGCCAGTGTAAAAACCTGGCCGACGCTTCGCTTGATAGCGCATGTTAGTCAATGGAATTGGCGCTTGCACCTGGAAGTATCTCAAATATCTCAGATGGTTACTGCAGAAGGAAGACTATAACATGAGCGTGCATGCACATGATTAAACAATCCGGCTCATGCATCGGCATGGTTGAAGCCTGAATTTGGAGTGATTACTTACATTTGATAATCAGCATAATCAATAAAAAAAAAAATAATTAGAAATGTATGCATTAAACTATAGATATTATCTTGCGCTTTTTTGAGAAGGAACATGGAAAAAAACATGGAAAATGCCATTGTCGATATCCTTAAAAGACTGGCGAGAGCGGATGCGGCTACTAAGGAGTTGACCGCACAAGTTGAGGCGCAGTCACTTTTGTTGGCCGCGTTAATGCTGACTGTTGGTAAAGGCAGTTCTTCAGTCATGGCGACCAATATAGAAAAAGCGATTCTTTCCGCCGCCAGTGCGAGTGAGGAAATACTGCGATCAGATGCCGAGTTATTGATGACCCATTTTGTTCGTCTGATTACGGTCTCGCAGTTTATCGAAGCTAATGGCGATGAAGCAAACTCGAAAGAAGAAGCCACCGCGAAAGACGAATCAACCGCGAACGATGGGGCCTACGCGGATGTGGAAGAAACTGCGACTATTGAAGCAACCGCGAACGATAAAACAATCTCAAGTGGTGGGGCTTACGCGGATGTGGAAGAAACAGCGAATATTGAAGCAGCCATGAACGATAAAACAATCGCAAGTGGTGGGGCTTACGCGGATGTGGAAGAAACAGCGAATATTGAAGCAGCCATGAACGATAAAACAATCGCAAGTGGTGGGGCTTACGCGGATGTGGAAGAAACAGCGAACAATGAAGTAAACGGGGATGATGAAGCAAACGCGAATAATGAAGTAACCACGCCGACGAATAATAAATAGCTTTTGATGTCCGTTTTAGTTTCGGCGTTATCTTTCTGCTTGGGCCTATACTCGAAATTGTGTAAATGCTCATATTCGTACAACGGGTAGTGTCAAAAAAATATGAGTAATAGCCAAAAGATTTGTTTACCCGACACTTCCCGGCAAGCGCAACTACGCACGCTGGCTAGAAATATCAAGACTTAAGCCGCCCCAAATTATTATCGTTGTTGTCTGTTACGAATAAGTATTTACCGGCGTGCCACGGCGACAAAGTCAATGTTTATTCTGACCTCAGCGTATTGATCTCGTTTTTGACTTCCATTGCATTACAGAAGATCTCGAATTCCATATCATCGCCAGTGAAGCGGTAGGTGCCCGGCATGTTCAATCCCGCCGTCGTGTCAGGAATGGAATAGGGGTTTACTAATATTTCCAGTAAGGATAGTTGCAAAAGAATATTTTTCGATTCTAAACGCAGGAATTCTTTTTTTGCTCCGAATGTATTTTCAAATATGGCCATACATGCAACAAAGCGCACTGCAAGAAAAAATATCGGTTCTGGTATTTTGTCCATAATTATTTCTCTTATTAACATTACTAAAAGGCGCACAAGCTGGCGACTTATAAGAGTGTGATTAAATCATAGCCCGGTAGTGAAAAATATTAGTGAAATTGCACAATAAAAACTATAATTAAAAATTATAAAGATAAATATCAATGGTGTTAAGCGCATGCTACGTGTTTTTAACAAACGATGCTTAGCCAAAAAATAGATATAGGCTAGCGACAAACTCACTTTGCGATGCGACATTGACGGAGCAAGATCACTGGTATGTCAATGGACTACGAACCAATGCAATATGGGGTTAGAACGGCATTAAGAAAAGATTAGTCACCAAGACGAAGATGCGCGTATTTCTTGCGCTTGGCCTCAAGTGAGGCTTCGGTCTCCGCAGAGGACTGACCAGTTTCAACCGCCGTTGATGTCGCTACAGAACGAGCGATCTCAGCACGAGATGGCTTGATGTAACTCACCAGCGTTTTTTTGTTGTTGCTCATCACGGTTCCTTAACGGTCAAATTTATCGATCTGGAAATACCGTAAAATAGTTATACCACGGTTTCTACGCAACTTCACAAGGTTGAAAACGTGAACTCATTGGCGATTGACCAGATCGCCAAATCAGATTAATTAACTCTTCAAAGACTTATTAGGTTTTGAGTTTAGTCAGTGTAAGATTAAAGCAGAGTCGTGTTTGCAGATGCCTATATGTTTTTGGCAAACAGTATCCATGATCTGTTCGCCCAAGGGCGTCAGGCACGGCGGCATATCCAAAAAATCCGGATACACCATATCGCCCAGCATCTCACAGGCCAATTCCACACCCTGATCAAAGCCATGGGCTACCACATACTGTTTTTCAATCTCATTGGCAATGGCTGACTCCAACTCATCAAGCGTTAAAGTCAATTCAAGCCCATAGTGTTCGCAAGCTTCAATATAAGCACACGCCAGGACACGACGATAAAGCGCCACCCGTAATTCCACCGGGATACATGATTGATTTTGAATATCCATATGAGCACATCTCCTTCTGTACTGGCACAACCTGACCGAAGTGAGTCCTGCCTGAGCCAGCATGGTATTATTACGGTAACAATGACTAACACGTTGCCGCCTTCCTGTAATTCGAGCTATTTAGGGTAGAGTTCTATACAAGCAATTCGGCATTAATGATCAGCTGGCCGTGTTTTACGGTGATGGTCACCGGCTGGCCGGTGACAAATCCACACTCATGCAACCAGCGGCCTTTCAGATGCAGTGCCGGCAAGGCATTGGGCCTGCCGCCATTTGGAACGTAGCCCA
>Ga0224527_1000113_pt1 | contig 59795 bp, 43 predicted proteins | sample CBST0metaG_FD_179882 | JGI IMG/M metagenome (GOLD analysis project Ga0224527, IMG submission 179882) | Peat soil microbial communities from Stordalen Mire, Sweden - C.B.S.T0 | ecosystem: Environmental > Terrestrial > Soil > Wetlands > Peat | place: Sweden: Norrbotten County, Stordalen Mire...
GGCGGGTTCAAGCTTTGCCGCCGAAGCGGGCAAGTTTGTTAAAAAATCGACGCTGGAACTGGGCGGCAGCGATGCCTTTGTGGTGCTGGAAGATGCCGATCTGGATCTGGCTGTGAAAACCGCCGCTCTGGGTCGCCTGTGGAATGCCGGGCAGGTCTGCGTATCGCCTAAACGTATTATCGTGCTGGAGACGGTCGCCGCGGAATTCATCGCCAAAGCCAAGGCGATTTACCAGGATATCATTGTGGGCGACCCGCTGGATGCCGCAACGCAATTGGCCCCGCTGAGCAGTGAAAAAGCGGTGCAGGATGTGATACAGCAAGTGAAGGTCGCGGTGAAAGACGGCGCTACTCTGGTGTATGGCGGTAAACGTTTGGATCGTCCGGGCGCCTTTATGGAACCGACCATCCTTACCGATATCAAGCCCGGAATGTCGGCGTATTCGGAAGAAATCTTCGGGCCTGTTCTGTGCATCTATGCCGTCAAAGACCAGGAAGAAGCGATTCGATTGGCCAATGATACGGTGTTCGGGCTCGGCGGGACCGTGTTCGGCACAGATACCGCCAAGGCGGTGGCGGTGGCGCGGCAAATTGATACCGGCATGGTCTACATTAACCATACCACCGGCATCGCCCCGGAACTGCCTTTTGGCGGCACGAAGAATTCGGGTTATGGCCGCGAACAATCGCCCGCCGGTATTTATGAATTCGTCAACGAAAAACTGATCCGGGTAACGACGGCGGATGCGCCTTATTAAGTTGCATTAACCGCGGCCGCCATCGACAATCGCGGCCGCAATCGATGGCACGGCAGACATGATATTAGCCGGCGAACGCTGCTGGCGAAGCTGTTGTGCCATCGCGTTCATATACGGCGTCACATGTTGGAAAAAAGCACGGTAGCCTGCGCATAAGTAATTATGCGCAACCTTGCCTCGGGTTTCGATCCGGTGTTTGGGGCAGCCGCCATGGCAGGCGAAACGATACTCGCATTGCTGGCAATCCGTGGAAAGCATGGATTTTTGTTGCCCGAAAACGCGTTGCTGTTTGCTATTGACCATCTTGGTCAGGTTTTCGGTCAAAATGTTGCCTAACCGATGTTCAGGGTAGACGTAGTGATCACAGCTGTAGATATCCCCGTTTTGTTCAATGACCAGCGCGCCGCCACAGGTAGGTTGCATGACGCACAAACCCGGTGATTCGCCCATCCACGCAGCCAGAGTACAGTCAAACATCTGCACGAAGACCTTGCCGACATCCTGTCGCACCCAATCATCGAATAATGCGATAAGAAAATTGCCGTAGGCTTCTCCCTCCACCGACCAAGGCGTGACGCGGTAGTTCCCTTTGGCGCGAGGCGTGATCAGCTCGCCGGACTGGTTCCCTTGCAGCGGATCATAGCGCTCCACTATCGGAATAAACTGGAGATACTTTGCGCCCAATTCCCGGGTCAGAAAATGATAAATTTCCCGTGGCGCTTTGGCGGTGGCTTGATTAACCGTCGCCAGCAGATTGAAATCCACGCCATTGCGCTCAAGCCGTTGCACCGCGTCGACCACGTGTTGGAAAACGGAATTTCCGGCGCTGTTTTTGCGATAAAGATCATGCAGCGATTTGGGTCCATCAATGGATATGCCGACCAGAAAATGATGCTCCGCCAGAAAAGCGGCCCACGTGTCGTCGATCAACACCCCGTTGGTTTGGATCGTGTTGCTGATGGTTTTCCCATTACGGTATTGTTGCTGATAAACCAGCACGCGGCGATAAAAATCCAGGCCCGCCATCGTCGGTTCGCCGCCTTGCCAGGAAAACGTCACTTCATTCGCCGGCGAGTGGGCGATATATTGTCGGATATACTGGCGCAGCACCTGATCATCCATATGGCGAAGCGGCCGGCCCGATTGCAGGGTGCCCAACCCCTTATCAAGATAAAAACAATATTCACAGGCCAGATTGCATTGATAACTGGCGGGTTTCGCCATCAGATGGAAGAATCGCTCCATTCCATTTCTATCCTCAATAATCGTTGGTCATATCGGTAACGTCGCACCCTGTCGTCCACCATCATAAGGACTACTTGTCGGGTTGTCGCGGCAATGCGGCTGACATCCAGGTTCTTTGCTTAGCAAAAATCATACGTTAACAATCTTTATGGCCCTTGCTAGGGTGAATAACATGATGATCAATCTAGCCGCCGCAATCAATGCCCGTGGCTAAAGGCGCCCTGATCGGATCATACCGTTAATCGCCTTTAACCGGAGCGACATCATGAGCAACGCTCTTCTTGACGCTATCAAGACCCGTCGTTCGATTTACGCCATTGAAAGATAACCATGGGGAAATGCCATGACGCTTCTCAACGAGACATCGCAGCCATCAAAAACCAACAGTCGTAAAGTGGCGTTTGCGGCATTTATCGGAACCACGGTAGAGTGGTACGATTTTTATATTTACAGCACTGCGGCTGCCTTGATTTTCAGCCATACCTTTTTTCCGCCATCAACGACGCCGCTGGCGGGATTGCTGGGATCTTTCGCCGCTTACGGCGTGGGATTTTTTGCCCGTCCGTTGGGCGGCATTGTCGCCGGGCATTTCGGCGACCGAATCGGCCGCAAACAAGTCTTGGTTTATTCACTGGTGCTGATGGGCATCGCAACTTTATTAACCGGCTTATTGCCATCCTATGCGGTTGCCGGGTTATGGGCGCCGGTGCTGCTGGTTTTGTTGCGGTTGTTGCAGGGATTGGCCACCGGCGCCGAATGGGGCGGCGCGTCTTTGCTGTCCGTTGAGCACGCGACGGTTAAAAACCGCGGTTTTTTAGGATCATTTACCCAAATTGGCTCCGCGGCCGGCATGTTGCTGGCTTCAGCCACCTTTTTGATCGTCAAGGCTTCGCTTAGCGGCGCGGACTTCTCTTCCTGGGGCTGGCGCCTGCCTTTTTTATTCAGCATCCTGCTTATCGCCATCGGTATTTTCGTCAGACTACGGATCGACGAACCGCAGGCCTTTCTGCAAGCTCAAGCCGAGGGCAAGATTAAACGATTCCCAGTGGCGGAGGTGATCCGCAGCTATCCCCGAGGATTGCTGGTGACTATCGGTCTACGGCTGGTGCAGCCGGCGATGTACTCGATCCTCACCACTTATGCGTTGAGTTATCTGGCGCTCAAGCGCGGGGATACCACCATGGCGCTGACCTCCGTACTGATAGGCTCGGCGGCGGCCATTATCACCACTCCGTTCTGGGCGTTGTTGTCGGATAAAATCGGCCGGCGCGGGCCTGCGGTCTTCGGCATAATCGGTATGGGCATCCTGGTGTGGCCATTTTTTCTCTTTCTCGATCGGGGCAATTTGCTGTGGCTGCCCTTGGTGGTGGCGGCGGGACTGGCGATCTTCGATGCATCCATTTACGGCCCTGGCGCGGCATGGTTTTCCGAACAGTTTCCCACGGAGGTCCGTTACAGCGGCGTATCCATCGGCTACCAAGTGGGAACATTGATCTCCGGCGGACTGACGCCCTTTATCGCCACTTATTTGTTTTCCATCGGCGGCGGCTCGCCCTGGCTTATCAGCGCTTTTATTTCGTTTTATGCCGTCCTGAGCCTGTTCGCCGCCTTTGCCGCCAAGGATCCGGTGCGGGATAACCGACGGGCTTTGCTCGATATTCACGGCTCGTCCGCCGACACTGACTATGCCGCACAACCGATAAACAGCCAGGATCTATTATGAATCACGAACAGGATGCCGCCGTGTTAAGGGCACTGGAAACAGAAAACGCGCAGGCGAAAGCCTTCAGGACATTCTCGCGCCAGCATTGGGGCGACGGGCTACTCAGTAGCCGCGACAAGCATATTGTGGCGGTGGGAATAGCGCAGGTGACGCGCTGTGAATACTGCATCGAACACCATGCGCGTATCGCCCGGCAACTCGGGGCATCGCGGGACGAACTGCTGGCCGCCGCCTATATCACCGCGGCGGTGGAAACATTGCTTTATGGCGCCATTGAGATTGATGAAGCCTGGCGCCTGCAACCCCAGCCATCGGCCTTGAGTGGAACCAGCATCGAAGCGGGTAGGGAGCGCTTTGTAAATAGTGTATGGCAAGAGAACCCGCTTCCGCTGTCGCTGCGCTATGTCATTGCCGCTTCGGCAGCCTTGGCCAAAGAGCGTGAAGGGCAGCGGCTAACCTTTCACGAGGCGGCGCTCAGGGCGCAAGTCCCCTTGGCCGCGTTGGAAGAGGGCTATGCCATTGCGGTTATCCTCAAGGCGGGTGCGGTTTATGCGCATACGCTTGGCATCGCCAAGGCTTTTGCCTGAGACATCCTGAGACAGACAGGCTATCTATCGCTAACGCCTGTCATCGCCGGCACCTGGCGCAGGTGCGGCAACACTATTTCTTTATGATCAAGAATCAAAACCGACCGCGGTATTTTTTGCCAATACCGAGGTCGGATGAAACTCATGCCAGCTATAGTTATTCGTGAAAAACGGACAGGATAAAAGCGATTAATTTTGCTTTAAATAGATGAAATAGATATATATTGCCAGTAGATCACTGTCCAATGCCGTGATTCCTCTTCCACCATTTCAGGCCTGTGTTAACGCGCCGACAGGTTGGGTCGTTTAACCAGACTGGCGGAAAGCCGGTCCAGCAACATGGCCATCAGCACCACCACAATTCCGCTTTGCAGCCCCTGTCCGATATCAAGTTGCTGGATGCTGGTCAGCACATCGTTGCCCAAACCGCCGGCGCCCACCATGGAAGCAATGATGACCATGGACATGGCCATCATAATGGTCTGGTTGATACCCGCCATAATGGAGGGCAGCGCATTGGGCAATTGGACTTTCCATAACAGCTGCCTGCGTGTACAGCCAAACGCCAGACCAGCTTCCACCAGGCTTTTATCCACCTGGCGAATGCCTAAATCGGTTAAACGCACCACTGGCGGCATGGCGAACAGCACCGTGGCGAAAATACCCGGCGGCCGGCCAAGGCCGAAGAGTATGGTGGCGGGAATCAGATAGACGAAGGCGGGCATGGTTTGCATAAAATCCAGCATCGGGCGAACGACAATGCCGGCCCGGCGACGGCGGGCGATCATAATCCCCAGGGGCAGGCCCGCCAGCAGGCTGAACAGGGTGGATGATAGGGTGAGCGCCAGCGTTACCGTGGCATGTTCGCCATAGCCGCTGTAGATGATGTACAACATGGCGGCGGCGGTGAACAAGGCAAAACCTTTCCCGATACGCCACAGGCTAAGGCCCACTGCGATAATCACCAGGCCCCAGGGATAAAGCCAGCCCAATCCCTGCTCCAGGGAACCGGCGAAGCCATCGATTACGCGTGCGACCAGATCAAAAAACGGGCCGCAGCGATCAAGCAGGTAACGAATGCCGTTATCAATACCGGCGCTGAAATCAAAGGGTTTTAACATGCGCGGGTTCCACTGCCGGTTGGCTGAACGCGCCGGCAAAATTTTCCGCCAACACATAACGCGACGTATCGACGCCGGCAAAAAAACGGCGTACATAACCGTTGGCCGGGGTATTGATAATCTCTTCGGCGGTGCCGGTCTGGATCACCCGGCCTTGCTCCATGATGGCGATGCGATTGCCGATACGCAGCGCCTCTTCAATATCATGGGTAACAAAAATCAGCGTCCGCCGCTGCTGCGCCTGCAGGCTGAGCAAAAGATCCTGCATATCCCGGCGGTTGATGGGATCGAGCGCGGAAAAAGCCTCGTCCATCAGCAATAACGCCGGATTCACGGCCAGCGCCCGGGCCAATCCTACCCGTTGCTGCATGCCGCCCGATAACTGATGGGGCATTTGCCTGGCCACCTGCGCCAATCCCACCTGTTCCAGCACCGCCATGGCTTGCCGGTGGCGGTTCTTGCTATCGATTCCGGCCAGTTCCAGCCCAAACGCGGCGTTGTCCAAAACACTCCGGGTCGGCAGCAAGGCAAACGACTGAAACACCATGCCCATTTCATGCCGCCGCAATTGGATCAGTTCGCTCGGCGTCAGACTCGATAGCGCCTGGCCTTTGAAAAACACCTCACCGGCGCTCGGATCGATAAGCCGGTTGATCATTCTGAGCAGGGTGGATTTTCCTGATCCGGACAAACCGACAATCACAAAAATCTCTCCCTGATTGACCGTCAGGGAAATATTATTTAGCGCCACCGACCAATTCCGTTGAGTGAATAAATCCTTCGGGTCCGCCCCAGCGCGCAATTTCGCCAAAGCGCTAGGTACGTCAGAGCCGAATATTTTATACAGTTGGTCGATTCTAACCAGAATGTCATTCATGGGATGTGGACACTAAACCCTATTCCTATTATCGCCAAACCGACAGGCTAAGTGAAAATGGGGTCTGCGCTATACATTTTTATCTTATGAGATATAACGAAAGAGTTTAAACAACATCGGCCGCGGCCATTTTATTTTCCTCGTGGCGATAAGAACGTTGGGCTTCATTTATTAACCATTCTTTAACTTGCAAACACAGCATATTGTCGATGTTTTGCGCTGGCTGAATTAAATAATAACCGCGATCGGTTTTACATTCAGGGCCACAGACAACCAGCTCGCCGCTGGCTAAAAACGGATCGACCAGCGGTCTCCATCCCAAGGCGATACCCTGGTTTTTCAACGCCGCCTGTATGACCAGGGTATAAGCGTTGAATGTCAGCGAGGTAACGCCTTGATCCGGTTCCACCTGTTGTCGCGCAAACCAGTCCGACCAGCTCAGCCAGCGGGTGGGATGGGGATCGGGCAGATTGAGCAACGGTAAGCGCAGCAGGCTGGCCGCGTCGTCTGGCCGGCCATGTCCCTGAAAAAAAGAGGGGCTGCAAACCGGCGCCGCCCATTCTTGGAACAGTTTATCGCTGCGGCAGCCCGCAACCTGGCCGTCGCCGAACGAGATAGCCATATGCGCGTTGCTGTCGCGCAGGGAAAAGGCATTGGGAGAGGTGGTGATTTGCACATCCACATTCGGGATCAGGGCCTGTAACTGATTTAACCGCGGCAGCAGCCAGTAACCGGCAAACCCCATATCGGTGTCGATACGTAAGCTATCTCGTTGCTTTTTATGCTGAATTTTATCGATTTGCTGATTGATTTCCCGCAGGCTGGCACGAACGATTTGGTAAAGCTGCTCGCCGGTTTCCGTCAACGCCACGCCGCGATGGCGGCGTTCAAACAAAGGCGTTCCCAATTGGGCTTCCAACAAACCTATTCTCTGGCTGACTGCCGGTTGAGAAGACCCCAGTTCTTGCGACGCGGCGGTAAAATTCAAATGCCGCGCCGCCGCTTCGAAAATGGCCAAAGCCTGTAATGGCGGTAACCGTGATTTGCCAGACATAATGTCTCCTTATTGCCCGATAAGAATTTACCCGGTTCACAGCAAAAATATTCTGTGCGATAAAACTACCATCACAAGGGTATTTTAATTAAAGTGAATTATTAACTATGCTTAGCAAGAAACCGAATATAATTATATTAATGGCCGATCAACTTGCCGCCGAGGCACTTTCCGCTTATGGCAATACTGTAAGCCGGACGCCTAATATTGATGCCCTGGCTCGCGAAGGCGTGGTATTCGATTCGGCATATTGTAATAGTCCATTATGCGCGCCATCCCGCGCATCGTTAATGACCGGTCAATTAAATTCCCGTAATGGCGTTTATGATAATGCCGCCGAATTTCGCGCCGAAAGCCCGACCTTTTGTCATTATTTACGGCAACAAGGCTATAAAACCTATTTGGCCGGTAAAATGCATTTTTGCGACCCCGATCAACTGCATGGTTTTGATGAACGTTTAACCACCGATATCTATCCGGCGGATTTCGGTTGGACGCCGGACTGGCGTCAACCGGAACGACGACTGGACTGGTACCATAATATGAGTTCGGTGCTGGATGCCGGCGAGTGTATCCGCACCAATCAGCTGGATTTTGATGACGAGGCGGTATTTCACGCCCGGCAAAAACTCTTCGATATCGCCCGGCAGGGTAATGAACAGCCCTTTCTGCTGGTGCTGTCCCTGACTCATCCCCATGATCCTTTCGCCATTCCGCGTCATTATCTGGAGCGTTACCAAGAACGGGATATTGATTTGCCCAAGGTGACGGCGCAAGACGTCCCGGACGATCCTCACTCGCAGCGGTTGCGCCGGATGTATCAACTGACCGATGGATTATTGGACCCGCAACAGATTCGACGAGCGCGTCACGCCTATTATGGCGCGCTGGCTTATGTGGACGATCAGTTCGGCCGGATACGGGAAACTCTGGCGGCTGCCGGCTTGGCCGAGGATACCATTACCATCCTGATCTCCGATCATGGGGAAATGCTGGGCGAGCGCGGCTTATGGTACAAAATGAATTTTTATGAAGGCGCGTCGCGAGTGCCCTTTATTGTGCATGCGCCCGAACGTTTCAACCCTCGCCATATAAAAGAGAATGTTTCACTGGTGGATCTGTTGCCAACGCTCATTGAGCTGGCGGCCGGGGCGGCGCCCACCGGGGAACACACCGCCGCGACCTTGGACGGCCATAGTTTGGCGCCTTACTTGCGCGGTGAAGCGGGCGTCGCAAACAGCGTTTATGGGGAATATCTGGCGGAAGGCGCGCTGGCGCCGATGGTGATGATCCGCCGCGGGCCCTGGAAATACATCGCCACGCCGAGCGATCCGGCGCAATTATTCAATATCGAAAATGATCCCTTGGAATTGCATAATCTGGCGGAATTGCCGGCGTATCAAGATCAAACGGTGGAATTCGCCCATGAAGCGGCGCGGCGCTGGGATCTGCCCGCACTGAACCGCGAGATCTTGGCCAGCCAGCGTAATCGATTATTTCTCAATCAGGCGCTGGGCGCCGCGCCAGACTGGGATTACCAACCAAGGCAAGATGCCAGCCGCCGTTTTATCCGTAACCATCAAACCCTGGATGAGCAGGAAGCCTTAGCGCGCTATCCGCGCCCGCCATCAACCCGCCAACAGTAATTTTAATAATGAGGTGTGAAATGCGTTTGTATACTGCGGTTTTTGCTGTGGGAATGTCATTGTTCAGTGGTTTGCCCTCCCTGGTTTATGCCGCCGGCGCCGGCGATTGCCAGGTGGTGAAAATGTCCGATCCCGGCTGGACCGATATCGGCGCCACCAATGCGGTGGCCGGCGTACTGCTTACCGGGTTGGGTTATCGGCAGCAAGTCCAGGATTTATCTGTGGCGCTGGCTTATCAGGGGCTGAAAACCGGCCAGTTGGACGTGTTCCTTGGGAACTGGATGCCGGCCCAGCAACCGCTGATCGCCAAATACCTTGACGATCAATCGGTGCAAGTTTTGGGAGCGAATCTCAACAGCGCCAAATTCACCCTGGCGGTGCCGGATTATGTGGCGAAGAGCGGGGTGAAAGACTTCGCTGATTTGGCCAAATACGGCGATAAGTTCGATCATAAAATCTATGGCATCGCGCCGGGAGCGCCGGCCAATCAGAATATTAAAAAGATGATCGATAAACATGATTTCAATCTCAGTGGCTGGTCGCTGGTGGAATCGAGCGAAAGCGGCATGCTGGCCCAGGTGGATCGGGCGGTGGCCAAGCAGCAGTGGATTGTTTTTCTTGGCTGGGAGCCGCATGCGATGAATACCCGTTATAAACTGACGTATCTGAGCGGCGGGGATGCCTATTTCGGCCCCCATTACGGCAGCGCCACGGTCAATACCGTGACACGCAAAAATTTCAGCGCGCAATGTCCCAATACCGGTCGTTTGTTTAGTCAGTTGACCTTTAATGTGGATTTGGAGAATGTGATTATCAAGCGGGTATTAGATGATAAATTGTCGCCGGACGCTGCGGCGAAAGCCGAATTGAAACAGCACCCGGAATTGTTGGCTCGCTGGCTGGATGGCGTGACCACGCGTAGCGGGCAACCCGGTTTGCCGGCGGTACGCCAGGCTTTAGCCCTGTAGACGGGGGCTTTTTTTACCGGGTGCGGCTTGCCGTTCTTTTGCGCGTTGTGGATAACTCGAACGGGCAGGCCTTGCCTGCCCTTGACCAGTGCCGGCGTGATTAACTTACCAAGCACTGTTGATCTCCTCCCAAATCCTGACCCAGGCTCAATTAGAGGATCTGCCGCTGTGATAGCGCTATTTTATTCAATATTGAGATATCCGGATTAGGGTCTTATTTAACTAGCAATCCGAACATGTATCGTTGTATGATCAAGAAAATGTGACAATCCCAATACGTTGTATATACCAACAAAAATGTACAATGTTCTAGTAATAAATCAAATTTAGTTAATTTATTTTCCTAGGCCAGTAACAATAATAAAATATTTACCCCAAAGAGAGATCTGAATCAAGGTTTCGGGCATAACTATGTCCATTAATAATGGACATAGTATGTTATTTATCGTTGGTATTAAAGTTGGTAGGATAGCTGAGCGTTAGATAGAGGAGTTTAATGAAAATGTTTTTAACTAAAAGACAAGAAAACATACTCAATTACCTCATTCAGGCTGATGAGTTTACTACAGCCAAAGAGCTCGCTATCGCATTAAATGTATCTGAAAAAACTGTCTATCGCGAAATAAAGGAACTAAAAGAAAATCAAGCAAATTGTATGGGAATCATCATAAATCATATAGGGAAGGGATTCAAAATTGATTATGATACCTACATAAATCAGTTTACCGTCGGGGCGAATAAGGTACGCAGACAACATTCATTCACGCCCCAGGCACGCAGAGAGAAAATGTTTATCTATCTCTTATTTTTGTCGCCTGAAAAAACATCGGTTGTTAGACTATCAGAATTATATATGATAAGCGCATCTTCAATTTTGAATGATTTATGCTATATCGAAGATATTTTAAAAAATACAGAAATAAAATTAGAAAAAAGAACACAAGGAACTTTTTTATTAGGAAAAGAATTTCACATTCGCGAGCTACTCAAAAGCTTAATCATAAATACAATAACCAATAATGATTATAGCTATAACTTGATTTTACTTCAGGATTATTTTTTATACGAAGATATTTCCTTTGTTCGAACTTTATTGAGTCAGATGATCGCTGAAAAATTTTGCCTGGAAGACCCTTATTACATCAATATGATGATTTACATTTTGATTAGTATCAGCAGAATAAAAAATGGCCGTTATCTGGATGCTTCATGTGAAGAAGAATCAGACGCGGGCATTGACACGAAAAGCAAGAAGGTTTCGATGGATATGCTGGATAAAATAGCAAAATATACTAATATCGAATTGAATATCAATGAGGCGGAGAAGTTATACCATTTGGTTGCCTCTTCCAGATTTAGCCGGTCTAAATACTCCGTCATGGATGACTCGCAAGAGTGCATAGAATTTATTGACTGTTTGATTAAGCATATGGTAGATGAGTGTTCCGCTCAATTTTTTGATAACAATGAATTACGCAAAGCATTAATTCCTCATGTAAAACCACTCATGATGAGGTTGAAGTATCATATTAATATTCACAATCCATTATTGGATGAAATTAAAACTGAATGTAATTTCCTGTTCAATATTTTGAAAAAAATTCTCTGTGATATAACCAATGATAGTATATATGAAACCATCAGCGATGATGAAATAGGCTATTTGACTCTATACTTTCAATACTCGCTGGAGCAGCATTTGCAATCATTGAATGTATTGATAGTCTGTTCTACGGGGATAGGCACCTCACATCTGCTAAAGGGCCGGGTGTTGAGAGCGTTTCCAAAATGGACGATAATAGATATCGTTTCGTCATCGGAAATAAAAGAAATTAAAAATCTCGACAAAATCGATTTGCTATTGACTACCATAAATTTAAACATCGGCATGGAAAATATCAATATCCCAGCCGTTCATGTCAGTGCTTTTTTTAATGAAAGAGATATTGATAATGTTTTGAAAATAACCAGGAAATTAGATACCCCTGAGAATTTCTTAAGTGGATAGGGTGATGGTATTCAAGCTTGTTATGTTTCTTTTAAATGGATTGATTCAATCAATGGGCTTGTGTTTATAGATCAAGGTTTAAATATGAATATCAGATCTGTTATAAATGAAAATCTTATCAACTTAAATCTGCAAGGAAGCACCAAGGATGCGGTATTGAGGGAGCTATGCCAAATGCTTTATAATAACGGATGTATATCTGATATTGATGCTTTTTTGCAGGATGTCTACTTCAGAGAATCAGAAGGGGAAACAGGTTTAGGTTCACATGTTGCGATACCACATGGAAAATCCGATTCGGTAATTAAAACATCAATTGTTATCGGCAAAACATCGAACGATATTGAATGGGAATCACTAGATGATCTGCCTGTTAATTTTGTTATTTTATTTGCCGTAAGAATGATAGATAAGTCATCTGTCCATATAAAGCTATTATCACAAGTATCGGAACTTTTGGCTGATGATGATTTATTGGAACAATTATTGAACATTCATTCAAAAAATGAACTCATTCATTTATTCGAAAAAGTAAAAGGAGTCTATGAATCATGAACATTGTCGGTATCACCGCCTGTACATCAGGTATTGCACATACCTATATCGCCAAAGAAAAATTAATCAAAGCTGCAATATCCCTTGGCCATAAAATCGCTGTCGAAACTCAGGGTACAATAGGTATAGAAAATGAATTAAAGAAAGCAGATATTGATAACGCAGATATTGTTATTATCGCCGCTGATATAAAAGTTTCCGGCAAAGAAAGATTTATTGGTAAACATGTCGTGGAAATTTCCACCCAAGTATTGATTAAGTCGCCGAAGGCGTTGCTGAATAAATTACAAGAAGAATTAAAGATAGAGTGAATCCCAGAAAAATACCCATCTAGTATAAAGAGGGACTATATGAAACTGGAACTTAAGAAACATGCGTTAACTGCTATATCTTACATGTTGCCTCTGGTTGTCACCGCCGGTCTTCTTATTGCCATCGGTAATCTCACCGGAGGTCATGTTCTCCACAATTACCAAGCTCATTACTCTATTCCTGATGCCATAGTCTCCTTGGGAGTATTGGGTATGGGATTGTTGGCGCCGGTTATCTCCTCGGCTATCTCTTATTCTATCGCCGACCGGCCAGGAATTGCTCCAGGGCTGATGATGGGGTTGATTGCCAATTCGATTGGAGCGGGGTTTTTAGGCGGCATGCTGGGAGGATACATTGTCGGATTTTTTATATTATTATTAAAAAATAATATAAAAGTTCCAAAGTGGGCTGCCGGGTTAATGCCGATGATGATTTTACCACTGCTATCGACCCTCATTATCGGCATCCTGATGTATTTTGTTATTGGTGTGCCAATCGTATGGGCAACGAAAGCATTAACGGGCTTTTTGATGGGAATGCAGGGTAGCGCCAGGTTCATTTTTGGTATGATCATGGGGGGAATGGCGGCATTTGATTTCGGCGGACCAGTCAACAAAGTCGCCTCGCTGTTTGCCGATGGCTTATTGTTAGAAGGAGTTAAAGAACCTGAAGCAGTAAAAATTCTAGCATCGATGGTACCTCCCTTTGGCGTAACGATATCATTGATAATAACTAAATTAATAAGAAAAAGAAAATATTCAAAATCGGAAGAAGACAATATCAAAATTGCTTTCCCAATGGGTATTTGCATGATAACGGAAGGCGTGATCCCGATTGCTGCTGTCGATCCCATCCGGGTCATTGTTTCATGTACCATCGGGGCTGCCATTGGCGGGGGGATATCCATGTACCTGGGCATAGGTTCCCCGGTGCCTTCTGGTGGAATGTTTATTGTGCCGGCGATGAATCATCCACTGTTATTTTGCCTGGCGCTATTGATCGGTTCCATGGTGACGGCTTTGTTACTGGTATTACTAAAACGAGAGCCGAAAGAAGATGCAAAGGATTCTGAAGAAGATGAAGGTGAACTGGATTTATCATCCATAAAAATATCGTAATGATCTAAAAGGATTGATTATGTATGTGTCAATGAAAAAAATGCTGCACCATGCTAATAAAGCGAATTATGCAGTGATGGCTATCAATTGTTTTAATCTGGAAACGGCTAGAGCGGTGATTTCAGCCGCACAGGATTTACATGCTCCGGTTATTATCAATATTGTTCAAGAGCATATGGTCAAGCACTGTGATAGTGCCCTGATTGCCCCGTTGATAAAAATGCTTGCGCAAAGAGCAAGCGTTGAAGTCGCCTTGAACTTGGATCATGGTGAAGATATTGGTTTAATCAAACGTTGTATGACGAATGGATTTTCAAGTGTCATGGTCGATGCTTCCAGATTTTCATTCGAAAAAAATATCGAGATTACCAAAGAGGTCGTTAATTTCTCGAGAAGCTATAATGCCAGTGTTGAAGGTGAGTTGGGCTGCATAGGACTTATTATGACGGGAGAATATACCAGCGCAGATATGTGTACCAATCCCAAACAGGCAAAAGAGTTTATTGATAAAACAGGCATAGATGCGCTGGCAATTTCCTATGGTTCATCTCATGGTCATTACCCAGAAGGCTACGTCCCCGCACTGCGTTTTGATATATTGGAAGAAATAAAAAAAGAAACCGCTTTCCCTTTAGTGTTACATGGCGGATCCGGCGTGGGTAATGAGAATATAAAAACCTCGGTTAGCTTAGGTGTGAATAAAATCAATGTCGGAAGTGATTTTATGCAGGCTAATGTGGAGAGCCTGAAAAAACAACTCCAACATTTCCCGGATAAGAATTATTGGGAGCTCATGCATCAGACGGAAAATGAAAGTATAGAAATAGTTAAACACTATATAGATTTGTCCGGTTCTGAGGGCAAATCGGGTTGTGCTAATTATCTATTCTCATTATAAAATTTTTATGCACTTATAAATGAAGGTATTTATATGTTAATCTCGATGAACAATCTTTTAGCTATTGCAAAAATAAATAAATTCGCTGTTGGTGCTTTTAATGTATCGGATAGCTGCTTTTTTCGGGCAGTGGTCGAGGAATCTGAAACATCTCATTCTCCAGCGATAATTTCAGTCCATCCCACCGAGTTGGCGTTTCTCACCAATGATTTTTTTGCCTATGCGATTAAAAGAACGTCAAATAGCCAGGTGCCATTTACTTTGCATTTGGACCATGGCGGAACATTTGATGATGTTATCAGGGCAATAAACTGTGGTTTTACCTCGGTTATGATTGATGGATCATTATTGCCCTACGAGGAAAATGTGGCATTAACCAAAAAAGTGGTTGAAGCGGCGCATACTATTGGCATTTCCGTCGAAGGTGAATTGGGCACCATAGGTTCAACAGGCACCTCGGTAGAAGGCGGGGTAACCAAAGTGATTTATACTGATCCGGTGCAGGCCGTTGACTTTGTCGCCCGGACTGGCGTTGACTCACTGGCCATTGCCATAGGGACGGCACATGGCATCTACCCGAAAAACATCAAGCCTGAATTGAAATTGGATATCTTGACTGATATCGCGCATCGTCTCGATATACCACTGGTCTTGCATGGCGGCTCGGCTAATCCCGATAATGAGATAGCCAGTGCGGTTGAAATCGGTATTCAAAAAGTCAACATTTCAAGTGATATGAAAGCGGCTTATTTCAAAAAATGCAGAGAATTGCTGGCAGAGCATGAATGGTGGGACCCGAACGTCATTTATCCTGATTGCATCAAGGCGGCAAAAGAAGTCATCAGATTTAAAATGGCGTTGTTCAATTCTATCAACAAAGCGAATCTTTATATCTGATTGTGGTCGATGTTATCGTATTCCCTATTGAGTAACCGTGATTATGATAAATAATCTACGTTATGCTTTTAGGGCCATGCTAGTGCTGCTCATTGCTTACACCTGGGTGGATTATTGATAATCATTTTTTTGAGGTGAGTTATGTTAGGTGCAATTGAAGCGGGTGGCACTAAATTTATCTGCGCTGTGGCAGATGACGGTTTCTCCATCATGGATAAAGTGACGATTCCAACTCAAGATCCCGCTAATACGTTGATGAAAGTTCATGACTTTTTCCAGCAATATCCCATTAACGGGCTGGGAATCGGGTGTTTCGGCCCCCTCGATCTTAAGCCTGATTCACCGAACTATGGATATATCAAATCGACACCTAAATTAGCCTGGAGAAATTTTGATATTCTTGGCGTTCTGCGTGAGAAGTACCCTATCCCTATTGCGTTTAACACGGATGTTAATGTTGCGGCTTATGGCGAGTTTAAGCAAGGGGCGGCAGCGAGTGAAAACAGTTGCATCTATTTAACGGTAGGTACAGGAATTGGCGGTGGAATTATTATCGATGGTCATATCATCCACGCCAGCAATCATCCTGAACTGGGCCATATTTCAGTTAAAAGATTCCCTGCTGATCATTATGCCGGGTTATGTCCCTACCATAAAGATTGTCTGGAGGGCCTGGCTTCGGGACCTTCACTAGCTGAACGGTGCCGGCAAAATCCGCAAGACTTACCGGCCGACCATGGATTATGGGAATTAGAGGCCTTTTACCTTTCACAGGCCTTGGTTAATTACACCTTGGTTTTATCGCCTGATAAAATCATTGTCGGCGGCGGGGTTATGCATCAACCCCATTTGCTGGCCATGATCAAAGCGGCGTTTACAAAACAATTGAATAATTATGTCGCGATTCAGAACGTTGACAATTATATAGTGCCGCCACAGCTTGGCAATGATTCCGCGATTATTGGCGGCCTTATCATGGCAAAAGAGGCGGTGGCGCGACGTGCAAAAAATCTAAAAAAATGATGCGTTCAGATATTTTGATTTGAAATCGTTTTTAACGCAAACCTTACTTTATTTTGTGAAGCGGTCGAGTAAAATCTGTGGTTTATGAGAATAATTGTTCTCAATTTGGAATAAAAACCCATGATTCGACTTAACCAACTAATTTATTTATTGATTTTCGTGATTGCCGCTTGTGATGACCCTGCTTCCCACAACGGACAACCGATTGCAACACCACAAGTCACGGTTGTCACTTTACATACCCAGCCGGTAACCCTGACCACCAGTTTGCCGGGCAGAACCTCGGCGGTACGGGGCGCGGAGGTTCGGCCACAAGTCGACGGCATTATCCTGAAGCGACTTTTCACTGAAGGTTCCGAGGTTAAAGCCGGTCAGCCGCTGTATCAAATTGACCCGGCGACTTATCAGGCCGCTTATGATAAGGCACAGGCGACTTTAACTAACGCCAATGCGGTGGCCAAGCGTTATAAACCGCTATCGGAAGCCCATGCCGTCAGTGGCCAGGTCTATGATGACGCGGTCGCTTCCGCCAAGGAGGCCGCCGCCGATTTGGAAACCGCGCGGGTTAATCTCAATTACACCCAGGTTAAGGCGCCGATCACCGGCCATATCGGTCGTTCCATGTTCACCGAAGGCGCTTTGGTGACCAGTGGGCAAAGCAGCTATCTCACTACCATCCAGCAATTGGACCCGATATATGTCGATGTCAGCGAATCCTCCCAGGATTTATTGCGTTTACGGCGCGCGTTGGCTGAGGGCCACCTGAAAGCAGCGGGTGATAATGCCGCAGCGGTGCAACTGACGCTCGAGGACGGCAGCCAATATAACCAGGAGGGCAAACTGGAATTTTCGGAAGTGACGGTGGATGAAGGTACCGGGTCGGTGACGATGCGCGCCTCATTTCCTAATCCCCATAATGAATTACTGCCGGGAATGTTTGTGCACGCCATCCTGCAACAGGGGGTACAGGAGCAAGGCATTTTGATCCCGCAAGAAGCGGTCAGCCATGATGTTAAAGGCAAACCCTATGTCTATGTCGTGAAAACCGATAACTCCGTTGAACAACGCGCCATTACCACCGGTGAAATGGCTCACGGCGAATGGCTGGTATCGCAAGGGCTTGCCGCCGGTGAAAAAGTGATCACCGACGGGCTCCAAAGCGTGCGAACCGGTATCAAAGTCAGTGCCAGCGAGCGTCAGAACGTCGCTGCTTCTGCCAACGACAACAATTCTTCGATGAACGATTTGTCGGCACAATAGGGGAAACACCATGTCGAAGTTTTTTATCGAGCGCCCCATTTTTGCCTGGGTGATTGCCATCGTCGTTATGCTGGCAGGGGTCTATCCATTCTGTCCCTTCCTATTAACCAATATCCGAATATTGCGCCGCCCGCTATCTCCGTCAGCGTGACTTATCCGGGCGCCAGCGCTGAAACCACCCAAAAGACCGTGGTGCAGGTTATTGAACAACAATTGAACGGGCTGGACAATTTACGTTATATCGAATCGCAGAGTAATAGCGACGGCAGCGCCAGCATCATCGTCACCTTCGATCAGGGCACCGATCCAGATATCGCTCAGGTGCAGGTGCAAAACAAGGTTTCATTGGCCGAATCTCAATTACCGACCGAAGTCACCGAACAAGGGCTGCGCGTGGCCAAATACCAGGCCAATTTTATGATGGTGGTCAGCCTGATTTCCGAAGACGGCAAATTGAGCGACTCCGATCTGGCCAACGTGTTAGTGTCTAAACTGGAAGATCCCATCGCCCGTACCAAAGGGGTGGGGGATTTTATGGTGATGGGTTCCGAGTATGCGATGCGTATCTGGCTCGATCCCGCCAAGCTCTATAAATATTCTCTGATCCCCAGCGATATCACGACTGCGATCACTCAACAAAACGTTCAGGTTTCTTCCGGCAAACTGGGCGGCTTGCCATCCATAAAAAATGCCAAAATCAGCGTCACCATCATCGGTAAAACCCGCCTGGAAAGCGTGAAACAGTTTGAAGATATCTTGCTGAAGGTGAATACCGACGGCTCTCAGGTGCGTTTACGCGATGTCGCCAATATTGACCTGGGTCCGGAAGATTACAGCATCTCGTCGACTTTTGGCGGCAAACCTTCTTCCGGGATGGCCCTGCGGCTGGCCAGCGGCGCCAACGTCCTTGATACCGCCAAGGCGGTCAAAAGCACCATCGCCAACCTGCAATCTTCGCTGCCGGATGGTGTAAGAGTCGAATACCCTTACGAGACGTCACCGGTAGTCAGCGCCTCCATTGAGGAGGTGGTCAAGACCTTGTTTGAGGCCATCGTGCTGGTATTTTGCGTGATGCTGCTGTTTTTGCAAAACCTGCGCGCCACCCTGGTGACCACTATGGTGGTACCGGTGGTACTGCTGGGGACCTTTGGCATCTTGGCGGCGTTTGGCTACTCCATCAATACGCTCACGATGTTCGGCATGGTACTGGCGATAGGCCTGTTGGTGGATGACGCCATCGTGGTGGTGGAAAACGTCGAACGGGTCATGGGCGAGGAGAAACTCAGCCCCAAGGACGCGACGGTCAAATCCATGGCGCAAATTCAGGGTGCTTTGTTCGGTATCGCCCTGGTTCTGGCGGCGGTACTGGTGCCGATGGCTTTTTTCAGCGGCTCTACCGGGATTATTTATCGCCAATTTTCCATTACCATCGTGTCGGCGATGGCGCTGTCGGTACTGATGGCGTTGATTTTCACGCCGGCCCTATGCGCCACCGTGCTCAAACCATCTTCGGGCGAACGATCGCAGCGCGGTTTTTCCGGTTGGTTTAACCGTAAATTCGATTCGGGTACCGTGCATTACACGCGTTATGTCGGCGGCGTTATCTCACGGCGTAAGATTTTTATGCTGATCTACCTGGTTATCGTGCTGGCGACCGGCTATTTGTTCACCCGGGTGCCCAGCTCCTTCCTGCCGGATGAAGATCAAGGGGTGATGCTGATGCAGGTCACTTTGCCGGCCAATGCCTCGGCGGCGCGCACGCAACAGGTCCTCACGGATATGGAGGATTACCTGCTGAAAAAAGAATCCGATTCGGTGAGTTCGGTCTTTGCCGCCAATGGCTTCAGTTTCTCCGGCCGCGGCCAGAATAGCGCCATGGCCTTTGTTAAGTTGAAAGATTGGAGCCAGCGCCCCGGCAGTAACCAATCGGTACAGGCGCTGGCCGCTCGCGCCATGCAACATTTCGCGACCTTGAAAGACGGTAAAGTCTTTGCATTGATCCCGCCGGCGGTGATGGAACTGGGTAACGCTACGGGATTTGACTTCTTTTTACAGGATACGGCCGGGAAAGGCCATGCTGCGCTGATGGCGGCTCGTAATCAATTTCTGCAACAGGCGGCCCAGGATAAACGTCTGACGGCGGTACGTCCCAACGGCATGGAAGACGAGCCGCAATACCAACTGCAAATTGATGATGAGCGCGCCCGTGCGCTGGGTCTGAGTCTGGAGGATATCAACGATACACTGTCTGCCGCCTGGGGCTCCACCTACATCAATCAGTTTATGTATGAGGACCGTGTTAAACAGGTGTATATCCAGGGAAAGGCCTCTTCACGCGTGACACCGGAAGACCTGAACAAGTGGTATTTCCGCAATAGCAGCGGCCAGATGGTGCCGTTCTCGGCTTTCGGCAGCGGTAAATGGATTTACGGTTCGCCACGTTACGAACGGTTTAATGGCGTCTCGTCGGTGGAACTCATGGGGTCGCCGGCTAGCGGGTTAAGTTCGGGCGACGCGGTCAAAGCGGTCAATGAAATTGCTGCGAAATTACCCAAGGGCTTCCATATCCAATGGCACGGGCTGTCTTATGAAGAGCAATTATCGGGTTCACAAACACCGGCGCTGTATAGCCTTTCCGTGCTGGTGGTGTTCCTCTGCCTGGCTGCCCTGTATGAAAGCTGGTCGATCCCCTTCTCCGTATTGTTGGTGGTTCCGCTTGGGGTGTTGGGCACCATCGGTGCGGTGTTGCTGCGCGGTTTGCAAAACGATGTGTTTTTCCAGGTGGGGCTGTTGACCACGGTCGGTCTGGCGGCGAAAAACGCGATTTTGATTGTCGAGTTTGCCAAGGACCTGCATGAAAAAGGCGGTAAAGACATTGTCGAGGCCGCCATTGAAGCCGCCAAGCTACGTATCCGCCCGATCATCATGACCTCCATGGCCTTCGTGCTGGGCGTCTTGCCGTTAACCATCTCCCATGGCGCCGGTTCGGGCAGCCAGCACTCCATTGGTACCGCGGTGGTGGGCGGCATGTTGACCGCCACGTTCCTGGCCATCTTCTTTGTGCCGATGTTCTTCGTCGTCGTAGTGAATCTTTTCACGCGGAGCAAAACCAGCAAATCGCAGCCCGGGGTGGCTAATCATGAATAAGTATTATCGGGCTCTGGCTGTTTTGCCGGCCATGATGGCAGTGGCGCTGGCGGGTTGTACGCTCCAGCCCAAGTACCAACGGCCGGCGATGCCGGTGGCCGCTAAATGGGACGTTGCCGGCCCGACCGCGGCAAACGGGGCGGATATCGGCTGGAAAACATTTTTCACCGATCCCGCCATGAATCAGCTGATTGGACTGGCGTTAGCGAATAACCGGGATTTACGCGTGGCGGCGCTCAATGTCGAGACCGCCCGGGCACAGTTCCACATTGACCGGGCCGCCTTATTGCCCACGGTGGATGCCACCGTCAGCCAAACGTCTGAGCACCTGCCCGGCAATCTCTACTCCACCGAGAGCACCGGTCCGGTGACCTATCATCAATATGACGCCAATCTGGGCATCACGTCATGGGAAATAGATTTCTTCGGCCGCTTGCGCAGCCTGCGCGACGTCGGGCTGGAAAGTTATCTGTCCACCGAGGCGACCCGGCAGGCAACGCAAATCAGCCTGATTGCCGAAGTGGCGACCGGCTATCTGACGTTATGTTCGGACAAAGAATTACTGACGCTGGCGCAACATACCGCCGACAGCCAGCAGCGTTCTTATGATTTAACCAAACGCGGCTACGACGTCGGAGTGGACACCACGCAGGATTTGGCGCAGGCCGAAACCACGGTGCGCAGCGCCCAGGCCGATGTGGCGCAATACACCCGCCAGGTCCGGCAGGATGTTGATGCGCTGCGCTTGCTGATTGGCACTGAACTGCCCGCCGGACTGGTTGAACAGGCCCAATTGAATAAGGATTGGCATTTTCCGGCGACGCCGGCCGGCTTACCGTCCGATCTGTTGACGCGGCGGCCGGATATTATTGCCGCCGAGCATACCCTGAAAGGGGCTAATGCTAATATCGGCGCGGCGCGGGCGGCGTTCTTTCCCACCATCAGCCTGACGACGGCTGGCGGCTCCTCTAGCAGCAGCCTCGACCATTTGCTGAAAGGAGGTACCGCGGCCTGGTCGTTTGTGCCGTCCGTTAGCCTGCCGATTTTTGACGGTGGCGTCAATCAGGCCAATTTGGCTATCGCGAAAACCGAGCGAAAAATCGAAGTGGCGAACTACGAAAAAACGATTCAAACGGCGTTCAAAGAGGTTTCCGACGCCCTGGCCGGTCAGGCAACCTATCAAGACGAGTTAAACGCCCGCGATTTGGATACCGCCGCCAATCAGCGCAACTATGACGCGTCGGATATGCGTTTCCGGCAGGGGGTGGATAATTATCTGAATGTCCTGGTGGCTCAGCGTTCGCTCTATGCCGCGCAGCAGTCACAAATCAACACCCGATTGGGCTTACTGGAGCAACAGATAACCCTGTATAAAGTGCTGGGCGGAGGCTGGAAAGGGTAATCTTCGAAACCGCCATAGATCGGTTGCCATCAACTGATGGCGGAGGTCAATTAACACGACGTATCATTAAGTTCATTACCTGACCCTGCGATGAATTAAGGATGTATTAGGATGACAACCCCCAATAACTCCCCCTTGCCTGGGAAGCGACAACGTATGGAAGAACGCCGTGATCAGATTGTTGCCGCCGCGCGTTTGTGCTTTAGGCAGCATGGTTTCCATGGGTCCGGAATGGCTGAAATTGCGCAATTGTCTCGTTTGAGCGTCGGCCAGATATACCGTTGTTTTATCAACAAAGAAGCGATTATCGAAGAAATCGTCCATCGTATCGTGACCCATCGAGCGCGGCTCATGCTTGATAACAATAACGATCTGGATCGCATCGCTGATGATTTGGCTGGCGATAATCTTTGGGGGGACGGTGAGGAGGAGATCATTAACCAAGCGTTAATGCTGGAAGTGTCGGCGGAGGCGACCCGTAATCCACGGATTGCCCAAATCCTGATTGACGTGGACGCAGTACTGTTCCAGCAAGGTTGTACGATGTTGCAGCAGGCCTATCCCGGGATGAACCAGGACGAAGCGGCTACGCTGGCGGAACTGCTCGCTGTGCTGTGTGAGGGGACGATGCTGCGGATATTGACCCGGCAGCGGCAAATTAAGCCTGAGGGATTGCAACGGCTTTATCGGATAATTTTCGCGCAGGCCTTTCCCGCCAGGATACAAACGGATTTTAAGCATGGCAAACAGTAAAGTACGCTATGTGCTTATTTTAGGGGCTCTGACGGCGATGGGACCCCTTTGCACCGATTTTTATTTGCCTTCATTGCCGGCGATAGCGTCGGTTTTGAACGCATCGACATCAACATCACAACTCACGTTAACCTCCGCATTGATTGGACTGGGTGCCGGGCAGCTACTTTGGGGACCGGCCAGTGATCGGTTGGGCCGGGTGAAACCGCTGTTGGTTTCATTGGTTCTGTTTCTGTTGGCCTCGGTCTGGTGTACCTTTGCCCATGATATTGGTCAATTGATTATCGCCCGGTTCATTCAGGGCATAGCCGGCGCCGGCGGGGCGGTGCTGGCCCGCGCCATTGCCAGAGATCGCTATTACGGACATGAACTCACCCGTTTTTTCGCTGTCTTGATGGTGGTCAATGGTTTGGCGCCGATTGTTGCCCCAGTGCTCGGCGGCGCCTTATTGAGTTTTATGAACTGGAAAGGATTGTTTCTAGCGCTTTCTGTCGTTTCAGCGGTTTTGTTGCTTGTTTCATTTTATGGGCTTGAAGAAACCTGGTCGAAAAAAACAACAGCGCCGGGAGAAATATCCGGGGTCATAAAATCTTTTGTCCTTATCGGGTCAGATTGGAAATTTATAGGGCTGTGCCTGACGCAAGGCTTTATGATGGCGGGCATGTTTGCTTATATAGGCGCATCCTCCTATGTATTACAAAAAATTTATGCTCTTACTCCGCAAGCCTTTAGTCTTTGTTTCGCTATCAATGGGCTCGGGTTGATACTCTTTTCCCTGGTGGGCGCGGAGTTAAGCGGCCATTATGGCGAAGACCGCATCTTACGTTCAGCACTCATTTTCGCCATAGTGGCCGCGGTGGCATTGTTTATTTGCGGTTATCTCTCTTTTTCTCTTCCCTTCATTTTAGTCGCGTTATTTTTTGCCATCAGCATCAATAGTATCATTTGTACGATAATTTCATCACTTGCCATGCAGCGACAAGGTGATAATGCCGGCAGCGCGTCGGCCTGTCTTGGCTCAGCCATGTTTATTCTCGGCGGGATCAGTGTGCCGCTGACGGGGCTGGGCGGGATATCCATCAATACCATGACCATCATTATCTTGGTTTGTTATATTATCGCGGCGCTGCTTTACAAAAGTTTGGTCTTGGATCTATAACGTAAATTAACCATATAGACTATTAACATTCGTTTTCGGGACGATTCGTCCGACCGAAAAAAAATTATTTATCTTAGCCGGCGCATCGCCCGCAACGCTCGGGTCGTTAGTCTTTATGCATCATTTGATAGTATTTTATATGATCGTAATACATTTCATGAAATACCTGATATTTACGGTTGTAATACTGTTTGATTTTGTTGGTCTGCGGCGTGACGGTCTTTCCTATACGGCTCATGACATTCATCGCCTCCGGTAATGAATCATAGGTGCCCGCCGCCACGGTGCCCATCATAGCGCCGCCCAGCAACATGGCTTCACTTTCTTCCGGCAATAGCATCGTGCAACCCGTGGCGTTGGCATGCTCCTGCACAAATATCGGATTTTTAGTGCCACCACCGCTGGCCATGATGGTATCAATGCGATAGCCGTTCTTATTCATGGTTTCGATAATATGCCGGGTACCCAGCGCTATAGCCTGGATGGTGGACAGATAATGCAGGGCCAAATCTTCCGGCGTATTGGAAAGTTTTAGTCCGGTCATCATCCCGGTCAGTGTCGGGTTGGCTCGAGGTGAACGATTGCCGTGAAAATAAGGCAGCATATGAATATCACCAGTGAGAAAAGCGATATTCTCTGGCTCTCCCGCCATACGGCGCAGGATATCATTTAACACTTCATAAATGGTTTTCCCGGCGATTTTTCCTTGTTTCAGCAGCGCGGGATAACAGGGATGGGATTGAATGATATGATCGATCAGCGCGCCAGTGACCGACTGCCCTCCTTCGTTAAGCCAATAGTCAGGTAAAATAGCCGAATAGTAGGGTCCCCAGATGCCTTTGATGAAACATGGGTTATTGGAAATCGCCATATGGCAGGTCGATGTACCGCCAATCAACGCAATGCGGCGGTCAAAATCCGCATGTTCGCCCGACGCGCCGGTGGCGCCCAACGTCCCCAGACTACCCGCATGTGCATCAATGATCGCGACACTGACCGCAGTCCCAGGGATCAGTCCCATCTCGGCGGCGGCATGTTGCGTCAGGCCATGTCCCAGCGGTTCACCCATCATTTTCACATCACGACCGATTTTGGCCGCGTCATGCTCCAACAATTCGTCTAATTCAATTTGTTTGAAAAAACTGCCATCCCAACGATTTTCATGACCAAGATAAGTCCATTTACAGACTAACGAACAAAGCGAGCGGGTCTCATCCGAGGTCGCCCGCCAGGTGAGATAATCTGGCAGATCGAAAAAATGACCCGCATTATTCCAAGTATTCGGCATATGTTGCTTGAGCCATAACAGTTTCGGTATCTGCATTTCAGGCGAAATGACCCCACCGACATAATCGAGCACCCGGTGTTTTGTCGTGTTAATACGCTCGGCCTGGCTGATGGCGCGATGGTCCATCCAGACGATAACGTTTTGCTCGTTACGACCTGAGGGACTGATGGTGAGCGGTCGGCCTTTTTTATCCAGCACCACCAATGAGCAAGTGGCGTCAAATCCCAATCCTTTCACTTGGATGGGATTGACATCCGCTTTATTTAGCGCATCACGCACTGCCTGACAAATAGCCTGCCAGATATTATCCGACGACTGTTCAATAAAATCGTCTTTTGGACGAAACAGTGCTATTTCCCGACTGGCTTGGCCAACCATTCTGCCGGTGATATCGAACACCCCTGCACGCGCGCTACCCGTTCCGACATCCACGCCAATAAAATAATTTGCCATATATTTTCCCTTTGCGCTTATGTTCTACGATTTTGTAAGGCAATAAATAGGATTAACACACCACCCCAAAGCGCCATCGTCAGATAGCTGCTGACGCCGAGCAGATTCAGGCCGCTTTCCAACATCTGCAATACCACCAGCGCCAAAATCAATCCCAGTGCACGGCCGAATCCTCCGTCTGGATTGATACCGCCGAGGACCGATGCGAGAATAGTCACCAGCAGATAGGAGTCGCCATAACCCGCCTTGGCGGAGTTGAACTTTGCCATCATTAATAGCGCCGCACCCCAACCGAGCAAAGCGGAAAGGATATAGACGATAATCTGAACCCGATGGGTGTTGACGCCGCTAAAACGTGTCGCCAGCTCGTTAGAGCCGACCAAATACAGGCTGCGTCCTAACGTGGTGTGCTCAAGTAATATCCATAACGCGATCATCACCAGTAAAAACAGCACAAGCGCCACCGGGATACCCAGCAGATCGCCGTTACCAAGAAACTGGATGACATTCGGAAAGCCGGAGATCACATTTCCATTGGAAAGTAAGATATTCAGGCCGCTAATCAGGGTCATGGTACCAAGTGTGGCAAGTATCGGCGACACACCTATCCAGGCTATCAGCACGCCGTTCAACGCACCGATGAGCACCGCCAGCAACAGCCCGGCCAGTAGCGCCGGTATCAAAAATAGCGGTTGTCCGGAGTGGCTGACGATAATGGCCGCCATAAGCAACGAACAGGCGTTAGAACTGGCGATAATGGACAGATTAATACCGCCGGTCAGCATGGTGATGCCCATGCCCAGCGCCAACATCCCAAGGATCGGCAGTTGGGAACTGATAGACTGAAAATTCCCCACGCTGAAAAAGCGGATGCCGAGCGTGAATGAAAATACCATCGCCACGGCGATAATGATCATGAGTTGTAAGCGAATAATGCGATCGGTCGGCAGAAACCGGGTGAGCGTAGCCATATTAGAGTTCCTTCGCCAGTTTACGTTTTTCATTCCACGCGGTGCTGCTGATACTGATCAAGATAATCACCCCGCTAAATACGGTATGCCAATAAGACGAGACGCCGAGCAGCGTCAGGCCATTTTGCAAAAAAGCCAACAACATAACGCCGAGCAGGGTACCGGTCAGCGAACCGCTGCCGCCAGTCATACTGGTCCCTCCGAGGACTACGGCGGCCAACACCGTCAGTTCGAATCCAAACAGCGAGTTAGGAGCTACCGACTGCGTAATCTGCGCCTGTACCACGGCGGCGACTCCAGCCAGTAATCCCATATAGCCGTAAGCATAAAAATGCAGCTTCAGCAAATTCATTCCCAAACGCGATGCGGCATCATGGTTACTGCCCATGGCATAAATCTGCCGCCCCAGGCGGGTGAAATTCATTAACACGCCCGTGACGATAAACACCATACACAGGCATAACAATGGCAGCGTGATGCCATAATTGTTGCCATCGCCGGCCGTGAAGGAAAACCAGTTAATACCGTTCATGAACCAAAGAGGGAAACCATATAGCCATTTACCGCCGGTAAACCAGACCAGCAGGCCGTAAAATAGGTTCAACGTAGCGATGGTGATAATAATGGCCGGTACACGCAGGTTATAGACCAAAAAGCCATTAATCAGACCGAGCACCATGCCGCATAGCATCGCCAGTGCAAAGGCGATAATAAAATTACCTCCATGGGTAATGATCCAGCTCGCCATCACATACTGCGCAATGGAGGTCATCGCCGGGAAAGAAATATCGATCCCGCCGGCAATCAGCACCACAAATAACCCGCATGCGAGTATGCCGAGAATGGCATAGCTGGTAGCGACATCGGTCAGGTTACCCACGGTTAGAAATTCACCGGTGCCGACGCTGAGGCCCAGCGCCAGCAGTAAAACCAATAAACCCAACCAGAATTCATGATGCATTACCAACTGACTAAGCGCGCGCTTATTCATTTACCACCCCCGCAATCTGTTGTTCAGTACACTGGTGCGGCGCGAACGTCGCCACCAGTTCACCCTTGCGCATGACAATAACGCGATGGCTGTTGTAATAAGCTTCGGGGACTTCGTCACAAATCATCATTACCGCCATGCCGGACTCTGCCAGTGCGCGCGCGATACGATAGATGCCTTCTTTATTGGCGATATCTACCCCGACAGTGGGTGAATCGAGGAGTAAAATACGCGGTCGGGTCGCCACCCATTTGGCAATCGCCACACGTTGAGCATTTCCGCCGGATAACGTTTGCACCGGCAGGGAGGGATCGGAAACTTTGATATTCAGTTCCCGAATCAAGATATCGACCTCATTATGCGCTTTATGGTGATCCAGCAGCTTCAGACGGGTATGCAAACGATCAAAAATCGATACCAGCAAGTTGTCGAAGATCGACTGTTGCATAATCAGCCCTTTGGCCTGCCGATCCTCGGAAACATAGGCAATACCATAGCGAATGGCATCACGATTACTGTGAAACCGGATCGGTCGGCCTGCGACCAGAATCTGGCCGCTGTCGGGCTGAGTCATACCGAACAATGACAAACACAATTCGGTACGCCCCGCGCCCAGCAGACCGATAATCGAGGTAATCTCACCTCGACGCAGCGTCAGGTTGATGTTGCGATACTGCCCGGCGCGCGACAGATTTTTCACCTCAAGCAGCGGTGTTTCGTCTGTTGGCGCACGTGCTGGCAAATGGCTGAACGTAAAACGTTGACCGGTCATGAGGAAAGCCAGTTCGTTGCGATCCAATTCACTAGCCGGCCAAGTGCCAATCAATTTGCCGTCGCGCATGACGCTGATGCGATCCGCGATTTCCATCACCTCGTCCAGCCGGTGGCTAACAAATACCACGCAAATGCCCGCCATTTTCAGTTCGGTAACGACCCGCAGCAGGCTGTTGACTTCCTGCCGCGTCAGCGACGCGGTAGGTTCATCCATAATCACCAAGCTGGCATCAGCCGCCAGTGCGCGACAAATGGCGACGAGTTGACGGTCAGCGATTGATAAATTTGCTACTTTTTTATCTGGATCGAGTGTGATGCCGACGCGCGCCATAACCGCACACGCCAGTTTACGCATCGCATGGCGTTGCACCCAAAAGCCGCCGCCCGGCAAATAGCAATGAATGGTAATATTTTCCGCGACTGAAAGATTAGGAAACAGCGATAGATCTTGATAGATAACTTGAATACCATAATGCGCAGAAAGCTGTGGCGTGAGATGACGAAATATTTTCCCATCCAGGCAAATAATGGCTTTTTCTTCCGGTTGATATACTCCAGAAATAATTTTAATGATGGTGCTTTTGCCGCAACCATTTTGTCCGGCCAGACAATGTACCTCACCTTTATTCAGTGTCAGATTAATATTATCAAGTGCCAGTACGCCTGGGAATTTTTTACTGATATTCTCCAGCGCGATAAAGGGCGTGTCGGCAATCATAAATAAATCCTTACAGCACAATCAATATGCGCTGCCATTGAGCATAGATTATCAGGAGGGGAATACTGATGCGTTATACTTTATCTCACATCAGTATCTTTTCCGGTAAAGAGATGCATTAACTTAAAAACCCAATGACGTTGCGTTATCTTTAGTCACGGTAAGAATCTTATCAAAGCGGATAACTTTATGATCCATATCTACATTGGCTTTACCCAACCCATCAATAGTTAAATCTTTTGTTACCGGCTTACCATTCAGCAATTGTTCGGCCACCGTCACTAAGGCATACCCCGCGTCTTTTGGATCCCACAGCAACACTTTTTTGATATCACCGCGTAACAGGTAAGGCGCCGCTTGAGCCGGCATGGCAATTCCGACCACTGCCAGTTTATTCTGGGCCCGTTTCTGCGCTACTGCCTGTCCCGCACCGATCGGCCCCAGTGAACCGAAGCCAATTATCCCCTTCAGGTCTGGATAGGTTTTCATGAGATCGAGGGTGGTGGAATAGGAATTATCAAGGTTTTCACCTACCGGTAAACGCGAAGTGACTTCTTTCATCGCCGGATATTTTTCCTGCTGATACTTAATAGCATAATTCGCCCAAGTATTATGCAAGGGTACCGTCAGGGAACCAACATAAATAGCGTAACCGCCCTTGTTGTGCATGTATTTGGCTAATTCATCTACATTCGCCTGGGCGTATTTTTCGCTGTCGATGGTTTCAATATCCCATTGGCCGATTTGCTGATCCGGCGACTCATGGGTTAATACAACAATACCTTGATCGCGCGCCTTTTTTAGAACTAATTCCAATACCTTAGCATCATCAGGCACCACAATAATCGCGTCCACTTTTTTTGCGATCAAATCCTCAATGACTTTCTCCTGCTGGGCTGGATCTGGCGTTGAGGGACCGACCTGATAAGCATTAACATTCAGCTTCTTTCCTGCCTCATTCACACCGGCTTCCATACGCGTAAACCAGGGAATACCGGTGACTTTCACTACCACGGCAATTTCGTGCTTGGCAGCGGCCATAGCAGGAATGGCTGATAACATGCATGCCGTAAGCGCACACACATTGAAAAATGCGAGTTTCATGTTCATAATAGATATACCCTTTCTTATTGGTAGGGATGGCGTTTATCCAGCAGTGAAGTTAACAAATAAACGAAAGTCGTGTAGATGAGAAAGGTATTAAATGTGACACACGAGCATTTTTGTAAAATCCAGTCATCAAAGTCGTTAAATTTTAGTTAAATTTAAAATGAGGTAGTAAATTTACCACATAAAATGTTATTTTAATGTTGCGTTAATTAAAAAATATAAGCAATTATTGCTTACAATTGGTTTTGTCCTCAACATTGTCTCGATTTCGATTAAAAAAACCTTTTTTTACAGGATGTTTTTATTAATTTTGTGAGATGTACCACAAAATTATTCATCCGATTATCTAGTGTGAACGCTTTATCTGTCGATTAATATTCGTCACTAAATTACAACCTCTTCATCCAGCCTTTCAGTTCTTAATCGCTGTGCTAAATAATTGTTCCTCATAGCGCTCCATTTTTATTAGCCCATGTCCGTTACCGGGAAATGAGGACGCTGTCAGCATGAACCGGGCAACATTTTTTTTAAAAATAGCCACACATATTGGCATCGATGGTAACGAGTCACCGTTCCATGAAGTACCTTCGAGGGATGGATGCTATGATCGACATAATGAGTCCTGGTGGGTGGTATGTTCTTTTCGGCGTTTAATCGGGTCGCTCAAACCGGATTGAGCAACCCTCAAAGTGATCTATTATTTGACACAGTCAATTAGGCATTAAATGCCAATTTCAAGCCAGGGGAAGGCCAACGTGTTTTATAAACCTGTCCACTACCCGATGCGGTGATCCAAACATCACGTAAATCGTCGCCACCAAAACAGAGGTTTGTACACATAATGTCAGGCATAGGGAAATGCTCAACCTGTCCGTCAGGCGAAAAGCGAGTTATGCCACTATTATGGAACAATGTACCAACGCAGATTTTTCCATCCGCTTGCACTGCCAAACTATCAATAAGCTGATAACCTTGCAGATTAGCGACAATTCGACCAGGTTGCATGGGCGAAACTTCGGCTATCTCTCCCGGCTTGATGATATTGAAGGCCCAAAGACGTTGTAAATAGGTATCAGCAATATACAATATTCGCCCGTCGGGGGAGAGGCGCACACCATTAGGTGAGATCATTCCGCCACGGACCTGTTTAATAGAAGAACCATCAGTGCGAGCGTAATAAAGTGCCCCCAATTTCAGACGATCAGCATTCATCGCACCGTAATCGGTAAACCAAAATCCGCCAAATTTATCGAATACCAGATCGTTAGGGCTAATTAATCGGCGACCATCACAAGCATCGTACAAGGTTTCAAACTTGCCATTGGTCAAATTGATCCGCTGTATGCAACCCCCTTTGTGCGTCGTTGGTTCAAGGCCCGGAATAGTGAATCCTTTATATTTTTGCCAAGTAAAACACCCGCCATCGTTGGTCACATATACCATGCCATCCGGCCCAATAGCGGCTCCATTAGGACCGCCGCCCAAATAGGCAATAATGTCATGGTGACCATCAGTTCCAATATGGGTTAAGGTACCACGCTGAATTTCGACCACTAAAATCGAGCCACCAGCAAGAGCGACAGGCCCTTCAGGAAACTGTAGTCCTTGAGCGAATATTTCAAGCTTCAGTGAGCCAGCAGTGATATTTTTTCTGCCATTGATTTTTGTGTCGCCTAACGTGACTGATCCTCCCCGGGCCCAGTTTCCAAAAGAAAGTGCCAGGCATCCAAGACTGATATCCTTGATAAGATCACGCCTATTCATTAGTCACTCCATTATAGAGATATAGCTCGGTGATACGGGATAGTTACCGCCCGGCTATTATCCGGCTAATATAAGTAAAGCGATTTGCGCCACCGTTACCCTAGAATCACCCAACAGCATCATTCTCCATGCGTTCAGGAAACGCGAAGCATTCTCGCCAGGCAACCCAGTGAAAAAAGTCGTCTGGCGAGCAATCCACGAGGCATCGGAAAAATGAACAATGCCGTTGCAGAAATAGCGACCACGATGAGTCGTTTTATTATCGAATCCGGTGACCCTATGCACAGTCACCTCTAACGTAATGGCAATGACACCGAATCCTGTGCAGGGTTAGTGGAGATCAACCCGCTCTCACTTTATCTCGTCTTCCTCCCGGCCACCGTCGATCCTTGGGCGGATGATCTTGCCTTTCTTCTCGGCCGCCTTGACAAGTTCAGCCTCCTCGTGTGCCCAGTCCCAGAAGCTGACTTCATGGGGAGAGTGCTCGGTAGCGGTTACAAACATTTCAGTGGAGAAGCTGTTGCGCAGTTCGTTCGCGATGTCTTCTTTCCAGGCCTTCCGGAGTTGCTGAGTGGTGATACGACGGGTGACCCGGGTGCCGGTCCGCATGATGAGCTCGGCGATCTCCCAGGCCCTCTCGTAACATGAGTCCGTATCAGTGCAGATTTCGTTGACCATTCCGAGCGCCAAGGCCTTTCGGGCGGTGATAATTTCACCGGTCAGCTCCGCATAGGCATATCTTTTCCGGCCCATGAGTTCTCGCCAGGCGATCCCAATACCGTCGCCGGGGACCATATTGACCCGGAAATGCATATCCGTTGTCCATGCATTTTCGGTACAAAGGGTAATATCGCTGAAAAGCACGAGGTCGGTGTGGAAAGCGGCGCCGTTCCATACGCCGATAGTGGGAACCTCGACATCAAAAACCTGGCCTTCGATGTCGTTCGTTCCATCATAATACTGGTACTCATACATCTTCCACGCTTCTTGCGGCGCGGAGGAAAACTCGGTAGCCGGCTGCCATTGCCCTTTATTATCGATTCTGCCGATACCTTTCATGAAATCCTCACCCGTTCCACCGAGGATGATGAGCTCGTTGTCAGGATCCCTGCCGGCCCAGTCGAAGAAGTAGTGAAGGGCCTGGTGCGCGGGAGCGCCCCACTGCAGACTGTCGCCGTTGGTATGAAGCCGGGCTTCGAGGATTCCATTTTTCCGCTTCATGGTGAAGCAGTGTTTAAGCCTTTCCGAATATTCTTCGAAAGGCATATGGGGAATGGTTCCCAATTCCTTATGTGACATTTCTTTACGTTTTCCGTAATCAGACTCATAATTGGCTTTAATCACAATGATTTACTCCTTTATTGGAAGTTTAACGATGTCCTTGATTCAAATAATGCTATTTGCGTTTTACACCTGGTGTTTGCTGACGAGAAAAACCTATCACCGCCTCCTTAATGGGAGAAATTCTTTTTAATTTTTTGGCTATGCATTTTCAACATAACAGTTTCGACAATAGTGCCATGAACATGGTTTTTTTAAATTGATAATATAGGAACATCCCGCACGGGCATTTTAATATACTTGTTTAAACTCGATAGCGTCTCGATTTGATCTCCCATCTTTGCACAGCTTCAGGTTAAATTGGAATTTTCCGCCACTTATTGACCGTGAAATAGCGATCCTAGGAATAAAAATAGAATTTTAACGAGAACTTAGATAATACAGTTCAGCATGCGATATTTTATGCGAAATCTTTCCGCGGAATAACTTAATATATATTATTTCAACCTTGCATTATTTAGTGCATTTTAGAAATTTTTTTGTGTTTTTACCGCTTTAGAAAATAGCTGAAATAATAGAGAGTAGCTTATAAGATTTTGGCACTATGTGGTATATGTCGGCATTATTTCCCCAATGATGCTGGCATAAATGCATACTGCACTGGGGAATTGAAGAAAATTTTATGAGTTCATGTGATGTTAACAAAATAGTCACAATGATGCTACACGGATATGATTGTAACCGTTTTTAAAGTTATAATGTTAATCTTTTCAATAATAAAGTATTTAAAAGTTGATTTTTTGATATCTTTCACAATCTATAATGTCGCTTTTTGACAAAATAACCCCGTGTATTAGCGTTTTGCTCGGAGATCTAAAATATGACTATAAAAATACAGCATTTCAACGAATTTATTTTATTGTCGGAATTACTGAATTTTAGCAAAACCGCACAAAAAATGAATGTTACACAACCCGTATTAAGCCGCCATATGAAATATCTAGAAGAACAGTTTAATGTGGAACTTTTGAAGCGCGATACACATAAGGTTGAACTGACCGCTGCGGGTGATTTCTTTTTGGATGAAGCGCGTAAAATAATTCTGCAATATGAGAGTTCGTTATCCGAAGTTCACTCTTTTACGGGAAGGTCTGAGCACCGGTTGGCGATTACTTTCCTGGGTGATGCAATTCGAAAGTTTTTGATCAGTTTCCTGACCACGTTTTCTCATAATCATGCTGACATTACCGTTGAATCCCGTGATAGTGAGCTGGATGAAGCATTGAGCTTACTGGATAATCATACCTGTGATTTTGGATTTCTGATTCGGCCTAGCTTTGTAGTGAATAAAACCAAGTTCTCAACTTTACCGTTTCAAACCGATCCGTTGTGTGCGGTAGTGAATAAACAGCATCCACTGGCCAGCCATGAAAGCGCATCCCTGCGTGAAATCAGCAAATGGCCGATCATTCGCGTTGATCCGCGTGAATTTGCATTGTCCAATGAATACAGTACCCAATTTTTTACCTGTCATAATATTGAATATCATATTTTAAAGGAATATCAAAATCTCAAAACCTGTTGTTTTAATCTTGAGTTCAATGACCAGGCAGTGCTGTTAATGCCAAAACATCGGCAGTATTTAGTCGGAGATAACTGTGTGCTATTAAAGGTTGCGGAGGAAGATTGCTGGTTTAATCTGGAACTGGTGTGGGATAATAAAAATATTAATTCACAAATGAGAGTATTTTTAAAAGAATTTAAATCATATATAAAATAGTTTAACAAACTGAAGGTTTATTTTAAAATTAACTCTTTAACATCAAAATTCATCGAGCTTTAGCTCTTAATCCTCGTGATAATGGCGGTGTTTAATTTAACCTATGATTTCTCCAGCTAAAAATCTGCTGTTAACAATCGAACCTATTCTCTAGAAGGTATCGGGATTTTTCTACAATAGATACATCTCAATCAGAATAACCATTTAATTCAAGCATTGAGCGATATTTTCCCTTTTTTTTCATTGTTACTTGGCGAATACTATTATGGATTTAATCGTACCGTAATATAAAGTGCGGCTGAATAAATCCATAATAAAATAATCGCCGATGTCATTTAAATGGTTATGTTGCCACGGTATAACCAAAAGCATAAAAAGAATTTCTATCGATTACACAGCAATGATATGGTCTGAAAAGTTGAAAGAAAATAAACGGCTTTATAATTTTTTTTGTGTAAATCTAACGGAAGTTAGATGGGACTTGGTTGATTATTAATGATAAAAATTAGGGCCATTTTCTATTTATACCGGGAAGGGGTCCTTTCACCTATAAGTTGAAACCCCGTTTAAATATACAGAGGTTAGGGAGCTTTCCGGTATTACCTGCTGATCGAACTGTTGAACGGTATAAAAATTATGGATGGGAATTAACTAATGAACACTGGAAACGACGTCATTATTACAGCGGCTCTGACCGGGGCGGTGACACCCAAAGATATTAATGAGCACATCCCGCTAACCCCGGAGGAGATTGCCGAAAGCGCCTATCGCTGTTGGCTGGCGGGTGCCGCGATCGTGCATTTGCACATGCGGGATGACCAGGGGCTGGGCACGATGGACAAAGAGAAGTTCGCCCAAACCATTCGCCTGCTGCGCAACCACCGTGATTGCGATGTCATCATCAATTGCACCACCTCCGGTGACCATCGGGCCAGCGATGCTCAACGTATGGCACATGTGTCCAGCCTGGATGGGATTGAAATGGCATCCTGGGATGCGGGGTCCTTTAACTGGATGCCTGGCGGGGTATTCATCAATTCCCCGCAGTTTTTAGGCTCGCTTGGCGAAGTACTGGCCTCCCGGGGTATCAAACCCGAAGCCGAGATCTTCGATGTCGGCATGTTGGGTATCGCCGAATATTTTGTCGAGCAAGGTAAGTTGCCCAGGCCGCTGCACTATCAATTCTGTCTGGGTATCCCGGGCGGCATGCCCGCAACGGTTGAGAATTTGCTTTACCTCACCTTGCATATTCCCGCCGATGCCACCTGGTCGGCGTTCGGTATCGGTAAATACCACCTGCCCATATTGTATGCCGCGATAGCGCTGGGGGGGCATGTGCGTGTGGGGCTGGAGGACAATGTGTATTTCAGCAAGGGTGTAAAAGCCACCAATACGCAATTGGTGGAACGCGCGGCGCAGGCGATCCGTTTGTTTGGCAAGCAGGTCGCCACGCCCGCCAAAGCAAGAAAATTGCTGGGGATCCGGCCGCTATAGCCGATGTTCTCCCTCGTCCCGCAGAGTGGGTCACGCAAGTATGGAAAAGAAGATGGTTATGAGAGAAGCAGTCATCGTATCGGCGGTTCGTACCCCGGTCGGCAAATGCCGCGGCGTGTTGGCGCCGGTGCCGGCGCATATTCTGGGTTCGCTTGCCGTCAGGGAAGCCGTAGCGCGTGCAAACATCGAGCCGGAAAGCATTGATGATGTCATTTTTGCCAACCTGATGAATAACGAGATTAACAATATGGGGCGGATGGTGGCGCTGGAGGCTGGACTACCGGTTTCAGTACCCGGAATTACCCTGGATCGCCAGTGCGCCGCGTCGTTAAATGCGCTGGCCTATGGCGCCATCCAGATTATGGCCGGTTTCGCCGACGTTATTGTCGCGGGTGGGGTGGAAAGTGATTCCCGCCGCACCTGGTCGCTGGAAAAAACCGACAATGCGTATTCGGTACCGCCGCCACGGTTCGTGGATATCCATACCTCGCCGGACAGCCTGGGCAACCCGCCTATGGGCATCACCGCCGAGAATGTGGCCGCCAAATATGGCCTAACCCGCCACCAGCTTGACGAGTTCGCGCTGCGCAGCCACCGGTTGGCCAGTGTTGCTTGGCAGGCGGGCCGGTTTGACGAACAGATCGTACCGGTGACGGTAACCGATAAAAAGGGCCGGCAAACCTTGATATCCCGAGATGAAACGGTGCGTCCCGACTGTTCCCAGGAAGCGCTGGCGTCGCTGCGGCCCAGTTTCAAAGACGACGGCGTGGTGACCGCCGGCAATAGTTCACCAATGAGCGATGGCGCGGGCGCGCTGGTTCTGATGGAACGTTCACTGGCGGAAAAATCCGGCCGGGAGATTCTGGGTGTCTTTCGCGGTTACGCAGCGGCCGGGGTGGATCCCAACCTGATGGGGCTCGGTCCGATTGCCGCTACCGCCAAGCTGCTGAAACAGGCGGGCTGCCGGGTGGCCGACATCGATTTATGGGAATTGAACGAGGCTTTCGCTGCGCAGTCATTGGCCTGTATTCAGGAGATCGGCATGGATCCCGAACGGGTTAATCCCAATGGCGGCGCTATCGCCTTGGGGCATCCTTTAGCGGGCACCGGCGCTATTCTCACCGCGAAAACTCTGTATGAAATGAAACGCCGCAACCTGGACAAAGCCGTTATCACGTTCTGTGTTGGTGGCGGCCAGGGTGTGGCGGTATTGCTGACGAGGAATTGATCATGCCGGGAAAATTCGTTTCATCCGATGAAATCACCCGTCTTTTTGAAGACGGCCAGACCCTGATTTGCGGCGGTTTCGCCAATTGCGGTGTTCCCAATCGCCTTATCCAGTGTGTGATCGACAGCGGCGCGAGGCATCTTACCCTGATTTCCAATGATTCTGGCGACGCCGATTTGACCATCGGCCGCCTGATTCATCATGGCTTGGTGGATAAGCTTATCGCCTCCCATATTGGACGCAATACCGAAACCGTGGCGTTGGTGGAGGCCGGCAAAATCAAACTGGAGCTGGTGCCGCAAGGTAGTCTGGCGGAGCGAATCCGCTGCGGCGGCTCGGGGTTGGGCGGTGTGTTGACCAAAACCGGGTTGGGTACCTTGGTGGAGGAAGGAAAACAGACAGTGGTAGTCAATGGCGAACTGTTTTTGCTGGAAACCGCGCTGCGGGCGGACATCGCCCTGGTACGCGCCCGTACCGCCGATCCGCTGGGTAACCTGACCTATCGTGGCACCATGCGCAATTTTAATCCGCTGGTGGCCAAGGCGGCGCAGTTGACCCTGGTGGATGCGGACATGCTGGTGGATATCGATGAACTTGGCGTAGAACGCATCATCACTCCCGGCGTGTATGTGGACAAGATCCTGACAACCCAAGGAGAAGACCAATGAATGCCCGTAGCAGGATAGCAAAGCGCGCCGCCGAGTATTTTATTGCTGGCGATGTCGTCAATCTGGGGATCGGTATTCCCAGCCTGTGTAGCGATTATGCTCCACCCGGTGTGATGTTTCATACCGAAAACGGTTTGGTGGGCATGGGGCCGCTGTCCTCGGGGCTGCTGGCGGTGGAAGGGTATTCCAATGCCACCGGTATGAGTTTTGCGCCGGTGCCTGGCGCCAGCGCGTTCGACAGCGCGGAGTCATTCGCGCTGGTTCGTTCCGGCAAACTGGCGGCCTCGGTGCTGGGCGCGCTACAGGTGGCGGAAAATGGCGATTTAGCCAACTGGGCACAGCCCGGCAGGGTGTTCGGCATGGGCGGGGCGATGGATCTGGTGAACGGCGCCCGGCAGGTCATTATCACCATGGAGCTGTGCGCCAGAAATGGCGCGGCGAAAATTGTTAACTCATGCAGTTATCCGCTGACGGGTAAACACTGTGTCAACCATATTGTCACCGAACAGTGTGTGATTGACGTTACTGACGACGGACTGGTTTTGGTGGAACTGCTGGAAGGGTTGATTCCCGAAGACATCCAACGCCAGGTCGAGCCCCGGTTGATTGTTGCTGACCCGTTAAAAATCATGCAGCTATAACACCAATAGGCACCCCTGGCAGCAGGGTGTTCCGGCAAGTTTGCCTTGGATTACCAAGGAAGAATTAATCTCGGCCGGTTGCATTAGGAACGTTTGGCTTACGGCCTGACCCCGGATGACCGGTCGTTTAATACTCAGAGTCAGACGTCAATAAAAGACCTGAAATCGAAGTTAAGCCCGGCATGTTTGGAAACATTTTGATCATCTCCGATAAACCTACTACGCGGGTAGGTGCGAACCCCCTGCGTACAATGAGCACACCATTATGACTGGACAAGATAAAAACTTAGCGCTGCGTCGGAAAACCACCGATCTTTATACCCAGGCGGACGATCATCTTTCCGCTACCAAAAGTACGTTTGGGCCTCATGGATGGACCATCATTTTCCTGCAAGCCTTAATGTTCTGGATTGCCGCCGGTTCAATAACCCACGGTCTGAATGTGATTTTGCCCGCCTTGTCGAGAAACTTTAACCTGGATTACAACGCGTTGCTGGCGCTGGCGACCCCCGCCTCCTGGATGTCAATCCTGGCAGGTCCGATTTGCGCCAAATTGTGCGAAAAGAAGGGTCCCAAATTCAATATTATTTTCTGTCTTATCGCATGCGGCCTGTGCTTTGGCCTGCTCGGTTACTGGGGGACATTAACCGGATTCACCGTGCTCTTTGCCGGGGTCTGTTTTTTTGGTACCGGTTTTGGTTACGTGGGCGGGACCGCCCTCATCGCCAACTGGTTTATACGTAAAGCAGGCTTGGCGTTAGGTTGGTGTACCATGGGGCAGATATTTTCCAGCGCCTTTTTTGTGCCGGCGCTGTCGGGTTTTTTTTCCTGGTTCGGCGTGCGAAACGGGTTTTGGGGGATGTCGCTACTCATGTTTGTGACAGCGGTGCTGGTGGCCAGATTCGCCACCAATAAGCCGGAAGATATCGGCCTTGCGCCGGACAATGCGCCGATAACCGCCGAAGAGTTGGCTGAGCGTGTCCGTCAGCATGAAGCCTATATTTGCCCGGTTACCACCGGCCAATTGTTGCGCATGAAAGATGTCTGGTTCATGGGCATCGCCACCGGGGCTATTTATATCATGCTGGTGGGGGTGGTCAGCCAGATCGTGCCCCGGTTGATGGGCATGGGATATCCTCTGCACACCGCTATCCTTTATATGTCCATCTCAGCGTTATTCGGCGCCTTTGGCGCTTATGGCTGGGGCTGGCTTAACCAAAAGGTGGGGATTAAAGCGGCCATCATGATTTATACCTTATGGTGGATGGTGTCCGTCGTGATCAATATTTTTGATTTTAATGCGCTGACCCTCTGGATCTCGCTGCTGATGATTGGTTTCAGTCTGGCGGGCGCCACTAATTTAAGTACCGCACTGATCGCCACCAAGTTTCCAAGCCGGGCCTATGTGCGGGCTCTTGGCGTTATTTCGCCGATCCAATCCATTGTGCGTTGTTTCGCCTTTTCCATTCTGGCCGTGGGTTTGACCTATCTGGGGGGCTATACCGGCGCTTATATTTTGTTGGTGGCGGTTGGCGCCGTGGCGTTTATTTTGCTCTGGCAAACCGATGTGACGCCAATTGCAACCACACTTTCGACCACCGACGGACAATTCGGCATCCTTTGAGTAATGGTGTTGAAGAATGAACATACTTGCTGCAAATAGTGGCGTTCATTAATAAAAGGGTTGTCAATAATCTACCGACTCGCCTTTATAAGGCATAGCACCTATTAATATAGTCGTGGTGGAGTATCTGGTGGGTAAATGAATGAATTCGTCAGTTAATAATAGATATAATTCAGTAAGGAAAATTTATTATGGCTCTTCGCAAATTAGTGCTGAAAACTATAATTGGCTTGATGTTTTTTTGTAATCCAATAACCTATGGAACAATTTACGCTTCAGAAGCCATTAGCCCTTTGCAACCTGGAGCGACCACCGGCAATGCGGCGGGGTTATTACCGCCGGATGGTTGGTATTTTTCCGCAGATTTCGACTATGAAACCGGGTATGTCAAAAATGGATCTGGTGATACTGCCATAACCCCGGGCGGACAAAAAATTAAAGCGAGCAATTCCGCTGAGGTGGCATCACTTTTGTGGGTGCCTGGCTGGGAGATCCTGGGTGCGCGTTATGCTATGGCTATCGCGCAACCTTATAAATTCCAGCGAACGACCTTGAGTGGCAATGGGAATACATCGGCGGTTAACAGCAATAGTCGAGTGAATACCAGCCTTATTCCGGTGTTGCTGTCATGGGATCTGGGCGGTGGGTTTCATCTTGGCTCCGGGCTTGCCATTGATTTACCGGACGGAAGATTTGATTATAGCTACGACGCGGATACTGGCCGTAACACCAAGGCATCCACTTCTATTGGCAACCACTACTGGACCTTTGAACCTAATATCGCCCTGACTTATCTGCATGATGATTGGGCGTTCACGTTGAATAATATTCTGGATATCAATACGACCAATCATACTACCGATTATGAAACCGGGAAGATTTATTATCTTGATGCCACTGCTACCAAAAATATCGGAAAATTTACGGTCGGTGTCATTGGTAATTATATTCAACAACTTTCGGATGATAAAATTAATGGTCAGTCGGTAGCTGCCGTGGATGGGTTTTATTCCGAAGGAAATAAAATCCAACATGTCAGCCTTGGGCCACTATTAGGTTATAACTTTGGTCCTTTTGCTGTGACAGCACGGGCGTTATTTCCTCTTCATACCGAGAACGATTGTGCTTGCTCATTCTTTCATGTGGGTTTCACAGTTCCGTTTTGATACGAAATAATAAATTTTCATTCAAAAAATGCATGATGAAAAATATCTTCTAGGGCAGGATATAACAATCTGAACCGGACCCGTGAAGCGGAATTAATTGGCGCCCTGCTGAGTTTTTCATGGAGGTAATCGATCTACATATCGATGAAATAAATTACGAAAAAGACGCCATATTCTTTATTTGGCTAATGGGAAAGTTTTAAAGGACAAATAATTAAATAATTATTTTCACTAAGAGGTGAATATGACCGCAATTGTGATTGTGAGTGCCGTCCGTACTGCGGTAGGGAGCTTTGGCGGCAGTCTGACTGCTATGGCAGCGCCGCAACTCGGTTCACTGGTGGCTCGGGAAGCTATCAGGCGTGCCGGTATCCAGCCCGAGGTTATTGATGAAGTCTTTCTAGGTAACGTCCTTCAGGCAGGATTGGGCCAGAACCCGGCCAGGCAAGCAATGTTGCAGGCTGGGTGTGCCCAAAAAACGCCGGCAACCACGATTAATGCCGTATGCGGTTCGGGCTTGAAAAGTGTGATTCTGGCGGCGCAAATCATTGCCGCCGGGGACGCGCAGGTGGTATTGGCTGGTGGCATGGAGAATATGTCGGCAGCGCCTTACCTGCTTGATAAAGCCCGTTGGGGATACCGGATGGGGAACGAAACGATCACGGACAGCATGGTGCATGATGGATTATTTTGTAATATTAATCAGTACCATATGGGTATAACCGCCGAGAATGTCGCAGCGCGTTATAAGATTAGCCGGATGGAACAAGATCACATCGCGTTGCGTTCGCAGCAGCGAGCGATCGCGGCCATCAACAATGGCGCGTTTCGCAACGAAATTCTGCCGGTGACCTTGAGCAGTAAGAAAGGAAACCTTGTCTTTGATACGGATGAACATCCTCGCATGGATGCCAGCATGGAAAACTTGGCCAAGTTACGTCCGGCGTTTAAACCGGATGGCAGTGTTACGGCGGGCAATGCATCGGGTATTAATGATGGCGCGGCCGCGCTGCTGGTGATGAGTGAAGCGCGTGCGCGCTCGCTGGATCTCAGGCCGTTGGCGCGGATCCGCGGTTATGCGACCAATGGCGTGGATCCGGCTTATATGGGGCTGGGGCCGGTGCCTGCGACACGCCAGGCGCTCAAGAAAGCCGGTATGGCCATTGCTGATCTTGATCTCATAGAGGCTAATGAAGCCTTTGCCGCGCAATTTGCTGCGGTTGGCCATGAGTTAGGCTTCGCTGAGGAGAAAACCAACGTCAATGGCGGTGCGATTGCCCTTGGTCATCCTATTGGCGCTTCAGGCGCCAGGATCTTGGTTACGCTGTTGTACGCGTTAGCGGCACGGGATAAAACCCTCGGATTAGCGACGCTATGTGTCGGTGGCGGAATGGGGGTCGCCGTTATCGTCGAACGGATATAACTGGCGCATATAAATCATATCGAGAAAATAAAGAGGTTTAACCGTGTCCCGCATTATTATGTTGGTTCCTACCGGCCCGAGCGTCGGGTTGACCAGTGTCAGCCTGGGGGTCATCCGCGCTGTCGAGCAGAAAGGCGTGCGCCTGAGTGTCTTTAAACCGATTGCCCAGCCCCGTGTCGGCAGTGGTGCTTCGGACCAGACGCTAGCGCTTCTTAGCGCCAATTCCGGCCTACGCGCCGCGAAACCGCTCAGTATGAGTCATGCTGAAGCCCTGCTGGGCGCCAATCAGCAGGATGCGCTGCTAGAGGAGATCGTCGCACGCTTTTATGAAAATACCCAAGATGCGGAGGTGGTGCTGGTGGAAGGCTTGGTACCGACCCGTCACCACCAGTTTGCCAATGCGTTGAACTACCAGATTGCTAAAACACTGAATGCGGAAATCGTCTTGGTGTTAGCGCTGGGCAATGATTTGCCGTCGCAGTTGAAAGAACGTATCGAGTTGGCGCGCGCTGGCTTTGGCGGCGGCAAAAATAACAATATCACCGGTATTATCATTAACAAACTGAACGCGCCGGTAGACCAACAAGGCCGTATCCGTCCTGATCTATCGGAAATCTTTGACGATGTGAACCAGCCCGGCGTGGCCAATATCAATCCAACCCCATTGTTCACCGACAGCCCGCTGACCGTACTGGGTTGTATTCCCTGGAGCGTCGGGTTGATGGCTGCGCGTGCTATCGACATGGCCCGTCACCTGAACGCCCGCATCATTAATGAAGGTGAAATACAAACGCGTCGGATCAGGTCCATCACTTTCTGCGCGGGGAATCTTCCTCATCTTTCGAAACATTTCCGCCCAGGTTCGTTGCTGGTCACTTCCGCGGATCGTCCCGATGTGCTGGTCGCCGCTTGCCTTGCCGCGATGAACGGCGTAGACGTCGGCGCTATCCTGCTGACCGGCGGCGAGGAAATAAACCCGTACATTGCCGCGTTGTGCCAACGTGCCTTCCAAACCGGGTTGCCGGTATTTATGGTGGACACCAATACCTGGCAGACCTCACTGAGCCTGCAAAATTTTAATCTGGAAGTGCCGGTAGACGATCATCTGCGGGTGGAACAAATACAGAACTACATTGCCGGTCATATCAGCAGCCGGTGGATCGAATCGTTGACCGCCAGTTCCGAGCATTCGCGCCACCTGTCGCCACCGGCATTCCGTTATCAGTTGACTGAACTGGCGCGGCAGGCCGATAAACGTATCGTGATGCCTGAAGGGGACGAGCCGCGCACGGTGAAAGCCGCCTCCCTTTGTTCTGAACGCGGAATTGCTCATTGCGTATTATTAGGCAACCCGGATGAAATCCAACGTGTCGCCGCCGCGCAAGGCGTGGTACTGGGTAACGACGTCGAGATAATTGACCCCGCCGCGGTACGTGAATACTACGTGATGCGATTGGTCGAGTTGCGTAAGAGCAAAGGTATGACGGCTATAGTGGCGCGGGAACAAGTGGAGGATAATGTGGTATTAGCAACCTTGATGCTGGAACAGGGCGAAGTGGACGGCCTGGTGTCCGGCGCGGTTCATACTACCGCCAATACCATTCGCCCGGCGCTCCAGTTGATTAAAACAGCGCCAGGTTGCTCATTGGTCTCCTCGGTGTTTTTTATGCTGCTGCCTGACCAAGTGCTGGTGTATGGCGACTGTGCCATCAATCCGGATCCGACCGCCGAACAGTTGGCGGAAATCGCTATCCAGTCCGCGGATTCGGCTACGGCTTTCGGCATTGAACCACGGGTCGCCATGATCTCGTATTCCACTGGTACGTCCGGTACCGGTAGCGATGTTGATAAGGTCAGGGAAGCGACACGACTGGTCAGGGAAAAACGACCGGATGTGATTATCGACGGTCCGCTACAATATGACGCCGCCATTATGGCCGACGTGGCGCAATCGAAAGCGCCGAACTCTCCGGTTGCTGGTAAAGCTACCGTGTTTATCTTCCCGGATCTGAATACCGGCAATACCACCTACAAAGCCGTGCAGCGTTCTGCAGAACTGATATCCCTCGGACCGATGCTGCAAGGCGTGCGCAAGCCGGTGAACGATCTGTCGCGAGGCGCGTTGGTGGACGATATCGTCTACACCGTGGCGCTGACAGCGATTCAATCCACATTAGGCGTCATAGGCACCCGGACATTCTGAAATAAATGAACGCTATGCCTATCATTTGTTGAAGGGGAGCAAATTTTAAATGATAAAGATAGATCAATAATTTCCCAGATTTGTGGGTTAAGCAGTATGTCGTCTTGCAGAGAAAGGTACTTATTATCATGATGGATTTTGTTATGAACAAGTACCTGAGCTTATTTTTTTTGATACCAATCCGGTATATTACCGGATGGTTATTATTGGTATAAAAATAGCAATCTATCACAATGTTATCCTGACTGCTTTGCGCCATACGATATTTATGATGTATTATTTTGTTCATATGGGCTTGACGGGAGGCGAATACATGTTTGGCAACCTGATGGCGCCGGTACAAATAGAAGGCACTGATGGACATTACTCTGTAAATGGCATTTAAGTGCAAAATACATAGTTCAAAGTTGCTATAACATCTACACAGTGTCTATAAAAAAGAGGTACCGGCTAGTATTAAATTTTGATACGACGCTGTTAAATGAAAACACCTGTCAATAGAATCTGGTCGCCGGAAGAAAAACCTGTTTTGCCCGGCGCACCATCTAATCCCGTTCATACGAATGCCAAACGGCTTTCTTACGCATTGGTCGGCATGACCATCGCTATTACCGGAGGGCTGGGCAATTCCATTGTCAGCGCCAATATTCCCTCGGTGCAAGGGGTGTTGGGCCTGGACTCTGATCAAGTTTACCTGTTGAATGCGGCTTATGTGATGACCAATGTATCGGCCAATCTGTTGTTAGTGAAATTCCGCCAACAGTTTGGTTTACAAGCGTTCACCCGCATTTTTCTCAGCCTGTTCTTGCTGGCGACGTTGGCGCATTTGTATTTCAACAGCCTCTCATCCCTTATCGTTGCTCATGCGGCCCAAGGCATAAGCGGTGCCGCGTTATCCACTATGGGGGTGCTTTATACCATACAGGCATGGCCGCTTCGGGCACGCAGAACCGGACTATTGGTGGCGATAACGTCTATTAGTCAAATCAGCCTGCCGCTCGCTTATGTACTACCCACCAGTATATTTGAAGCGTTTGAATGGCGCGGTCTTTACCTGTTTGAACTCGGGTTGGGATTATTGTCCCTGACCTGTGTGTTTAAACTACGGCTTCCACCCAGTGATCGCATCATCGTCTTCGAAAAAAAAGACATCATCACCTTTATGCTCTTTGCTCCGGGTATCGCCCTTCTGTGTGTGATTTTATCCGTTGGACGGATTGATTGGTGGCTGGATGCCCCCTGGATTGGCAAAGTCTTGGTGATTTCAATCCTATTGCTGATGAGCGCGCTAGCCTTTGAACACCATCGGGAAAACCCATTGATTAATACCCGATGGTGGGCCAGCAGCGATATGCTGCGCTTTTTTGCCGTGATGTTTATGGTACGTATCGTTATTTCAGAGCAAACCAGTGGAGTGGTGGGTATGATGCGCATGCTGGGGCTAATTAATGATCAAATTATTCCCATGTTTCTCCTTATCCTGCTCGGTTCGATAATAGGTATTATTTTAGCGGCTTTGGCGTTTCAGCCTCACCGGGTCAATTTGATGATCTTGTTCGGGTTATTATTGATGACGATCGGCGGGTGGCTAAACATTCATATCAACAGTACTTCTCGTCCGCTTAATCTCGCTTTGGGACAATTTCTTTTGGCCGCGGGGAGTTGTTTCCTGATCGGACCTGCTTTTTTACCTCGAATGGCTTCCGTCATCCCAAAACCCAAAAATCTGGTCAGTTTTGTGGTTTTCTTCAGTATGTCGCAGAATTTAGGTGCGTTGAGCGGGCAGGCTATCATCAGCACTTTTCAAATTGTCCGCGAAAAATTCCATTCCAGCTATCTCACGGAACAAATTGTATTAAGCAATCCTTTGGTTGCAATGCGTGCCCAGCAATATACGCTTTTTTCTCAATCTCTACTGAACGACAATACCTTGCGTAATCAGTATGGCCTGTCGTCGTTAGCATCAATCGTGAATCGTGAAGCGAATGTTTTAGCCTACAGTGATGTTTTTGTTCTTATTACTTTCGTATCGGCCTGTACGTTCACATTATTACTGATTTACATATTCTGGAAGCACCTCAGGGTATGGATGCTACCGACTTCGGCCGATGAACCCTCTGAGTGAAAGACTGGGCGGATATTCTTGTCGCTATGCCGGTACACAATTTCGGCAATTGTCATGGATGTCAGATTGTTTATTCTCATTTGGGGTTTTCGCTTAATATGAAACAATATACTTATATGGCAAAAATGCCTGTGTTCATTCGATTTTTAAAAAGATTCAGACGGATGTTGCTCTCTTACATCATTTTTGTGGTTATTGCCGGTTCCGGTATTCTTTTGGTGCTTTATGCCTGGGATTTATTTCCATTTACATCATTCTGGCAAAGTACGGAAGATGCTTATCTGCGTGGTAATGTTACGGTAATCAGTCCGCAGATCAACGGTTATATAGTGAATGTACCGGTGCAAGATTTCCAATGGGTGCATAAAGGCGAACTCCTGGCCAAGGTTGACCAACGTATTTATATACAACATGTTGAACAGGCTACCGCGGTGTATGACAGCAAGGTCGCGGCATTGGAAAATTCTCAACAGCAGGAAAGGATCGCTCGCGCTACCATCGAACAGGCAATTGCGGAACTGGAATTTACCAAAGCGCAATCGCTGAAATCCGCTGCGGATTTGCATCGTGTTGTGTCGTTGGTTAACGGCGGCGCCGTGTCGATTAGGGAACAAGACCAGGCCGTTGCCGATAATCACCAGGCGGTTGCCAGTCAACAACAAAAAGCCGCGGGGATAAAAATTGCCGAAGAAAATTTGCGTAGCGTGCTGGTCAACCGTAAAGCGTTGATGGCTGATATTGAAAGCGCTAAAGCCACGCTGGAGCTGGCGCGTATTGATTTGACCAACACTGAAATCCTGGCCCCTGATGATGGACAACTTGGGCAAATCGGCGTGCGCTTGGGGGCTTATGTCAATGCGGGTACCCAACTGATGTCCTTGGTACCGAAAAAGTTGTGGATTATCGCCAATATGAAAGAAACGCAAATGGGGAATGTCCGTGTCGGTCAGCCGGTCCGCTTTACGGTCGATGCGTTAAATAATGCAGAGTTTCATGGGCGCGTCAGCCGTATTTCTCCGGCCACCGGCGCTCAATTCAGTGCTATCGCATCGGATAATGCCACCGGTAACTTTGTTAAAGTGGTACAGCGTATTCCCATACGGGTCAGTATCGACCCCGATCAAAAGAATTTTGATAGTTTACGGGTGGGAATGTCTATGTTAGTCAGTATTGATACTCGAGCGACGATTAACTCAACTCTGGCCGCTTCGGCGGCGCGTCGCTTTTGACCAAACGCCGCCAGACTCGTCGGCTGGCACGGCTCAGACGATCGAGATAGAGATAGACTACCGGGGTGGTGAAGAGTGTGAGCAATTGGCTTAATGCCAGTCCACCGGCAATCGCCAATCCGAGCGGTCGGCGCAAATCCGCGTCGCCGCCGCTGCCCAGCGCCAGCGGCAGGGCGCCGAAAAAAGCCGCCAGGGTGGTCATCATGATCGGCCGAAAGCGCATCAGGCAGGCCTGGGTAATGGCTTGCTGCGCATTGAGTCCTTGCTTGCGTTCCGCCGCCAGCGCGAAATCAATCATCATAATGGCGTTTTTCTTCACGATGCCTATCAACAGCAAAATACCGATCAGGGCGATAACCGTGAGCTGCGTACCGGTCGCCAGTAACAATAACAGCGCCCCCAGTCCGGCGGATGGCAAGGTGGACAGAATGGTCAGCGGGTGGATAAAACTCTCATACAGCATGCCCAGTACGATATACACCGCCGCCAGCGCCGCCAGGATCAGCCAGGGCATAGCGGCGGTCAGTGCGGAGAATGCCTTGGCGGTGCCTTGAAAACTGGCTTGAATGGTATCCGGCAGGCCGATTTGCGCCATCGCGGTGTTGATCAACTGTTGCGCCTGTTCCAGCGAGACGCCGTCTGCCAGGTTAAACGCCACGGTACTGGTAGCCGCTTGCCCTTGATGCGCCACCGACAACGGCGTGTTGGCGCCGCTGAAAGTAGCGAAAGCAGCCAAGGGAATCTGTATTCCCTGGTCGTTAACCACCCGTAAATCATACAGTATCGCCGGATCAGCGGTATAACCGTCCTCTAGCGTCATGACCACATGATATTGATTCAGGGTTTGGTACCGGGTGGCGATTTGTCGTTGACTGAAGGCATTATTGAGCATTGTGTCCAGCATCGCGACGTTAACGCCCAGCCGGGTGGCTTTATCACGATCGATGGTCAGCATCACTTCCTGGCCGCCGGTCTGGGCATCGCTATCCACGCCGGTTAATTGGGGTATTTTTCCCAGGGCCGCTTGCACTTTCGGCGTCCATATCCGCAGCGTATTCAAATCATCGGCCTGCAGGCTGTACTGGTAGAGCGCGTTGGCGCTGCGCCCGCCGATCTGTAAATCCTGCGCCGGCATCAAAAACAATTGGATGCCCGGTTGGTCGCGAAATTCAGCGCTTAACCGGTTAGCCACTTGCGTCGCGTTGACATTCCGTTGACGGAAATCTTTCAACCGGACGAAAAAGTTAGCGGTATTGCGGGAACCAAAGGCGCCGCTGCCCATGGACGCCATCACTCCGTCCACCGCCGGATCCTGGCGGATCAAACGGGAAAATTCCTCCATCTTGGGTTTCATTTGCGCAAACGACACGTTTTGATCGGCGCGCAGCATTCCCATCAGCAAGCCGGTATCCTGATTGGGGAAAAAGCCTTTCTGCACTACGGTATACAGGAAAATATTCAGCATGATGGTCAGCAGCAGGCCGAACAGCGTCAACCCCTGATGGCGCATGACCCAGGCCAATGCGCGGGCATAACCGGCCAATAAGCGTGCCAGACCCCGTTCAATCCACTGATAAATAGGGTTCGGCCGCCGGGCGGCCGGAGCTTTTCGTCGCAGCAGGCGTGAGCATAACATCGGGGTGAGGCTGAGGGAGACCAGCATTGAAATCAACAGCGAGACGGTCAGGGTAATGGCGAACTCACGGAACAATCGGCCGACGATGCTCCCCATCAGCAGGATGGGAATAAACACCGCCACCAGCGATATCGTCATCGCCAGCACGGTGAAACTCACCTCTTGCGCCCCTTTCAGCGCCGCCCGTACCGGACCGAATCCTTCCTCGATATAACGGGTGATGTTTTCCAGTACCACAATCGCGTCGTCCACCACAAAACCGGTAGAGATAATCAACGCCATCAGCGACAGGTTATCCAGGCTGTACCCCAGCAAATACATGACCGCGCAGGTGCCGACAAGCGACACCGGCAAGGCCAGGGCCGGAATCGCCACCGCTCGCACATTACGCAAGAAGATGAAAACCACGCCGATCACCAACGCGACGGCAATCAGCAGCGTTTCTTCGGTAGCGCGCAACGATGAACGGATAGTCGGCGAACGGTCCACCACGATGTTCAGGCTGACATCGCCGGGCAGATTGGCGGACAAGGCCGGCAATCGCGCTTTGATGGCATCGATGGTTGCCAGCATATTGGCCCCCGCCTGGCGGGAAACGCCAATCATTACCGCACGGGTCTGGTTGTAATAGCCAATGTTGTATTTATCCTCCACCGAATCTTCAACCTTGGCCACGTCCCCCAGCCGTACGGCATTGCCATGTTGATAGCTGACGATCAGCGTCCGGTAATCGCGGGCCAGATCCAACTGACCGTTGTCGTCCACCTGCCAGGATTGATTATCGCCCTGCAACATGCCTTTCGGCAGATGGGTGGTGCTATTGGCGATGGCGCTGCGCAGGGTATCCAGGGAAAGGCCGAAATGAGTGATCATCTGCGGTCGCAGTTCGATACGGACCGCGGGCAGCGAACTGCCCATCAACGATACCTGGCCGACGCCGTCGACCTGGGCGATTTTCTGTTGAATCCGGCTGGAGGCCAGATCGTACAGTTCGCCGCTGCTGCGGGTGGCGGAGGTCAGCGCCAGCATCACAATCGGCGCATCGGCCGGATTGGCTTTGCGGTAGGTCGGCAACGAAGGCATGCTGCTGGGCAGCAGACTCCGCGCGGCATTGATGGCCGCCTGTACATCGCGCGCGGCGCCATTGATATCCCTTTCGAGACCAAACTGCAAGATAAGGGTAGTGGAGCTCTGCGAACTGTTGGAGGTCATCTCGCTGATTCCGGCGATTTGCCCTAAGGCCCGCTCCAGCGGCGTGGCGACCGTGGCGGCCATGGTTTCCGGGCTGGCGCCGGGCAGGCTGGCGGTGACCATGATGGTGGGAAAATCCACCTGCGGCAGCGGCGCCACCGGCAATAACCGATAGCCCAGCAGCCCGAGCAGCAAGACAGCCAGGGTCAATAATAAGGTGGCGACCGGACGAAAGATAAATATCCGCGGGATATTCATTATCGCTCCTGCCGGCCGAACCGGCGCCATAGCCGCTGGTTGCGTTGCGACAGCCGGTCAAACCACAAATAAATCACCGGCGTGGAGAACAAGGTCAGCACCTGGCTGAATATCAGTCCGCCGACAATTACCAGCCCCAGCGGCCGGCGCAACTCCGCCCCGGATCCATTACCCAGCATCAGCGGCAGGGCGCCCAGCAAGGCCGCCATGGTCGTCATCATGATCGGCCGGAAACGCAGCAGGCACGCCTGGTGAATGGCATCCCGCGCGCAGAGCCGCTGTTTATGCTCCGCCTCAAGCGCAAAGTCGATCATCATGATGGCGTTCTTTTTCACAATACCAATAAGCAAAATGACGCCAATCAAGGCCATCAGGCTGAATTCGGTCCCGGTCAACAGTAAGGTCAGCAGGGCGCCCACCGCCGCCGAGGGTAAGGTCGATAAAATGGTTACCGGATGGATAAAACTCTCGTAAAGTATGCCCAGCACCACATACATGGTCAGCAGCGCCGCCAGAATCAGCCACAAGGTATTATCGGTGGCGCTCTGAAAGGCCGACGTTTCGCCCTGATAACGCAAGGTGATACTGGCGGGCATGTGCAGTTGGCCGCTGACTCGGGTGATGGCTTGCTGGGCGTCTGCCAGCGAACGGCCGTCCCGCAGATTAAACGAGAGCGTCACCGCCGGGAACTGATTCAGACGGACATTGATCAAGGCGCCGGTACGTTGGCGGATAGCGGCAATGGCGGTGAGCTTCACCATCCCGCCGGTGGTGGATGTGGCGCTAGCGCTGCTGGAACTGCTGCCAGAGGAATCACTGCTGGTGGCACTACTGCCGGAACTACTGGAACTGCTGGAACCACTGGCACTGGCGGCATCGCTGGAACTGCTTGTCCCGCTGGTCAGGTTGGCGGCCAGATAAATATCATCAAGCGACGCCGGCGACTGCTGATACTTCCCTTCGACTTCCAGCACCACGCGATATTGATTGGCTTGTGTAAAAATGGTCGACACCAGTCGTTGCCCAAAAGCGTTATATAACGCGGTATCCACATCGGCGGCGGTAATACCGAAACGGGCCGCTGCGTCGCGATTCAATTCCACATACGCCACTTGTCCCTGGTTCTGCAAGTTGCTTACCACATCACTGAATTCCGGCTGCCGTTGCAATGCCGACACCAGTTTGGGCGTCCAGGCCGCCAGATTTTCGCTATCCGCATCATCCAGGGTGAATTGATATTGACTGGGTGTTACCTGATCATTAACCGTCAGATCTTGGGCCGATTGCAGATAAAGCCGGATACCAGGGATATTTTGCGTGGCCAGTTTCAGTTGTTGCATGATTTCAGCGGCACGCAGATGGCGTTCGGCGAGCGGTTTCAGATTGATTTGCAATCGCCCGCTATTGAGACTGGTATTATTACCGTCGACGCCAATGGTGGACGACAGGCTTGCCACCGACGGATTCTCAAGGATAATCGCCGCCAGGCGTTGTTGACGCACCGCCATCTCGTTAAAGGACACATCTTGCGACGCGATGGTGACCCCTTGTAGCAACCCGGTGTCTTCCGTCGGAAAAAAACCTTTCGGCACGACCAGATAAAGTAACGCGGTCAACAATAATGTCGCCAGGGCAACCAGCAAGGTGATGCGTTGATGATCGAGCACGATGGTCAGTAAACGGTCGTAACCGGCGATTAACCTTTCGAACAGCTCCCCGCCTTTACGATTGAACCGGCTCTGCTTTTCGGGGGGAACATGGCGCAGCAGGTAACCACACAACATCGGCGTCAAGGTTAATGAAACCACCATGGACACCAGTATCGATACCGCCAGCGTAATGGCGAATTCCCGGAACAAGCGGCCCACCACGTCCCCCATAAACAACAGCGGGATCAGCACCGCGATTAATGAGAATGTCAGTGAAATAATGGTGAAACCAATCTGCGCTGAACCATTGAGGGCGGCCTGCATCGGCGTTTCGCCGTTCTCCAGCCGGCGCGTGATATTCTCCACCACCACTATCGCATCATCAATGACAAAGCCGGTGGCGATGGTCAAGGCCATCAATGACAGGTTATTCAGACTGAACCCCGCCAGATACATCACACCGAACGTCCCCACCAGCGATAGCGGTACGGCGATACTGGGGATAAGCGTAGCGGCGAGATTGCGTAAAAACAAAAAAGTGACCATCACCACCAGCGCAACTGACAGCAGCAATTCGTACTGCACATCACTGATGGAGGTACGAATGGTCTGGGTCCTATCTGATAAAATGCTGATCTTGACCCCGCCGGGCAGCGCGGCCTGCAGCGTTGGCAGTTGCGCCTTGATGCTATCCGCCACCGCAATCACATTGGCTCCGGGTTGACGCTGAACGCTGATAATGATGGCCGGCTGCTGGTTTGCCCAGGCGGACTGATAAACATTCTCCGCCGCTTCATCGATTTGCGCGATATCGCGCAGACGCAACGCGGCGCCATTCTGATAGGTGAGAATCAGGTTGCCGTACTGCGCCGCGGTACGCAGTTGATCGTTGGCATCGATGGTAATGGAATGGTGCGTACCGTCGAATCCCCCTTTTGAGCCGTTAACGTTGCTATTGCCGATGAGGGTATCGACATCTTCGAGGGTCAGATTGCGCGCCGCCAGGGCGCGGGGATCCATGCGGATACGAATCGCCGGCTGATGTCCGCCGGCCAGCGTCACCATGCCCACGCCGGCGATTTGCGACAGCTTCAGCGCAAGCCGGGTATTGACCAGATCCTGCACCTTGATCAATGGCAGCGTGTCGGATGATGCCGCCAGAGTCATTACCGCGGTATCCGCCGGATTGACTTTTTTGTAGGTAGGCGGATTAGGCAGATCATCCGGCAGAAGGCTATTGGCGGCGTTAATCGCTGCCTGGACTTCTTGTTCCGCCACATCCAGGGAAAGATCCAGCGAGAATTTCAGAGTGATGACCGAGGCGCCGCCGGAACTGGTAGAGTACATTTGACTCAATCCGGCCATCTGTCCCAGTTGCCGTTCCAGCGGAGCAGTCACCGACGAGGCCATCACATCCGGGCTGGCGCCGGGATAGAGCGTGGTCACCTGTATGGTCGGATAATCCACTTGGGGCAAAGCGGAGGTCGGCAGTAACCGATAGGCGAAAATACCGGCAATCAATATGCCAATCATCAGCAGTAGGGTGGCAACGGGGCGCTGGATAAACAGCCTGGACGGATTCATTGCGCCGTCATGCCTTGGACTGGGGGATTTGCCGGCGCCGGGGGGGTGTTGCTATGGCCGTCGTTGACCACCAGGACTTTGCCGCCGGTATTCAGGCTGTCGATACCTTCGGTGACCACATGGTCCCCCGGCGTGACCCCGGAAATAATCGCCTGCAGGTCATTGCCAAAAGCGGGTCCGGCTTTTACCGCCCGCCGGACCACGGTATTGCCGGGCTTGATGATATACACAAAATCCCCATCACTGCTCAATTGCAGCGCCTGGGCCGGGATTACCGTCGTTTTTGCCAGCGTGCCGGTTTGCAGGCGGATGTTGACAAACTGATTGGGATAAAGCCGTTCGTCCTGGTTATCGAAAATCGCCTTTAACTTGATACTGCCGGTGTCGCTGTCGATGGCATTACTGATAAAGTTCAGCTTGCCTTGGGCCAGTACCGTTGCACCGTCTTGATCAATGGCGGTCGCGGGCAAACCGTTGCCCTGATGCAGCGCCTTCAGCAGCGCCGGTAGATTGGCCTGAGGTAAGCTGAATGTCGCCGCGATAGGTTGGATTTGGGTAATGGTGACGATGCCAGTGGTATCGCTGCTATGCACCATATTGCCGGCATCAACCAGGCGTAATCCAACCCGGCCGGATATTGGCGCGGTGATGCGGGCATACTCCAGGTCCAGCTTGGCGGTATCGATTTGCGCTTGATCGGTTTTGATGATCCCCAGGTATTGACCTACCGTCGCGGTTTGGCTGTCCAAATCCTGGCGGGATAATGAATTCAGCGCAAAAAGCGTTTTATAACGGGCCAGGGTTAGCCGGGCGCTTTTCAATAGCGCCTGGTTTTGCGCCAGCGCGCCCTGATATTGCTCCAGGGTGGCCTGGTAACCGCGCGGATCAATTTGGGCTAAAAGCTGGCCCTTCGCCACCGTTTGCCCTTCGGTGAAATAAACACTCATCAATTGACCGTCCACCCGGCTGGTGACGGTTACCGTGGCATTGGCGATCACGGTGCCCAAGGCGGAGAGATATACCGGGACATCCGCTTGTTTAGCCATAGCGCTATGAACCGGCGTAGCGCCGCTCATGCCCGGCCTGTCTGGGCGGCTGTCAAATGGACCCATAACACTGGCTGAACGCGGGATGTGAAAATAATAAAAGAGGGCTGCTATTATCAGCACCACGGCTACTAGCAGTATGACGTTATGCCATTTGATTTTAATTTGAGAATGGGTTTTCATGCGATACTTACAGCCAAAGGTGATCGAAAAAAATGAAATATTGCCCACCGCCAACTATCTCAGAAATAAAATAGAGTAGCGGCATAGACACTTTTATGAATTCAAATATAACCGTGCCCCAATCTTATTGGGTGATGGGTTGTATTATCCACAATGGACTTGAATTAAAAAACTCATTTTTTTGTCTATATACACGCCGTAAAACGTAAAGTTTGATTTTTGGATAAAAAAATACTTAATATGTTGATTAATAATAGATTATTTGATTATTTTTTCGTGCGGCACTATCTGTTTGATAGCAAACAATCCCTATTTTGTACTCATAGCGTAAAAAACGTCAGCAAATTTATCACTATGGCGTTATCTGCCGATGAGTTTGTTATATAAATTGACGTCATGATAATATACGCGTTGAATGTGTATAAATTATGGTGATTCCCCGATCCCGTCCGTATGACCTTGCCTTATCACAAAACGGCGGCCTTATTATGCCGATTCGCTTTTTTTCCCAAGTTGGTTGCTACCTATGCCAATGCCGCTGGCATCCGGTTATGTGTCTTTCTTGACCAACGCTCAGGCGATAATTTAGTGTTTCGATGTCATGGAAACCTTCAGGCTGCTTATTTTTCAACATGTTCAAGAAGTAACCGGATTTGTGCTATAATAAATATCATTCACCGTTTCGGTCGAATAAAATGTCATACATCATGGATTTGATTAATAAGATTAATAAAGTACAGATGGATGCAGTATGTCCGATATGTAATCGCACCTCGAAGCAGGATGCGCAAAAGGTGAGAAAAGGCCAAACCATGATTTGCCCTTATTGCCAATCATTGTTTGTACCGCACCACAAATAAGTTATCTATCATCAGGTTAAGACCCATAGCCCTTATTAAGTGCGGCCTTCGCTCAGATGGCGAAGCTCAGACCCGCTTTAAGTTGGCCGAGGGTTCGACTGTTTCCCCAACGTTTATGACAAACCCCACACTCGGTGAGTTTTTGTTCTATCACATGGAAATTTTTCATTCCGGGTGGTAGTTATGCTTATCCAAGCGATGGTTTTGGAGCACAGTAATGAGCATCACATATGCAGATATCCGGAAAAAGCACGAACAGATTGAGATTGAACGGGCTGAGCGAGCAGAGCTGGTGCTTTTAGAGGCTCAGAATCTGGTCGATGCGTATCAGAACTCCCTTGGCCTTAAAAAAGACACATGGACTGATTACGCCGGCCTTGAAACGCCTTATGTTTTTATTGGTAAAAAAACCGATGATCACTTCAAGAAAAGCAGCCTGAACAGCATTGGTCTAAACGACAAGTACGGCATTGATTTTACTATTGCGACCGTTATCGACGACTCGCCGCATGGCGGCTCACTATCCGGTGTTGAAATTCACCTTCGGATAAAAGATACACGCGGCACGATCTCGGTTCTGGTCGGGGCGGATTCAAAGGAATTTAATGTCAGTAAGAGCGCAGATAAATATAAAAAAGTTTGCGAAGAAATAAAAGCGCAAGTGCTTTTATCAGAAAATGATCCGGCGTTGAAACTTGAAGAACCGACTAAGACTACGGCTGTTGTCAGCGAACAAATATAAAGCAAGCAATAAGAGCAAACACTAAATGGGCCACTGTTAAGCGGCCTTTTTTATTTAGGGTATGACGGGTATCTTTATCGGGGCGCGGGCGTCTTCTTAGCCACCGACTGCATCTGTTCAAGATCGCTGAACAGCCCCGGACCTGTAGGATGCCATCCCAAACGTTGTTGGGTCAGCAAGCTTGACGCAGGCATATCCATACCGGCGAACAGGGTAAGAAGCCAGCCAAAATGGGTTTGGGCTTCTTCTGGCGACAGGCTGACCACCGGGATCTGCAGACTTTTACCAATTGCTTCGGCGATCTGGCGCATCGGTAAACCTTCTTCCGCCACCGCGTTGTATCTGCCGCCTAGTCCCCGCTTTTCCAGCGCAAGCCTATAGAGGCGCACTGTGTCGAGTACGTGCACCGCCGGCCAACGGTTGGCGCCATCATCGATATAAGCCGAAACCCCTTTCTCAAGAGCGACGCCGATCAGCCGGCTGACAAAGCCCTGCTTGATCGTATTGTGGGCCTGAGACAGGCGGACGACCGACACATTCACACCCCGATTAGCAACTGAAGCACCGGCGTTTTCCGTTGATGCGCGTGGATTGGGATGGTTGGCATCGTAATAATCCTCCGTTGCGATCTGCCCAGGGGCCGCCGCGCCCAAGGCGGTTACCGAGGTGATGATCAATGGACGATCCGTGCCGATAAGTTCGGCGCCCAGCGCCTCGATCGCCTGACTTTCCTTTATGCAGTTTTCCTCGAATCTCGAGAAGTCATGATCATAAGCGCAATGGATCACGGCTTCCGATTTGGCTGCGCCGCGGCGCAGGCTAGCCAAGTCCTCAAGACTGCCGCGATGGGCCTCCGCTCCGGCGGCGATGAGTGATTTTTCGCCCGCATCGGAACGCGTGAGTCCAAGCACATGATGACCTGCTTTAATAAGCTCTGGCACTATCGCAGAGCCGATAAACCCGGTTGCGCCGGTAATAAAAACCTTCATGAGTGCTCCTTTGATACGGATGGATGCTGGTTTCGAATGGGGCCGCTTGCGCATCCTGCTCGACAATGACTATCACGATAGCAAAAGCATGTCGTACGATGTATTCTTCACGTTCGTATTATTGGTTCGATCGTACGGATTTTAATGGACCCGCTCTCCGAAGTGCTATCGCTGCTCAAGCTCAAGACCTTTGTGTCGGGGGGCTTTGCCGTGCCT